>Ga0256901_1001275_pt1 | contig 12821 bp, 6 predicted proteins | sample MC6MC0689MT_FD_190200 | JGI IMG/M metagenome (GOLD analysis project Ga0256901, IMG submission 190200) | Metatranscriptome of enriched soil aggregate microbial communities from Iowa State University, Ames, United States - MC6-MC0689-MT... | ecosystem: Environmental > Terrestrial > Soil >... | reverse complement strand
CAAGGCTTGTACACAAACTCCTTGTGCGTACACGTGTTTATGCGCGTTATGGTTTGGGCAATAATTTACCACAAGAAAGCCAGCTCTACCTTGCTGGTGCTAATCTTGAGGAGATGATGGATAACAAATACTTGCGCAGTATGGCAGTAGTGCCCACTAGCTGGCTGCGGTATTCACCTTATGAAACTAATCATTTTCAATACGGCGGTGGACTAAACATGCGTGGCTATAATGGTTATTTAGCCACTGATGACAGAGAAGGCGTAAGCCATATAGCGTATAGAGGCAGAAGCGGCGCGGCATTGAACGCCGAAGTTGATTTCAGCAATTATTTCAACTTTAAACCAGCCCTTACCCGAAATTGGCTGAGCGTTGCTATTTATGCTTTTGCTGATGCTGGTATAATGGAATTATCAAAGGTGCTCCCGCCTCCGCCCAATGCGCCACAACAAAGGTTTGAAGTGGTGGCTACAAATAAGGTTTCGGATTTAAGGCTAGATGCTGGTATAGGCACGGCTTTTACCATTAAGAAATGGGGTGTGTTTGAGAAGGCTAAACCACTGACGCTAAGATTTGATATGCCGCTGTTTCTTAACAGACCTACCTTCGGTATGCCCCAATATTTTGCGCCACGCTGGTTGTTCAGTATAAATAGAGCCTTCTAAATTGACTGCAGCAGCAATAAATACTAATAAAGCCGTTAACATCACGTTTAAAACCCGCGATATAATCAAAAAAAATAGTTCTTTATCTTTACGCCCAATTTAAAAAATCAATTATACAAACATGCGTGTCCTTTTTTCGATTGCCCTTGGAGTAGGCACAGTGCTTTCTGCACTCTCCGCCGACGCCCAGACTTTATTTACTTATGGCCCTAACCAGGTAAGCAAGGAAGAATTCTTAAGAGTATATCAAAAAAACAATGCTCAGAAAAAACCAGATTTCAGCGCAAAATCGGTTAATGAATACCTAGACCTTTATTCGCTCTTTAGGATGAAAGTGAAAGAGGCAGAGCAAATGAGATTGGATACCACAGAGGCGGTAAAAAGCGAGTTAGCCAATTATAAAGGACAATTAGCCCGTACTTATCTTTCGGATAAGGAAGTAACCAAAACCTTGGTACGTCAGGCTTACGACCGTTCTAAGGAAGAAGTGAAGGTGTCGCACATATTATTGGCGGTGCGTCCTAATGAAGATACAACCAACGTTTATAAAAAGATTGACAGCATTTACAACGCTATAAATTCCAACAAAGCCACTTTTGAAGAAATGGCTAAGCAGTATTCTGATGATAAAGGCTCTGGTGCTAATGGTGGCAGCATAGGCTATATCTCTGCGTTGCAAGTGGTATATCCATTTGAGAATATGGCTTACAGTACCGCAGTAGGTAAAGTGTCTAAGCCTTTCCGCACGCAATTTGGCTTTCATATATTGAAAGTGGAAGATAAGCGCAAAGCCAATGGTCAAGTGCAGGTAGCGCAGATAATGGTAGCTAATACAAAAGCTAAAGGAGCAGAAGGTTTGGCTGCAGCTGAAAAAAAGATGGCAACCATTCAGGCAGAACTGAAGTCAGGCGCTTCTTTTGGTGATTTGGCAAAGAAATATTCTGATGATAAATTTTCGAAAGACAATGGTGGTGTGATGGAACCGTTTGGTGTAGGTAAATTGATGCCGGCATTTGAAACTGCTGCATTTGCCTTGAAAAATCCAGGAGATATTTCCGCTCCGGTACAAACCGATTATGGTATTCACTTAATCAAATTGGTTAAGAAAATTCCTTTACAACCTTTAGATTCTATTCAAGACCAATTAACGCGTCGTGTAGAAAACGATAGCCGTGCAATGGTGGCTAAAGAAGCGTATCAAGAGAAGGTGAAAAAGCAATATGGTTTTAAAGAATACCGTGAGAACTTGACGCCTGTTATTGCGGCATTGCCTGCTGATACTGCAAAAGACAAGACGTTTAAAGCAGAAAATTTCAAGAGCTACACAGCAAACTTGTTTGAGTTGGGCGGTAAAAAATACACACAAAGCGATTTTATAAAATACGCTGCAGATTTGACCCGTGGTAATTTAGTAGGTAACAAACAAACCGCTATACCTGATTTGTTGAAGATGTATCAAACAAGTATTTTGAACGATTTACAACAAACTGATTTGGAGAAAAACAATGTGGAGTTCAAAAACTTGATTACGGAATATCGCGATGGTATTTTGTTGTTCGATTTGATGGATAAAAATGTTTGGACAAAAGCATCTAAAGATACTACCGGACTTGCTGTATTTTACAATCAACATAAAGAAAAATACAGATGGCAGCCAGGATTTGAAGGTACTGTATACCAATCGGTAAGCGATGTAGATTTGAAGAAATTAGAAACAGCACTAAATGCTGGTACAGATGCAACAGAAGCGTTGAACGCTATAAACACTGCTGAAAATCCGTCAGGCATTACCCAACAAGCAGGACGTTATGAATTCAGTCGCTTCCCAATAGATAAGAGTAATTTCAAGGAAGGCAAATCTACTTATGTGTATAAAAATGATGATGGCACTTTCTCTTTAGTGTTCCCTACAAAAATTTATACAAACGCAGAAATTAAAACATTAGATGAAGCCAAAGGCTTTGCAGTAGCAGATTACCAAGATTTCTTGGAGAAAGAATGGAATAAAGACCTGCGCGCTAAATATCCAATGAAAGTAGAGCAAAAAGCATTGAGCTCGATTATAAAGTAATTATCGAGTAAGTAAAAGCACAAAGGCCAGGCATTGCGCCTGGCCTTTGTGCTTTCTTGATATTTTGAAATGCTTGATGCGGAATTGTTAAAAACAAATAAGCCTCGCAAATGCAAGGCTTATCGTCTACTTGTGGTGTGGGCCGGGATCGAACCGGCGACACATGGATTTTCAGTCCATTGCTCTACCGACTGAGCTACCGCACCTTCTGTAAGGGAGTGCAAAGGTAATCGATTTTATTTCTCCACCAAATATTTTTTCAAAAAAAATAAAAATTTTCAAAAAAAAGCGCTGTAAATATTGTGGGTAAATCTGCTACCTTTGTGCCCGCAAATTATACTAATTTTGCAAACAATTTAAATACTTCTACGCTATATGCATTTTATTGTTTCCTCAACTTCTTTGTTGAAAAATTTACAACTGGTAGGCGGTATTATCAGCGCCAATGTGGTTCTTCCTATTTTGGAAGATTTCCTGTTCGAATTGAATGGTAATAGCCTAACCCTTACCGGCGGCGATATGGAAACAATGATTAAAGTGCAAATGGAGATTCAGAGAGAGCTTACTGATGGCGATACTGATGCTGCCGGACGTATTTGCATCCCTTCCAAAATATTATTGGAGTACTTGAAGAACCTTCCTGAACAACCCGTACATTTTACTATTCATAAAGAAGATAACTCGGTAGAGATTAGTAGCAATACAGGTAAATATAAAATTGGTGGAGAAAAGGCTGATGAGTATCCTAAAGAGCCGCAGCCTAATGATGCAACATCATTCTCTATGCCATCCATTCGCTTGAGTGAGGCTATTAATAAAACCTTATTTGCCACCAGTACCGATACCTTGCGCCCAGCTATGACCGGCGTTTATTTTGAACTGCAGCCAGATGGCATCACTTTCGTAGCTACCGATGCGCATCGTTTGGTAAAGCTTACCCGCAACGATATTAACTGTCCTGAAGAAGGTGGCATTATTGTGCCGCGCAAGCCATTGCAACAATTAAAGAACATTATTCCGGCAGATGAAAGTCTTTTGGAAATATCTTACAACAGCAGTCATCTATTTATCAAAAACGAAAAAATAAGATTGAGCTGTAGATTAATTGAAGGTAAATTTCCGCCTTATAAAGCAGTAATTCCTGCTGATAACCCTTATAGCTTAGTAATAGGTCGCACGGACCTTATCAGCTCTTTGAGAAGGGTAAGCATCTTTGCCAATAAAAGCACAAGCCAGGTTGTATTTGATATTATAGGTAACACGGTTAACATCAGCGCTCAGGACATCGATTTCTCTTACGAGGGTAAGGAACAATTGAACTGCCAATTTAATGGTGAGGATATGAAGATAGCCTTCAACGCTAAATTGTTGATAGAAATGTTGAGCAATATGGAAGGTGAGGAAGTGAAATTAGAATTGAGCATGCCTTCAAGAGCGGGGATTTATCGCCCTGTTGAGAAAGCAGAAAATGAAGATTTATTAATGTTGTTGATGCCATTAATGGTAGGCGTTTAAGACCGATGAAGAATTAGTTTATCTAAACAAACCATTGAATTTTTAAAATAGCAAATGTTACAAAACGAATCTATAGTTTCTCCTAAGAAGAAAATAATTGTATTGGGTAGCGGGCCTAATCGTATTGGTCAGGGCATCGAGTTTGATTATTGCTGCACGCACGGATTGTTAGCAATAAAAGAATGTGGCTACGAAGCTATTATGATCAACTGCAATCCTGAAACGGTTTCCACTGATTTTGATATAGCAGACAAGTTATATTTTGAACCGGTTTATTGGGAGCATATCTGGGAAATTATTGAACACGAAAAGCCGGAGGGTGTAATCGTGCAACTAGGTGGCCAAACCGCATTGAAGCTGGCTAAACGCCTTCATGAAAATGGCATTAAAATTATCGGTACATCTTTCGACGACATGGATATTGCTGAAGACCGCGGTCGTTTCAGTGATTTGTTGCAGGAGATGAACATTCCTTTCCCTAGATATGGTACAGCTTTTTCTACCGACGATGCTATTGAAGTAGCTAACGAGGTAGGCTATCCTGTATTGGTGCGCCCGTCTTACGTATTGGGTGGACAGCGTATGAGAATCGTTATCAACGACGATGAATTGGAGAAAAGTGTGTTGAGCTTGTTGAAACATTTGCCAGGCAACAAAATATTGATTGACCACTTCCTGGATAGATGTCAGGAAGCAGAGATAGATGCCATTTGTGATGGCGACGAGGTGCACATTATGGGTATCATGGAGCATATTGAGCCTGCGGGTATTCATAGCGGCGATAGCCATTCTGTATTGCCTGTGTTTAACTTAGGCAAACTGGAAGTAGAGGAGATGGTGGACATCACCAAGAAGATAGCGATGAAGCTGAACATTCGTGGATTGATCAATATTCAGTTTGCAATTAAAGATGGTAAGGTATTTGTGATTGAGGCCAATCCTCGTGCAAGCCGTACTACGCCTTTTATTGCTAAAGCTTACGGTGTTCCTTTCCTCAATATTGCTACGCAGGTAATGTTGGGTGAGAAGAAAATAAAGGATTTTGTTATCGAAAAAAAACTGGAAGGTTATGCAGTAAAAGAACCTGTATTTAGCTTCAATAAATTTCCGAATGTGAATAAGGAATTAGGGCCTGAAATGAAGAGCACAGGTGAAGCTATTCATTTTATTAAAAACTTAAGAGACCCTTGGTTCCGCAATTTATACAAGGAAAGAAGTATGCACTTGAGCAAATAGTTTTATATTTGTATGGATTTTTTTAAGGTGAATAATATAATACTGAAGGCCCGGAAATTATTTATAATTCCGGGTTTTTTGTTGATACTTTTTTTGGCTGCTTGCGGTGCAGATAAAGATAACATTGTAACGCCAGGTTGCTACTACTGGAAAACAAACTTGAGTATTGGGCAATACGAACAGCAGGTGTTGAAAGGTACAAATGCTCAACATTTATACATAAGAATGTTTGATGTCGACTGGCAAAGCGATGCCACACAAGCCGCCCCAGTTGCGCTTTTGCAAGCGCAGCGTATTACGGATACAACACTCCAATACATACCAGTGGTGTACATCACTCAACGATGTCTTACCAAAATGAAACCGGAAGAAGTGCCCGATATGGCGGTGAACATTAGCAAACTTATTCATCAGCTTTGCCAGAAGTATGGTATGAATTACAAAGAGGTGCAGCTAGACTGTGATTGGACTAAAAACTCGGCCGCATTGTATTTCAGTTTGCTGAGGGGTATCAAAGAACAACCGGTTTTTAAAGGTAAAAAATTGTCGTGTACAATTCGTATGCACCAGGTGAAGTACCGCTCCAGTAGTGGTATCCCGCCTGTTGATAGAGGTTTGCTGATGGTATACAATATGGGTAACCTTACCCGTTATGGCAAGCATAATTCCATATTAGAGCTGGCAGAAGCCAAAGATTATTTAGCAAACTTAGCAACCTATCCATTGGAGCTGGATATTGCGCTGCCGCTATTTTATCGGTCGGCCTTATTTGAGCAATCAAAGTTCAAGGGCATTGTGTACAACGTAGGTGTCGAAGATTTTGATTTGAGTAAACTGAAAAAATTGGGTGGCAACCTTTACCAATTTAGTGCCGATACCAAAGCGAAAGGCTATAGTTTCCTTGCGGGGCAAACTATACGGTTTGAAGCTCCTAGCACTAACGATGTATTAAACATAGCCAACTATATTTCGCGAAGGATGAATGCCAAGACCTACAAAGTATCGCTCTACCACTTGGATAGCATGGCCATGCAGCATTTTAGCATAGCTGAAATGAAGGAGATAATGGAGGTGTTTTAATAGCGTGTTATTTTCAACGGTCGTAAAAGAATTTGTATATTTGGGTAATAATTAATCAATGCGTTGGAAATGGGAACTCAGGTATTAGATAAGAAAATTGAATTGATTCAATGGTTGTCAACATTGGAAGATGAAGCAATAATTGAAAAACTTGTTCAGTTTAGACAGCAAGAAACTAAAGATTGGTGGAATACTATTTCAATAGCAGAACAAGAGTCAGTTGAGAAAGGAATTTCAGATGCTGCAGATGGAAAACTAAACCCGCATTCAACTGAAAGAAAGCTATATGAAAAGTGGTTATAAAATTCAGTGGACCGATAATGCCCTTGCTGAACTTGCGAAAACAATTGAATAGCTGGAAGAGAATTTTACAGATAAAGAAATTAGAAAACTGGCGTTGAAAATTGAAAGCACAACCGAATTGATCTCTCAAATCCAAACATCTTTCCAAAATCAGATTTCAACAACGTTCATAAAGCTGTAATATTAAAACTTAACACACTTTACTACCGGGTGAAAGGAGTTAACATTGAGATACTTTCATTTTTCTCAAATAGGCAGAATCCAGCTAAAAGGAAGCTATAAAAATTGAAGCGCACGGTAGGGGGAAGTACAATCCCAACCCTAGATTTTTCTCCGTCAACCGAATTAAATTGGAATGATCCATTCAAATCTTTTATCCGCTTTCATTTCGAGGTATTATTGCTTAATTTGCAGCCGATTTCATAAAAACGATTTTTTTAAAAGACAAACAATGATTAACGCAACACTTAGCGAACAAGAAATTGTGCGCAGAGAGAAACTAACCAAGCTACAAGCAGCAGGCATTGATGCCTATCCTGCGGCGCTCTATCCTGTAACCCACTATTCTACCGACATAAAGGAGGAGTATACTGAAGAGAAGAAGGAAGCGTTTAGTAAGGTGTGTGTTGCTGGTCGTATTGTGAGCATCAACGATAAGGGTAAAGTTTTTTTCATAAAAATACAAGATAGCAAAGGCATTTTTCAGCTGTACACCAAACGCGATGAGCTGTGCCCCGATGAGGACAAATCTTTTTGGGACAATGTAGTGAAACATGGTCTTGACCTGGGCGATATCATTGGTGCTACAGGCTATGTATTTGTTACTAAAACTGGTGAAACTTCTTTGCATACGCAAACATTGACTTTGCTTTCAAAATCGCTGAAACCATTGCCAGTAGTGAAGCGTGATGATGAAGGTAATGTTTTTGATGCAGTAAGCGATCCTGAATTTCGCTACCGTCAGCGCTATGCTGACCTTATAGTGAATCCTGATGTAAAAGAAACCTTTGTAAAGATTACAAAGATGAAAAATGCAATAAGGGAATTCTTGAATGAGCGTGGAGGATTGGAAGTAGATACGCCGGTGCTGCAGAGCATTCCTGGTGGTGCTGCGGCGCGCCCGTTTGCTACGCATCATAATGCTTTGGACATACCCTTGTACATGCGTATTGCCAACGAACTTTACCTGAAACGCCTTATAGTAGGCGGTTTCGACTGGGTATACGAGTTTAGCCGTAACTTCCGTAATGAAGGTATGGACCGTACGCACAATCCTGAGTTTACCGTTTTGGAATTTTACGTAGCGTACAAAGATTATTTCTGGATGATGGAAACTACCGAGCAATTGCTGGAGAAAGTGGCCATCGCTACAAATGGTACTACAATCTCTACTGCTGGTGGTAATGAAATAAACTTTAAAGCACCGTATGCGCGTGTAAGTATTTACGATGCTATTAAAGAGCACACTGGCTTTGACATTACCGATATGGATGAAGATGGTCTGCGCGATGTGTGTAAGCAATTACATATTCCGGTTTCGCCAAGTATGGGAAGAGGTAAATTGGTAGATGAAATTTTTGGCGGAAAATGTGAGGCGCATTACATACAGCCTACATTCATCATCGATTATCCGGTAGAGATGAGTCCGCTTACTAAAAAACATAGAACTAAAGAAGGCCTGGTAGAGCGTTTTGAGTTGATGATAAACGGTAAAGAAATTGCCAACGCTTATACAGAATTGAACGACCCTATAGACCAGCGTGAACGTTTTGAGGAGCAAGTAAAACTTATGGAGCGTGGCGATGATGAAGCCATGTTTATCGATTACGATTTCTTACGCGCATTGGAATATGGCATGCCGCCAACTGCAGGTATAGGTTTTGGTATAGACCGCTTAGCCATGTTGCTTACAGGACAGGTATCTATTCAAGATGTTTTATTGTTCCCGCAAATGCGACCTGAAAAAGCATAATGATTTTTGGCAGATGTTGGTCGTAAGGCCAACATCTTTTTTTGTGCTTGGTTTATTTAATCAGTAGAAATGGTTTGTATATTTTGCCTTTCCCGTTAATATTAATAGTCTAAATGATTTATTTTTTATGTGCTGAAAGCAATGTGCTCTCATTTGTAAAAATTAGTTTTCTAGATTTCAATTGAAGCTTTCTTAGTTTTAGGGCTGATTTAACAGCTGTATTTTAATTTTCCTATTTTTTTTAAAGCAAATAAAAGCCCTCCGAGTATTCGGAGGGCTTTACATTATTCAACTGTTTAAAACTATTTCAATTTAACGATTTTATGTGTCGCTACATCACCGTTTGTTTGTGTGACTGTAACTTGATAAGCTCCTTCATTTAGTTCGCTTAAATCAATAGTTTCCCTTGTGCCTTTTGTTGCTGAATTATAAACCATACGTCCAGCAATATCGTAAATACGTACCTGCTCATTGCCTTCCAATCCATCTATTATAATTTTGTTCGTAGCTGGGTTAGGGTAGATAGCAATTACGTTTCCATTTCCAAATCTCACAATTCTCTCTTCGCTAAAGGTAGCTTTACTATCATTGTCTATTTGTTTCAAACGGTAGTAATTCAAACCTTTCAATGGTGTATTGTCATTAAAGTTATAGCTGATTTTTTCAGTGCTGTTGCCGTTGGTTGCTTTTGTACCGACAAAGCCAATATTCATCCAATCATTGTTGCCTGCATTTCTTTCTATTTCAAAACCACGGTTATTTTGCTCTGTAATTGTTGACCAATTTAACACTGCAATCTTACCTTTAGCAGCAGCAGTAAAGCTAGCCAATTTTATAGGTAATGGAGAACTGAACACAACAGTATATGTAGCTGGTGTAGCGTCTATTACTTTAGCAGAATCGATAGTAGCATAATTGAACACTGTAGTTGTAGTGCCAGCAGGCGTAGCTGTTGTAGGTGTTACAGTTAATAATGCTGGATTATAATCCTCAATGGTATCGTTCACGCCTAAGGTCACGCCATTATATGTAAGAGTGAAACCATTGCTAGGCAAAGATGTGATAACGATAGGATTGAAATCCCATGTTTCTTCTACACCGTTATTGTCTTCCATGTCAGACCCTGCTAAAGGAGTAGTCAATACAACAGGTACACCCACTATTGGAGATCCAGTTACATTAAGTGTTTTGTTATAGCTTTCTGGTCTGCGTTCGATACCAAAGTTTACATTAGAAACATTGGCAGTAGTAAGGCTTATCGTTTGTATACCATCTATTATAGCATCACGGCCAGTAGCAGTTGGCAATCCATGATTTTCACCGGTACTCACCCAATTGGTAGGTAATTGAGAAGTTGTCATAGTTGTTCCAGCAGCGGGACGTGTTGCGGATACGAGCACTTTGTAGGTATTAGGAGGCAAGTTGTCAAAGCTATAAGCTCCTGTCGCACTCACTTCTCTTGTCGCCAATACTTTTCCGGCAACATCTGTTAGTACCACAAATATTGCTCCTCCAGCGTTAGTACCAATGCCATTCACCATATTGTCCGTCATGCCGTTACCATCATTCCAGATATTACCAGCAAGAGATACTGGAGTTATTGTAGAATCGCAGAATTGGCTATACAAGCTTACATTAACTGTTCTAACAATACAGTTACCAATAGAAATTGTACATTCATAGTTGCCTGTATTAGCATTGCTAAATACAGGGAAGTTAATTTCACGGGTGTTGTCTCCTGTAATTACACCATCTTTCTTCCAAGAATAACTAGCACCTACAAAGCTAGGTGCAGATAGTGTATAAGAACTGTTTAGGCAAGGCTGATTAGTATTAGACATAACAACAGCACCTAATGCAGCTACAGTCACCAAATCTGTTCTTATTGATCCACAAACGTCAGTAATACGAATATCGTAAGTAGTACCTATAGTCAGGCCTTCCAACAATTCCGCACCCATTGATGCTGTATTTTTCACTATCCAAGTAGTTGATGAAACCGGCTTGTATTCTACCAAGAAAGGTGCAGCTCCAATGAACTCTATTGAAGCCTTGCCCTCATTAGGGTTAGATAAAGGAGCATCACAAACCATAGTTACCTTACGTGTAATAGTAGGCACTGTTCCACTAGGATAAACTTCTAAAGTGTCTGATGTAAGGGCATAATTAGTGCAAGAAAAGTTGGAACCCCACGCGATATCTAGTTTTGCATAATACTTGCCAACTTCTAAATTAGGTACAGTAATAGTCCCTCCAGAAGATGTAGGTGCAATGGGTGTAGACGTGCCTACTTTGTATATTCTTACTGAAGGCAAACCTGTACCGTTATAAGTGCTGTTAACCGTTAAAATGCCAGAACCTGTAGCTGAACATAATTGGCCCATGCTTGCCGTAATGGTTTGGTTCAATACCGTTGCCGCAGATGGGACAGTAAAATTAACGTTTATAGAACTGCTACAATCAGGGCTAGTAATCGTAATGGTATTAACAGCACCAGGTGTTACGCCATTAAACCAGAAAGAACGAGCAGAATTGCGTACTCCAACTAGTCCAATATCCGTACCATTGGTTATGATTGCGGTAGTGCCAGGTCTGGAAAGTCCTGGAAAATAACCTTCTATACGCACACGAGCAGACGTTTTATTATTCTGATTTACACAGTCATTTAAATGGACGTTGACAACTGCAGCGGAAATAGGCTCTGCTATGCCTGGAGGGGTCAATACATTTATTGTGGTGTCACCACAGGCATCTACCATTGTTACGGTGTAGGTTTCGCCGTAGGCTAAGTCATTTACATTAAGCCATCTTGTAGTACCTGTGCTGGTTCCAGATGTGTTATATGCAGGGTCTGTACTTTCTATATAATAAGCATATGGGAGTGTTGCATAGTCATTTGCATACATTTGAATAATAACTGATCCATTTGGATTGGCTGTAGTTATGCATCCCTCTTGCAAAATACTGGAAGAAATAGACGCACTTTGGTCAGTAATACCATTGTAGCAATAATTACTAACTTGACCGCATGGAGTTATCATCCTAATAACAAGTTTTTTATTTCTTGGTATTGATATATCATCATCCGTGCCTGGCATAATTACATGGTTGAGGGATGGTAAATGCTCAGAAGGGTCAGCAATACAATTTTCATTTACATCTTCATATACCTCAATATTTACTCCTGCTGCAGGCAAACTATTATAAGATACCCAAACGCCATTTGCCACAAGACGTACATAAGCATTTATATTAGGCTGGGTGCTTACACATTGTACACCTGAGCTACTTACCCAAGCACGGACAGCTTCAATCTGCAAACCAGAAGGGTAAGGATTAGCCACCACAACTTGTGTGGTACTAGCTACACCACAGGCATCCTTAACCCTAACGTTCCAAGTCCCAAAATTTGCCTCAGGAACAGTGTAGGTCAAAGAAGATCCATAAGTTAAGGTTGCATCTGGAGTATTAGCATCACCTTGCCAATAGGCTACTTGTAAAGGAGTGCTGCTACCAGGATTTGTAGTAACATTAATAGTGCCGGCAGTGTTTCCAGCACATACGTTAGTTACGGTAACATTAAAGGAAAAAGGTAGGTATGCATTGGTAACAACAACGGTAGTGTCTGTAAAACAACCGCTACCTTCAGGATTAAATGCGCGAAGCTTGTAGGTTCCAGCTTGAAGGCTATTAAAACTGCCCGGACTAATAGGCCCTTGAATAATAGTAGCACCTGACAATACAGTATATTGCATATTCACGCTGCCTTGAGCACTAATGTAAACTTGCCCAGAACCAGGACAACTTGCAGCTACAGAGGAAACGCTATCAATTACAGGTGTGGTGCATGGCTGAGCGTGTACAGCATTCTGTCCTAATAAGGCTATCGAACAAAAAGCTAAGGATTTTCGAAAAAATCCTAACCTTTGAGCTATATACCGTTGTAAAGGAAAATGAGTATTTTTTTTCATAAAGGTTT
>Ga0256901_1001273_pt1 | contig 12841 bp, 9 predicted proteins | sample MC6MC0689MT_FD_190200 | JGI IMG/M metagenome (GOLD analysis project Ga0256901, IMG submission 190200) | Metatranscriptome of enriched soil aggregate microbial communities from Iowa State University, Ames, United States - MC6-MC0689-MT... | ecosystem: Environmental > Terrestrial > Soil >... | reverse complement strand
GTGGAAGGCTGGTTCACCGACGACACCCCGGCTCGCTTCGAGTCCTATGGCTGGAACGTGGTGCGTGGCGTCGACGGCCACGATCCGGAAAGCATCAAGGCCGGCATCGAGCAGGCGCTGTCGCAGTTCGACAAGCCGACCCTGATCTGCTGCAAGACCACCATTGGTTTTGGTTCGCCGAACAAGGCCGGCCAGGAATCCAGCCACGGCGCACCGCTGGGCAAGGATGAGCTGGAAGCCACCCGCAAGGCGCTGGACTGGTCGTACGGCCCGTTCGAGATCCCGGAAGAGATCTACGCCGGCTGGCGCGCTGGTGGCACCGGCACCCTGCGTCAGGCCGAGTGGGAGCAGCTGTTCGACAAGTACGCTGCACAGTTCCCCGCCGACGCTGACGAACTGACCCGTCGCTCGCACGGCGAGCTGCCGGCTGACTTCATTGCCCAGGCCGATGCCTACATCGCCCAGGTGCAGGCCGAAGCGCCGAACATCGCCTCGCGCAAGGCCTCGCAGAACGCCATCCAGGCCTTCGCACCGCTGTTGCCGGAAATCATCGGCGGCTCGGCTGACCTGGCCGGTTCCAACCTGACCCTGTGGAAGGGTGCACAGACCGTGGTCGGCGAAGACCCGCATGCCAACTACGTGCACTACGGCGTGCGTGAGTTCGGCATGAGCGCGATTGCCAATGGTCTGGCCCTGCACGGTGGCTTCCTGCCGTTCGATGCCACCTTCCTCGTGTTCAGCGACTACGCCCGCAATGCGCTGCGCATGAGCGCGCTGATTCCGGCGCACGTCATCCACGTGTTCACCCACGACTCGATCGGCCTGGGCGAAGACGGCCCGACCCACCAGCCGGTGGAACACGTGTCCTCGCTGCGCTACATCCCCAACAACGATGTGTGGCGTCCGTGTGATGCGGCCGAGTCGGCGGTCAGCTGGAAGGCTGCCATCGTCCGCAAGGACGGCCCGAGCTGCCTGATCTTCAGCCGCCAGAACCTGGCCCCGCAGCCGCGTACGGCCGAGCAGGTACAGCAGATCGAACGCGGTGGTTACGTGTTGGCTGATGCCGTCGGTACCCCGGACGTGATCCTGATCGGCACCGGTTCGGAAATCGGTCTGGCCGTGGCCGCCAAGGCCGAGCTGGACGCTGCCGGCATCAAGACCCGCGTGGTATCGATGCCGTGCACCGACGTGTTCGATCGCCAGGACGCCGCTTACCGCGAGTCCGTGCTGCCGAACGCCGTACGCAAGCGCGTTGCGGTGGAGGCCGGCGTCACCGGTTTCTGGCGCCAGTACGTGGGCCTGGACGGTGCGGTCATCGGACTGGACACCTTCGGCGCATCGGCCCCGGCCGACAAGCTGTACAAGCACTTCGGCATCACCACCGAAGCGGTTGTGGCAGCAGCCAAGGCGCAGGTCGCGGGCTGATAGCCTTCAATCGCAAGTCTTGAGCAAAGGCCGGGGAAACCCGGCCTTTGTTTTGGCTTCGCCCCAACTGTAGTGCCGAGCCATGCTCGGCAGGGACTTTCCCCGTAAAAGGCAAACCCCTCCCCAGCCCTCCCCTTCGCTACGCGAAAGGGAGGGAGCAAACCTGTAGTGCCGAGCCATGCTCGACAGGGGCTTGCCCGGTATTCCGACCAAGGTAGGAGCGGCGTAAGCTGCGAAACCGATATCGACGAACTTGTCGATTGTCAGCTTCGCGGCTTACACCGCTCCCACAAAATCAGGCTTCCCGGTGTGCGATCAGATAGCGATGCACACCATCAAGCTTTCGCTGCAGTCCGCGCCAGACCAACCCGCAGCAACCCGGCATTGAGCCGCTCGCCAAAACTTGCAGGCCGCTCCAGTCCCATCCGCTGCATATACATCGCATCGTTCTCGGCGGGCGCTTGGCGCAAGGCTGTGACTACGGTGCGTAGCTTGCCCATTGGCGTCGCAGTGGCAGATTTCAGCCAACCCAGGGCACGCACAACATCCTGCTCGACGGCATCGAAATCACTGCCGAGCGGATAGTCGGGCAGGCTGCCATCGGCGCGGAACGGGGCCAGCGTTGCCTTGAGCAGCTCGGTGCGGTTCTGTTGCCAATGCGTGGGCGCAACGAAGTTCGCAGCCAGCTTCTTCGAGGTTTTGGCTTGCTTCAATAGCGCCGGTTGGAATGCCGCATCGGTGATGCTGGTCATCGCGACCACGCAGTCCTCGTCGGTCAGGTTGCGCAGGTCGGCAATGCCGTACTCGTTGACGAAGACATCGCGCAGGTGACGCGGAATGGTGGTGTGGCCGTAGTTCCAGCGCACATTGGATTGCGGCTTGCCGCCATCCTCGCGCACGGCGCGGAACATCAGCACGCTGCGTGCATCGGGCAGGGCATGCGCCATCGCCACGAAGTTGTACTGGCCGCCGACGCCGGAGACCACGCGACCGTCCTCCAACGCATCTGATGCTGCCGCACCCAGTGCGCTGGCGATCATGCAGGAGTTGAAGAAGCGCGCATCGCGGCGCTGCAGGCGTTCCAGTGCTTCGTTGCCGCCGTAGAGTTGGTTGATCTCGCTGATGCGGCGCATGCCGATGGCGGCGCGCTCGGCGTCGGGGAGATCGCGCAGCCAGCCGTAGAATTCGGGCGAGCCCAGGTAGAAGGCACCGTGCAGGTACTCGCCCTCGCGTGCAAGTCGGCCGCGGTCACCATTGCTGGCGGTGCCGTCGGCCAAACGCTGCATCAGGCCGAGATCGTCATGCACCTTGCGCCAGATCACGCCGGTCTGCACCAGCTTGCGGAAGCCTTCGTTGAGCATCTCGCTGCAGCCGTACAGGCCGATCTCGAACGGCCCAAGTCCACCTGCCTCATGCACCAGCGGGTGCTCGGCGATCTGCGGATCCAGCGCGTACAGGATCTGCCGGTAGCGAACGTTGTCGGTATGCCGCAGCACCAGCGCATGGCTGAGCGCGTCGGCCAGCGTGCCGATGCCGATCTGCAGGGTGCCGCCATCGCGCACCAGGGTGCTGGCGTACAGACCAATGGCGTAGTCGACGTCGCTGACCGGCTGCCGAGGTAGGCCGAACAGCTGCGGATACGGGCCGGGCGGGGTGATCACCAGGTCGAAGAACTCCGGATCGACTGCAGCGCTGCCGCCCAGCCACGGCAGCTGCGGATCTATTTCGGCGATCAGCAGCGGCTTGGGCAGACCGCGCGCAGCGATGGCATCCAGGGTGTCCTGGGTGATGTCGTTGTTGCACGACAGCGATAGCTGATTGCTGCCGTCGCGCGCGGCGACCTTCTGCACGATCGCATTCGGCGCGCGCTGCGCCACCGCATCGGCGGCGTGAGTGTAGTTGAGGCTGGTGTAGTAGCGCTGTGCCTGTGTCGATCGCAGCAGGGCACCGGATTGCATGTAGAACTCTTCCACCTGCACATGTGCAGGCAACGCATCGCGGGCAATGGCGTCGGAGTAAGCAAGGCGCGGGAAGTCGGCGCCGAAGTGGCGCTCGACGAACGGGCGCATGAAACGCGCTTCCAAACCATCGCCTTTGGCCTGCGGCGGGTTCAGTGACAGCGCGGTATACAACTGCAGCGGCCGCGCTGGATCGTGTTCGATACGCGCGTACAAGGCATTGAGCAAACGGTGGGGTTTGCCCAGCGCCAGCGGCGCGCCGATGCGCAGCGGGCCTTGGATGTTGCTCAGCAGCCAGTCCACGGCGGCGTCGAGGTCGGTCACGTGATGGGGCATGGTGTCCGGTATCTGCGAGGGTGCTGGCATTACAGCATGACCGCCCTGAATCACTTGGTGAGGGCTTGACAGGGCTTTCGTTTACTCGTGTAATCGTAAAAAATTACAGGCGTAAACGATGATCCGGATCAGTGAGGCCGAAGCAGTAGTCATGGAGGTGTTGTGGAACCAGCACCCGCTGTCCGCGGACGAGGTCATCGCGCGGCTGCCAGGTGGCAATGACTGGGCCGAAGCCACGGTCAAGACCCTGCTCAACCGCCTGCTCAACAAGGCCGCGATCAGTGCAACCAAGGAGGGACGGCGTTTTCTGTACACACCGCTGGTGCAGCGCGATGCCTGGTTGCTGGAAGAGAGTAGCAGCCTGATCGAGCGGCTGTTCGACGGCCGGGTCGCGCCCTTGGTGGCTCATTTCAGCCAGCACCAGCGGCTCAGCCGCGAAGACGTGGCCGAGCTGCGCAGACTGCTGGAGGGGCTCGACGATGAGCAGCACTGAGATCCTGGCGCTGTTGTTGAAGACCACTTTGGCCAGCAGCGCGGCGGTTGCGCTGGCGTTGATCCTGCGGCGGCCGCTGCGGCACTGGCTGGGAGCAAGCGCCGCCTATCTGCTGTGGTTGCTGTTGCCGGTGACGCTGTTGGCGGTGCTGTTGCCCGCGCCGCAGCTCGCGGCCGTGCCGATGCGGGTCAGCGAGGTGGCGGTGCAGGTCGGGCAGGCAGTGGTTGCCGGTCCTGCCGTGATTGCGCACTGGCCGCTGTGGCTGTGCTGCGCATGGTTGGCCGGAGTGCTGTTGATGGCGGTGCATCTGTATCGCCAGCAGCGGAGTTTCCAGCGCGGGCTGGGTCGGCTCAGTCAGCGCGATGACGGCCTGTGGCAGGCGCAGGCGGTGGCGGGGTTGCCCGCGGCGATGGGTTTGTTGCAGCCGCGGATCGTACTGCCTGCCGGCTTTGAACAACGGTATCTGCCGATCGAGCAGCAACTGGTGCTGTTGCATGAGCGCGTGCACCTGCAACGTGGCGACATCGCGATCAACGCATTGCTGGCGCTGTTGCAGTGCCTGTACTGGTTCAACCCGCTGTTGCTGTTCGCTTTGCGTTGCTGCCGCGAAGACCAGGAATTGTCCTGCGATGAACGTGTGATTGCCCGGGTCTCGGGCGCACGCCGCAGTTATGGCGAGGCCATGCTCAAGACCGGGCTGGCCGCGTCCCCGTTGCCGGTGGGGTGTCACTGGCAGAACCATCATCCATTGAAGGAGCGTATTGCCATGTTGAAGCGTCCCGTACCGGGCAGGAAGCAGTGGTGTGCCATGTTGGTGCTGTCGTTGGGCTTGTCATCCGGTTTCGGCTATGCAGCTTGGGCAGCGCAGCCGGGCAAGGTGGTTTCGACGTCGACTTCTTCATCCACATCGTCGTCTTCGACATCGACGACGACAGGGAAGGGAGCGGTATACGCAACCTTCGTGGAGGCGACGCTGGAGGGCACCAGGCAGCGCTTCGAGCTGCAGCAGTCGGCAGGCACGCCGTTCTCCTTCAGCGCCAGCTCGGACAAGGGCGTGCAGTGGGCAGCTGAGTTCACCCTGCAGCCCGCAGCTGACGGGATGCTCGCGCTGAAAGGCACGCTGAAGGCGAACGGGGACCTGATCTCGTCGCCCACCTTGTTGATCAAACCCGATGTTGCCGCAGGCATCGAAGTGTCCACCGCCGACGGGCGCTCGACCTGGGTGCTGGAACTGCGGTCGGTTGCCTTGGCGGCCGGCGACCCAGCCATCGCATCGGCGCCTTCCGGCAACGCCGAGCAGGTTGGCTTGCCGAATGCCGGGCGGATGCCGCCGCCCAGCTATCCGCGCGCTGCGATGGACAGTCGCACCACGGGCAAGGTGGTGCTGCGTATCGCGGTGGATGCCGAAGGGCGGGCAACCGATGTCGTCGTCACCGAGGCGCATCCCAAGGGAGTGTTCGAGGAGGTATCGATTGCCGCCGCACGGCAGTGGCGCTTCACGCCGGCGATGAAGGACGGCAAGCCGGTTGCCGGCGTCATCCGGGTGCCGATTTCGTTTGATATGGATGACGAAGAAATGCACTACTCCGAATCCCAGAGCAGGGGCTGAGATGCGCGGTCAGGTGATGGCGCTGCTGGCACTCATGCTCGCCGGCTGTGCGACGCAGCCGGCTAAGGAACCGGAGGGCAGTCGTTTCAACCTCAACCAGCACCGGCAGATGCTCACCCCGGAGTCTTCTGGTGGTGCAGGTGAGATACAGCCTTATGAGCTGGCGGCGACGGAGAGCTTCCGCATGCCGGTTGTGCTCAGTGCCGCAGATCCGGTGTTGCCATCGGAGTACGCAAGCCGCTCGCTGGATGCCACCACGGTATGCGTGAATGTCATCCTCGATGCGCAGGGGCAGGTGCAGCGCACTGCGCCGCTATTGAGTCACTCAGCCTGCGGCGCGGGTGCTGAAGCGGGCAATGCAGCCCTGTTGCAGGCCTCACTGGCAGCCACCGCTGGGTGGTCGTTCGAGCCGGCCGCTGTCTGTCACTACGCGGCCGGCGTGCGGGCGCCCTCGAACGGTGGGTGTGCCAACGCGTCGCGTATCGAAGCCGTGCCGGTGACCTTGGCCTACGCTTTCACCTTCGAGGTGGTCGAAGGCAAGGCGCTGGTTCGCCGCGAGGATGGATTGCGTTGAGTGCGTGCCTGCATTGATGCAGGCACGTCGATCGGTCAGTGTGCGCCCAACAGCTTGTTCAGCAGGGCCGCCAGCTGCTCACCGCCCAAACGAAGCTGGGCTTCGGCGACCGGCTCCCAGACCGCGCTGTAACGCTCGTCGATCCTGTGGCCGTCGGGATACAGGCCTTTGCGGGTGGCGATGAGGCAGGTCTGTTCCGCCCACACCGCGGGATCGCGCTGCAGGTCCGGTACATGAACGCCAGCAGGGGTGGGCAATGTCTGGAGGCGTTGCAGGAACTGGTCATCGTTGAGTTGCAGCGGGTAGAACATGCCGCTGTCCCACACCGAGTGCAGGTTGGTGCCGCGGCCGTTGAACTGCAGCTGGTAGTTGTTGCCGCCACGGTCATGGCCGTAACCAGCGTGCAGTGGCTGGTGCAGGTCGCCGACCAGGTGCACGACGAACTTCAGTGCCTGCAGGCGCTCGCTGTCCGGCTTGCTGCGGTCGGCGAGGATCGCCGACTGCGCTTTCAAGGCTTCGACCACGCAGTTGCCGTTGGCACAGTGCCGGGCCTGCTGGTAGATGCAGCCGTCCTCGGCCATGTTGATGTAATGCCAACTGGCAGATCGGCGACCCAGGTCCGGGTCTTCCTTGCGCAACTGGTCGGCCCAGGGCGCGATGCTGTCCAGGGTTGCGCCGGGTTCGAGGGCCAGCAGATGGTCGATCTCGGCCTTGGCCTGCGCGTTCAGTTCCGGCTCGGCGACACGGGCGACCAGACGATGGCCCTGTGCACCCCAGGCGTGGGCATCCTTGGCGGTCAGGGACAGGGCCAGTGCAAGACTGGCGGAGAGCAGGACGGCGTTCTTCATCGGCGCTATCTTAGCGAGGCTGCTGCCGCGTTGCTTGTCGCGTTATGGCCGGCTGCACTGGTGCCCCAAAAAAAGCCCCGGCACAAGGCCGGGGCAAGCATGCTGCGGAACGTCGGTCGTGTCGCGTTGGATACTCAGAACTTGAAGACGTAAGCCACGCCGTAGACCAGCGGGTCGATCTTGGCAGTACCCAGCGAGTTGCCGTTGACCTTGACCTTGGTGTCGATGTCGGCCCAGCGCAGGTCAACGCGCAGCGCACCCTTGTCACTGACTGCGAAGTCCAGGCCGGCGTGGGCTGCCAGGCCCCAGGAGTCTTCCAGCTTCAGCTTGGTGCCTTCCAGAGCGCCCTTGCTGTCGGTGCTGAAGAACTTGGTGTAGTTCACGCCCAGGCCGACGAACGGGGTGACCTTGGTGCTGTTGGCGAAGTGGTACTGCAGCGAGACCACCGGCGGCAGCTGCTTGGTCTCGCCGACCTTGCCGATGCCATCGATGCTGACCTCATGCTTGAACGGCAGGGCAGCCAATACCTCGATGCCCACGTTGTCGGCGACGAAGTACTCGAAGGTGACGGTCGGCTTGACGTCACTGTCGACCTTGGTGGACAGCGCGCCGAGCCCAAGCGCGGAACCGTTCAGGTCGCCGGCGTCGGATTTGGGATCGACGGCATGGACGCCGACGCCCAGGGTCCAGTCACCCTTGGACTGGGCCATGGCCGGCGCAGCGGCAAGGGCCATGGCGGCGGCGAGGCCGGAGAGCAGCAGGGTGGAGGTCTTGCGCATGTCTGATTCCGTTGCTTGGTGGAGGTGGCATCAGTGTCCCGGCGGGCTGCAGGCCGCGCCTTGATCCTGATCAAACACGCGTTTGCACTCAGCTGGCGGTCAGTTGCCGGGGTGTGCCCATCAACCGCGTGCCACTCGCTGCAGGTCGGGCCCGGCCCCGGCAACGGTCCTGCTAGAATGACGGCCCCTTTCCACCCCCGCCGCAATGGCTTTGCGGCTGCAGGAGCTTGTGAACATGGCAATCAAGGTCGGCATCAACGGTTTCGGTCGCATCGGGCGCAATGTGCTGCGTTCGGCAGTGTTGAACTTCGGCAACGACATCGAGATCGTGGCCATCAATGATCTGCTGGAGCCGGACTATCTGGCCTACATGCTCAAGTACGACTCGGTGCATGGCCGCTTCAAGGCCGACGTGGAAGTGTCGGGCAGCGACCTGCTGGTCAACGGCAAGAAGATCCGCCTGACCCAGGAGCGCGATCCGGCCAACCTGAAGTGGGACGAAGTGGGCGTGGACGTGGTGATCGAGTCCACCGGCCTGTTCCTGACCAAGGAAACCGCGCAGAAGCATCTCGACGCTGGCGCCAAGAAGGTGATCCTGTCGGCTCCGTCCAAGGACGACACGCCGATGTTCGTGTTCGGCGTCAACCACAGCACCTACGCTGGCCAGAGCATCGTCTCCAACGCCTCGTGCACCACCAACTGCCTGGCCCCGCTGGCCAAGGTCATCAACGACAAGTGGGGCATCAAGCGCGGCTTGATGACCACCGTGCACGCTGCCACCGCCACCCAGAAGACCGTTGACGGCCCGTCGAACAAGGATTGGCGCGGCGGCCGCGGCATCCTGGAAAACATCATTCCGTCCTCCACCGGTGCTGCCAAGGCCGTGGGTGTGGTGATCCCGGAATTGAACAAGAAGCTGACCGGCATGAGCTTCCGCGTGCCGACCTCGGACGTGTCGGTGGTCGACCTGACCGTCGAGCTGGAGAAGGAAGCCACCTACGCTGAAATCTGCGCCGAAGTGAAGGCACAGAGCGAAGGCGCACTGAAGGGCATTCTCGGTTACACCGAAGACAAGGTGGTTGCCACCGACTTCCGTGGCGAGACCCACACCTCCGTGTTCGACGCCGAAGCCGGCATCGCCTTGGACAGCACCTTCGTCAAGCTGGTCAGCTGGTACGACAATGAGTGGGGCTACTCCAACAAGTGCCTGGAAATGGTGCGCGTCGTCGCCGCCTGATCCACGCAGCAGCTGTAAACAGAACGGGCGCCAAAAGGCGCCCGTTCTGCTTTTTTTAGAGCCCTCCCTTTCACCGGAGGTGAAGGGGAGGGTTGGGAGGGGTGCTGTTGCTCTGGCTCTGGCCTGTGCTCCAAATCCGTAGCCCGGGTAAGCGCAGCGCACCCGGGACAACCCGAGTAGATCATTGCAGTAGGCCTTTCAATCATCTTGAAACCCCGGGTGCGCTGCGCTTGCCCGGGCTACATGGCTGCGTTTGAGCCCTTCCCTTCACCGAAGGTGAAGGGAAGGGTTGGGAGGGGTGCTGTTGCTATTGTTTGTGCGCCAGGTCCTTGCTCGGGTTACCCGCTGTTGCAAGTGATACACGCGCTTGCCTTTCATTCTGAAGGCGGCAATTCAATCCCATCACTGCCCGGATGCCTGGCAAACCGTCCCTGCCCAGCCGCATGCACTGGCCCATGACTCGACCACGGCCAGCCACCAAACTGGTTGCGACCATAATCCCGCCGCGCCTGTTCGATCTCCTCGGCGGTGTTCATCACGAACGGGCCATAGGCCACCACCGGCGCGCCAATCGGTACGCCCTGCAAAAGCAGTATCTGCACCACGTCCTCGCCATTGTTATGCAGCGGCAAGGCATTGCCTGCAGCCACTTCCAGCAAGCGCGGCCCGCTGATCAAATCACCATCCACCAGCAGCTGCCTGCCGCCATGGAAGTACAGCGTGCGTCGCGTGCCTTGTCCGCTGGCCGGCGGCAAGGTCACCGAAGCACCTGGCTGCAAGGTGATCTGCCAGACAGCGACATCGCCTTCAGGATTGGCCGCCCATGAGCTGCGCCCCGGTGCCAGCGGCACGAGTTCGGCATGGCCGGCTTCCTGCGGGGCATAGCGGCCAGCAATCACTTTCACCTCGACTCCGTCGATGCGGTATTTGGGAATGTTCTCGCCCCACAGCATCACGAATTCCGGGTCAGCCATCTTGTTGTGCGGCGGCAGGTTCAACCAGATCTGGTAAAGGTCCAGCGGATTGGGATGCTCGCGCGAACGCAGTGGGAACATCTCCGAATGCTGGGTGCCGCCACCGGCGGTGAGCCACTGCACGTCGCCGTCACCGTATCGCGCGGTTGCACCCAGCGAATCGGCGTGGTCCACCAAGCCCTGCGGCACGATGGTGATGGTCTCGAATCCACGGTGCGGGTGCGCGGGGAAGCCCGGCACATTGACCCCGTGGTACATGCTGAAGCCATCCTTGCCGCTGAAGTCATGGCCGAGTTCGCGGCCACCCAGCTGGCGCATGTCCACGCCTTGCTCGGCGGTGGCCGGCGGATACCGGTCCAGGTGATGGGCGCAGAACAGGAAGGGATCGGTGCCCGGCCAGGGGTTTCCCAGCGGTTCATTGCGGAGGATCAGGTTGGACATTGGCGGCTCCTTGGAAGGGGGGGCGGTGCTGGGCTGGCGTTGCCCCGCGTCGACATGCTCTATTGATGGGTGCGCGGTTCTACACCACAAGGAGGCACGCCGATGGCAGTAACTCACACCGGTGATACCGGGTCGGCGGCGGCTGAGGACGCTGCGTACTGCCAGCAGGTACGCTTGCTGCTGGACCGTGTCGGCGAGAAATGGAGTTTGCTGGCGGTAATCGCACTGCGCGAACAACCGCGCCGCTTCAATCAGTTGCGACGTGAATTGAGTAGCGTGTCGCCGCGCATGTTGACGCGGACGTTGCGGGGCCTGGAACGGGATGGGCTGGTCAGCCGCCGTGTCTACCCGACCGTGCCGCCGCAGGTCGATTACGCGTTGACCGGATTGGGGCAATCACTGCTTCAGCCGGTGGATGCTTTGCTGCAGTGGGCCTGGGCACACCAGCCGCAGATGGATCAGGCCCGTTCTGACTTCGATGATCGCCAGCGCGATGCCGAGGACGCCGAGCTGCAAGGCTGATGCTGTCCAATCACCACCCGACCACCAAGCCGATACCAGTGTTGCGCGAGCATCGTTCTGCAGGAGCGGCGTAGGCCGCGAAGCTGAAGATCCTGAAGCCTTCGGTATACATGCCATCTGAGGATGTGTCGGCTTACGCCGCTCCTACAAAAGTCGGTCTGTGTGGGCTCAAGGTGGCCTGAATGCTTCGGCCAACAGCATTGCGCCACAGGGGCTCGGCTGAAGCTGACTGGGCGCACCTTGCGTTTTCAGGTGGCGCGGATAAGGTGATGCAGCACGTTCAGGTGCACAAGGATGATCCATGGACGAGGGTTGGGTGTTGTTGATAGTGCTGCTGGTACTGGCCGCGCTGGCGATGCCGGTGTTGCTGGTGGCGGCCTTGGTATCGGTGTCTTCGCTGAAGCGCCGCGTGGCCGCGCTGGAAGAGCGTTTGGCTGCTGGCGACACCGGAGCCGAAAGGCAGCAGCGAGGCGAGGCAGTCCAGCCCTATGCCTGGATGGAGCCGGAGGCCGATCCGGCTGATTCCAATGCTCAGCCAGCGGTGGCCGCCCCGCCGGTGTCCGTGCCAGAGCCTGTGGCTGCGGCGCCGGCGCCTCCACCCTTGCCGCCCAGGCTTGATCCGCTCGACCCGCTGGCGAGCGCACCTCGCCGCCCGGTGCCCGAGCGCCGTGAGCCGGCCCCGCAGCAGACCTGGACACCGGCCGAACCCGCCCCGCCGGCCGAACCCAATTTCGTCGAACGTGCGGTCGCCTATGCCAAGCAATGGCTGACCAGCGGCAATGTGCCGGTCAAGGTTGGCATGTTGGTACTGCTGGCTGGCGTGGCAGCATTGCTCAAGTACGCCACTGACCAGGGCTGGTTCACCGTGCCGGTCAGCCTGAAGCTGGCTGGCATCAGTGCAGCGGCATTGGCCGGGTTGGTATTCGCCTGGCGCAAGCGCGAAAGCCATCGCAGCTTCGCCCTGGCGATGCAGGGCGGCATGATCGGCATCCTGTTGCTGGTGGTGTTCTCCGCCTGCAAGAACTACGGAATGATCGGCACGGGTGCTGCCTTCGCATTGAGCGTGGTGCTGATTGCCGGCCTGTCGGTGATGGCGGTGCTGCAGGAGAGCAGGACCCTGGCCATCCTCGGTGTGCTGGCCGGCTTCATGGCGCCGATCTGGCTGTCTGACGGCAGCGGCAACCACGTCGCCCTGTTCTCGTATTACGCATTGCTCAACGCGGGCATCTTCGCCATCGCCTGGGTGCGGCCGTGGCGCATCCTCAACCTGTTGGGGTTTGTCTTCACCTGGGGCATTGGTACCGCCTGGGGCGTGTTGAAGTACGTGCCAGCCAATTTCAGCAGCACCGAGCCGTTCCTGGTGCTGTTCTTCGTGTTCTACCTGCTGCTGCCCTTGCTGTATGCCCGCAAGGCCAGTAGCGAAGGCAGTGCGCGCATCGATGGCTGCCTGCTGTTCGGCACGCCGCTGGTCGCATTCTCATTGCAGGCGGCCTTGCTGCAGGGTGAGCGCATGCCGTTGGCATTCTGCGCACTGGGTGTGGCCGCGCTGTACGCGGTGCTGGCACGCGCGCTGATCAACAACGAGCGCATGAATGTGCTGGCCCGCGGCTACGCCATTCTCGCCGTGGGCTTTGCCACCTTGGCG
>Ga0256901_1001271_pt1 | contig 12850 bp, 10 predicted proteins | sample MC6MC0689MT_FD_190200 | JGI IMG/M metagenome (GOLD analysis project Ga0256901, IMG submission 190200) | Metatranscriptome of enriched soil aggregate microbial communities from Iowa State University, Ames, United States - MC6-MC0689-MT... | ecosystem: Environmental > Terrestrial > Soil >... | reverse complement strand
TATTAACTTCTTCTATTTAAAAGATAACCTACGCGAGCGTATAATTAAAGACGGCGATACTTATACAGTTAACCATACCGAGATCACATTTACTGAGCAGGAATTAACTACTGAGATAAGTTCAAATCCAGAAAGATTTAGTCCAAATGTAATTATGCGGCCATTGTACCAAGAAGTTATCTTACCAAATATCGCCTACATTGGTGGTGGCGCAGAGGTTTCTTATTGGATGCAATTGAAAGCCAATTTCGATTTTTATAAAGTCGATTTTCCTGTTTTATTGTTGAGAAACTCTGCTTTAGTAGTTGATAAAAGAAGCTTAGAGAATCTGTACAAACTTGGATTTAATTTTGAAGACATCTTCTTATCTACACAAGCCTTACAAGAGAAATGGATTAACGCTAATAGCGATGCAAACATCTGTTTAACTGATGAGAAGGCAAACATCAAAGCTGTGTTCGACAAGATAAAACTCAATGCTTTTAAGATTGACAAAACTTTAGAAACCTCAAGCGAAGCTGTTTTAGCAAAGACTGAAAAGCTACTTAACAATTTAGAAAAGAAATTTTTTAGAGCCGAAAAAAGAAATCATGAAGTGTCTTTAACGCAGATAGAGAATGTAAAAAAACGTCTATTTCCTAATGGCACCTTACAAGAGCGTGTATTAAACTTGGCACCAATGTATGTAAACTATGGCGACGATTTCATATCAAGCCTAGTAGAAAATTTTGAGCCATTGGGCGGCGATTTCACTTTGATTCTTCCATGAGGATTGAATTTTGATGACTAAATGAGTAAGTAAATCACTTTACAACTGATCCCTAACACCTGATTACTGAACCCTAAATACAATGAATTTCATCACCTTTACAGAAGAAAAACTAAGAACCTTTACCTACAACGTTTTTAAAAAAATGGGTTGTTCTGAAGAGCACGCTACTTTAGCAACTGATGTTTTGGTGCGGTCTGATTTACGTGGAATTGATTCGCATGGCGTAGCGAGGTTGAGCGGCTATTATCGCCTTTGGGAGAAGAAACGAATTAATGCAACCCCAAACATTCGTGTGGTGCATGAAACGCCAACTACAGCAACGGTAGATGGCGATGCTGGATTAGGTTTAGTGGTTGCTCCATTTGCAATGCAAGTGGCAATAGAAAAAGCAGAAAAGTACGGTAGTGGCTGGGTATCAGTTAAAAACTCTAACCACTTTGGTATTGCGGGTTACCATGCTTTAATGGCGGTAGAAAAAGATATGATTGGCATCAGCATGACCAATGCCAGTCCACTGGTAGCGCCAACGTATGCTAATGAACGTTTGTTGGGCACCAACCCTATGTGTTATGCGTTCCCTGCCGGCAAATATCCTGCGGTGGTGGTAGATATGGCAACCGCAGCAGCAGCTAATGGAAAACTAGAAATTGCCCAAAGAGCAAATGCTGAAATTCCTGACGGTTGGGTGCAAGATAAGGATGGTAATGTTTCCATCAATCCAAATGAGTTAAAAGCTGGCGGTTCTTTACTTCCCTTAGGTAGCGATAAAGACCACGGCAGCCACAAAGGTTATGGTTTGGGCGCAACGGTAGATATTCTTTCAGCGGTGCTTTCTGGAGCGAATTATGGTCCATGGGTACCACCATTTGTAGCATTTTTAGAGCCGGATCCAAACCCCGTAGGTGAAGGAATTGGACACTTTTTAGGCGCTATGCGAGTAGATGGTTTCCGACCTGCACAAGATTTTAAAGACCATTTAGATAACTGGATTGAACGTTTTAAAAGTGCTAAAACTGTTGAAGAAAGTAAGAAGGTCATCATTCCAGGCGAACCTGAATATCAATTTGAAAACGAACGTAAAACTGCAGGTATCCCGTTAATAGATGTGGTGGTAAACGACCTCAATAGCTTGGCAGAAAAAATTGGCGTTCACCCATTACAAACAATGGATAAATAATTGAGTTCAAAAAAGCTCTATTTTTTTATTTTAAACAGTTTAAAATTTTCTCTGTAAGTCAAGAAAAATGACTGATTAAACTGTAGGTTTTTTTCCGAGTTATCTAAATCAAAATGAGGTTCAAAACGTACATCAAGAAACAAATTTGGCAGCAACTCCTTTTGAAAAACATAGCGCAACATTAAAATATTACGATGCTTTTGGGTATAGCCATAACTGTTTAGGTTTTCGGAAACAGATTGATACAAAGGCATTCCTTTAATGGTGATAAATTGATTGCCTTTCCAATAGGAACCAGCGAAATTACCCCAACGTGTTTCTATTCCAGCATTTAACCACAAACCAAAACCTCCGTTGTAGGCCCTAACTTTATTTGGCGAATTATCTTTATATGCAGCTACATAATTGTTAGTATATACTTGCTTTATGTGATAGCCAATGTTTTTACTCAGCGTAAAACCGGTTGCTCCATTAAACAACGTTGATAACGGAATGCCTTCCACAACATCTATTTGACCACCAATATGGGAGACCAAGGCTTGTGCCGGAATACCCAATTTCCAACCCTTGTTGTTAACTAAAGTGATATCTGCCGTAAAACCTCCTGCTACCCTCTCCTTTGCAGCATCTCCACGATAGATCATCTCCTCCCAAGCTATCCAAGCATCTAAATTGAACTTCTCCTTTTCTATCAATAATTGCGTACCGTATTCAATAGGCGTAGTTATTTTACGCTCGAAATTATATATTGGCTCAATATAATTGTGCTGGATATTTCCTTCCAAACTCCCGAAAACGAGGGTTAAATTATTTTTACTGTACTTTACATTGAATAGAGGTTTTGCATCGTAAAGCCCTCGTTCGTTACCAAAATCTTTTCTTAAATAAGCGCCTGCTGTAATCGCTAAATTTGGGTGCGCAAAATACGTCAATTGCGGCTCTAGCTGTGTTCCATAAAGTGTGTACCCATCGTGGAAGTCATTAGAGTATTCGTAATTTCTAACATAGTTGAAGTTGTAGAAATTTAAATGTACTTCATTGGTTAAACTATCTGCTGGACGAATGCGGTTATATAAATACTTGTTATTTAGCTGGGCATAAACCGAATGGGCTAAACTGAGTAATAAGATAACGAATAAATGTTTTTTCATTTAATTACTATTTCTAAGCACCTTGTTATTTCGACAATAGGAGGAATCTATTTGAAAGACTTAGTTTCTGAAATTCTTCGCTATGCTCAGAATGACAAAGAGCCAAATCTACTCGCCTCTTTTCTCTCGATAACTTTTGTACAATTTCACCGCAATCATAATTACTGCTGAGAAAATAATTAACCCAATTAAGCCGTAAACCCAATCTACTGCACTCCTTAAAATTACCGTGAATACAATGGCTACAAGCAATATGGTAGCAACTTCATTCCACAAACGCAATTGATTAGAAGTCCAATTGAAGACTCCATTACGCAGTTTTTTCATCACATTTTGGCAAATAAAATGATAGGCCAATAGTGCAATTACGAATCCAAGCTTTACACGCATCCAAGGTTGGTATAGCCAACTAGGTACAATGTAAATCATTAAAGCTCCAGCTACAACAGTAAGCACCATGGCTGGTGTAGTAATGATACTCCATAACCTAGCCGTAATTTTAGCATATTCCTTGGTGAGGATGCTTTTCTCTGGCTCAGTTTTACTGTTAGCTTCGGTATGATAAATAAACAAGCGTACGCCATAAAACAACCCAGCCATCCAACTGACTACGAAAATGATATGCACCGCTAAAATGTATCTGTAATATGCTTCCATAAAAAAATCCCCATTCGGGGATTAAAGATATTAATACCTAAACTCTTTCACTACCTCTATTGCATATTTTACGTTATCGAACGGAATATCCGGCATAATACCGTGACCTAAATTGAAGATAAATCCATTCTCACCACGCATACGCTCAAATAATTGTAAGATATGTTTTTTGATCACAGGCTGATCTGCGTATAAAATATGTGGATCTAAATTTCCCTGCACCGCAATACCCGCAGGCAATGCTTTCTTAATATTCAATAAATCTGCATTCCAGTCAATGGAAACTACGTCTGGTTTTGCTTCTACCATAATTGGTGCAAAAACAGAACTTCCTTTACAGAAAGAAATAATTGGTACGTTAGTTCTATTCAAGCCAGCAATAATTTGTTGGTTATACTGGTGTGAGAATTCTTGATAGTCATTCCAAGAAAGCGCCAAAGCCCAGCTATCAAACAATTGCAAAGCATTTACACCTGCTTCAATTTGCAAGTTTAAATAGTCGGTAGTTACTTTGGCAATTTTAGCTAATAACTTGTGTGCTAACTCTGGATGATTATGTATTAACAATTTAGTTAACTTGAAATCTTTAGAAGAACCACCTTCTACCAAATAACTCATTACCGTAAAAGGCGCACCAGCAAAACCAATTAATGGAATGCTTCCATTCAAACGTTGTTGAATTACTTTAATTGCATCAGCTACGTATTGCAATTTATCTAAGCAGTCTGTAGCTAAAGCATCAATATCTGCCTCGTTACGTACTGGATTAGCGAATTTAGGTCCAACACCTTGAGTAAAGCTTAAATCTCCCCCCATGGCCTCACCAGTTACTAAAATATCAGAAAACAAGATTGCCGCATCAATCCCTAACAAATCAACAGGCAACATGGTTACATCAGCAGCAATTTCTGGGGTTTTGCACATCTCCAAGAAAGAATATTTGTTCTTGATTTCCCAGTATTGTGGCATAAAACGTCCGGCTTGTCTCATCATCCATACCGGTGGACGTTCTGTTTGTTTTGAAAATGCTGCGTCTAAAAATAAATTGTTCTCCATGTTTCTTAATTTGCCAATTTCTTGGCCTCTTTCTCTATATTTTTTATAATTTCTAATGCTCTCGATGAAGTTGCTAATTCCTTCGCTTTTTCGGTATAAACTAAAGCTTTTTGTGCATCTCTTTTTCGGAGCGCTAAGTTAGCTAAATGAATTAATACATAGGCCTTATCATTTTTACCACCTAACGGATAACGGCTAGCGATTTGGAAATGATGTTCTGCGGCTTCAAAATCATCGCGTTTTAAAGCAATGTTTGCTCGCATAAACTCATAAAAACCTCTTCTCTCCTTCGAAAGCATATCCGGCCTATCTACTTCATCAAGTACTTTTTCAGCTCTTTCGTAGTCAGAATTTTTAAAATGTTTGGATGCTAGGAGTACCGAGCTCTGTTTAATATGGCTCCACCAAATGAAAAAAAACAGCAAAGCCGACACCGAGGCCAGCTGATACTGATACATATAAACACTCACCAATGCTGAGATGAAAAAAATCACCATCAGCACGTACCTGCCTAACTTACTATACATTAATGGATATCAGTGAATTTATAGCCTACTCCCCTAATAGAATGGAAATAAACTGGGTTTTTCTGGTCTGGCTCAAAATATTTACGGAACGTCAAGATAAAATTATCAATGGTTCTGGTAGATGGATACACATCGTAGTTCCAAACTGTTTCCAAAATTTGCTCACGAGAAACAGCATCATTTTTACGCTCAATTAAGAGTTTTAAAAGCATGGTTTCTTTTTTGGTTAAAGGCACAATCGTACCGTCATCTTGTTTCAACTCAAAAGAGTTAAAGTAGATGGTTTTATCACCGATTTTGTAAGAATTCAGTTCTTTTAAATCATCTGATTTTAAACTACGTTTCACTAAAATACCAACGCGTAAAATCAATTCTTCTAGGTTAAAAGGTTTTACCAAATAATCATCGGCACCTTTCTTCAATCCCATCACCCTGTCTTCGCTGGTGTTTTTAGCCGTTAAAAACAAAATAGGAACTTCTGTATTCTCTAAACGAATAGTTTCACAAACTTGAAAACCATCCATTTCTGGCAACATTACATCTAATATTACCAAGTTAAAACGCTCTTCTTTAAATACTTTAAGAGCTGTTTTTCCGTCTTTTACGGCATGTACTTTATAACCTTCTAATTCAAGGTTTAATTTGATGGCATCTAACAAATGGTCTTCGTCTTCTACCAATAATATTCTTAATTTTTGTGACATATTAATTAAATGTTACTTCAAAAATTGCACCGTGAGGTACGTTATCTTTAACGCTGATATCGGCGTCGTGGTTTTGTAATACTTCCTTAACAATAAATAAGCCAAGTCCAGTACCTTTACTTTTACGCACATTTTCATCGCCCACACGGTAAAATTTATCGAAAATATGCATCTTTTCGTCATCAGGAATGCCCAAACCCTTATCTGAAACCACTAATTTTGGCTTACCGTCATTTTGACATAGACTTACTGTAATTTCGGCACAAGGACCAGAATATTTCACTGCATTCTCCACCAAATTAGTTACCACCGACGACAATGCAAATTGGTCGCCTTCTATCTCAATACCCTCTTCAATTTTAGTAGCTATAATCTGTTCACAGCCACACGAATGCACCTGCAGCCTATCCGAAATTCGGGTTACCAAATCCGAAAAATTAAACTTTTCTTTAGGAAAAGAATAAGTCCTGCTTTCAATTTTAGTAGCCAAAAGCATGTTCTCCACTAAATCGTCTAAACGTTCTACATCCTTTAGCGAATTTCTAATTAAAGTTGTACGTTGTTCTTTATCTAATTCTCGCCTCACAATGGTTTGTAAAGAAAGTTTTATGGCTGCCAAAGGCGATTTAAGTTCATGCGTAATAGACATCAAGAAATTCTGTTGCTGCTCTTTTAAACGGTCTTCTTTTTTAATAGAAGCATGAATAAAATATGCGCCAATACCTAATAAAAATAAGAATACAGCACCTTCGCCCATAATCATTGGCAAACGGCTTGCATCTATCTTTACCACTAATATTCCCCAGCTAATTAGCTGGCCCAAGGCATAGAACAACAAAACGTAAAATATGATAATGGATTTCTTCATCGTCTAAACCCGTGCTTACGGGACTTCTAAATTTAATTATTATTTTTTGAAAAGCAGTTTTCTGTTTGCTTCGGTAATTTCAGTCCCGCTTTTCGTTTTACTTCGCTACGCTAACGCTCTCGCTCCGTGTTCACTTCAATCGGGTTTAGTTAACATACTCTTTTGAAACTATCCAAATCCTCCCCCTACCCCCTCCAAAGGGGGACATCTTACTATTAACGTCATTGCTAGCTTCGCGAAGCAATCTATTATGCCGACTACTCGGGAATTACGACTAAGGGCAGCAGCTACTAATCCTTATTCTTTGCTCTTTTATCCTTACTTCCTACTTCGCAAACACTAAATCTAAAGCTTCAAAAATTGCTCTCTTAGCTTTTTCCAATTCTATTTTCGTATGCGCTGCACTCACAAAACCAACTTCATAACCCGATGGGCCAAAGTAAATTCCTCTGTTCAACAATTCACGGTGCATGATTTTAAATTTCTCCATGCTCGTTGCATCAATATCTTCTGCAGTTTTAATATCCTTATCAGTAAATGCAAACCAGAAAATAGAACCTACCGTAAATATTTTTAATTTGTAGTTTCTCGCTGTCGCAAAACGCTGAATGCTTGCTACGAACTCCTCTGTTTTCGTATTCAAATCTTTGTAAAAGCCAGATTTAGAAAGCTCGGTTAAGGTTGCAATACCTGCCGCCATCGCCACGGGATTTCCAGACAATGTACCTGCCTGGTAAACACCGCCATCAGGAGAAACATGTGCCATAATCTCATTAGATGCTCCGTACATGCCCACAGGTAAGCCACCACCAATAATTTTGCCGTAGGTCACAATATCAGGCTTAATGCCGTAATAAGCCGCAGCACCTTCAAAACCAACCCTAAAGCCTGTAATTACTTCATCAAAAATCAACAAAGCACCGTTAGCAGTACAAGTTTCACTTAAAAACTCAACGTAGTCTTTATCTTGAATCAGCAAACCATTATTAGCTGGAATACCTTCAATAATCACCGCAGCAACATCGCCCTTAAATTGTGCAAAAGCTTCGGTAATCGCTTGCTTATCATTCAAAGCAATTACGATGGTTTCATCAGCAAATGCTTTAGGCACACCCGCCGAAGAAGTTTCGCCAAAAGTAACTAGACCAGAACCCGCCTTTACTAAAAGCGAATCGCTATGGCCGTGGTAGCAACCTTCAAACTTGATGATTTTGTTTCTGCCGGTATAACCTCTAGCTAAACGAATAGCGGACATTACTGCCTCTGTACCAGAACTGGTGAAACGAATTTTTTCTACAAAACGATTGTTCTTAATAATCAATTCTGCCAATTCATTTTCTAAAGCTGTTGGCGCACCGAAACTCATGCCGTTTTGCATCACTTCGGTAACTTTCTCTCTAATTTTAGCATTGTTATGCCCTAAAATTAACGGTCCCCAACTGGCGCAAAAATCGATAAACTGGTTGCCATCGGCATCCCAAATGTAAGGCCCATCGCCTTTTTGGATAAACAATGGTGTACCGTAAACCGATTTAAATGCCCGCACTGGAGAATTTACGCCACCAGGAAAATAAGTTTTCGATTTCTCATACAAAGCAGCTGATTTCTCTCTGCTGATGTCGGGTTTACGGCTAGTATTCATAGGAATTTCTTCTTCGCTACCGGTAAATATCTTTTTGATTTGGTCTAACATTTCTTAAGTTTTAAGTATTAAGTTTTAAGTTCTACGTTACATACTTACAACGTCTAACTTATTACCTACAACTTTCTACATCCAATTATTCTCTACAATATCTTTAATGTGGTAAGTGGTAATAATACTTGCTCCAGCTCTTGCAAAAGCATACATCGTCTCTATTACTACTTTTTGTTCATCTATCCAGCCTTTTTCTGCTGCCGCTTTCACCATCGAGTATTCTCCTGAAACATTATAAACGGCTATGGGAACATTCGTATTTTGTTTTAGTTTGGCAATCACGTCCAAATAAGCCAAACCTGGTTTTACCATTAATACATCTGCACCTTCTGCCTCATCTAACAGAGCTTCTCTTAGTGCTTCTGCCGGATTACGAAAATCCATCTGATATGCTTTTCTGTCACCTTTACTTGGTGCACAATCTGCGGCTTCTCTAAAGGGTCCATAATACGCCGAGGCAAACTTAGTAGCATGGCTCATTACAGCAACATTTTCAAAACCGCTACCATCCAATTTACTACGAATAGCCGCTACACGTCCATCCATCATATCAGAAGGCGCCAACATATCTGCTCCAGCTTCTGCATGATTTAAAGCCATCTTTGCAATTAAATCAACAGTTACATCATTTTGAACATAATCGTTGTGCATAATACCGCAGTGACCATGATTGGTATAAGAGCAAACGCAAACATCCGTCACCACATATAAATCGTCACCAAACTGCTTTTTCAACGCTCTCACCGAAACAGGTACCAAAGAATTGGTGTCGTAAGCTGATTTCGCATCAGCACTTTTTTCATCGCCTACACCAAACAGCATGATTTTGTTGATGCCTAATTTCAATCCCTTTTCTACATCTTTCAATAAAGTATCGGTAGAAAAATGGCTTACACCAGGCATAGCATCAATGGGGTGAACAACATTATTTCCTGGCACTACGAAGTACGGATAAACAAACATATCTTTCGATAATTTCGTTTCCGCTACCATTTCCCTTACAATCGGATTTTTTCTAAGCCTACGTGGTCTGTGCAACATTTTCAGTTCAAAAGTTAAAAGTCAAAATTAAAAATCTCTCTTAGAGATTGCTTCGTCGTTCCTCCTCGCAATGACGATTTTAATGGTGTACAAAAATGCAAAGACAGAAGCATTATTATCTTATGCTTCTGTCATATATAAAGTCTTTACGTCTGTTTAACAATTGATGCTTATAAAAGGCGTAATTTTTATGTAAACTTCCTCCTCCAAAGCGGACACGAGATGTAAAACTACTAAGTTTATTATTTCACCTCAATGCCAAAAACAGCCTCTGCTAAACCTATTTCATCAGGCGAATAAGGCAATGCATATTTCACCCCCATTTCGTCAAACTTCTTTCCTGTAGAATTACCAATGGCAATTACTTTTTGTCCTGGTTCTAATAAATTCTCTACAAAATAAGCATCTACGTTACTAGGGCTGGTGAAAATTAAAACCTCTGCCGAAGAACCATCAACTTCTTCTTCCATCACGGTTTCGTAAATTGGCAAATCGATGATTTTAGTAGGTGGCGTTAAAAACTTCTGCATAGTTAAAAGCGAATCTTGTGCTCTTGGGAACACGATTGTTTGTCCGTCGGCTATTTGTGCAAAATCCTTCGCCACTTCTTCAATCTCTCCGCCTTCCCCTACAAAATCAGCCAAATGGCCAAACTTGCGTAATGAATCTTCCGAACCTCTTCCAACTACACCAAATTTCACTTTTTTAGGCAAAACTGGGTTAAGCTTGAAGAAATATTCTACACCATTTCTGCTGCTAAAGAAAATCCAACCCGCATTTTTTAAGAAGAAATCATCCAACACATTAACAATTGGAAAAGTACGAATTAACGAACGCCCCTCAATTTCGATGTTCTGCTTTGCTAACGCTTTGCGGAAATAACTGTTCTCTCCAACTTCCCTAGAAATAAAAACTTTTGCAGGCAACTTTCTATCTGCACTAAATTTTGCAACAATCTGCTCAGCCAATCCCTCTGTTGAGGCAGCTCTTAAGAACAAACGGTCTGGAAAATGCTCATCGGTCTCTGCTTTAGAAGTCCAAACTTCAAAGTGGCCATCTTCTTTTCTACAAAAACAACCCAAAGGCATGTGACAGCCGCCTTCGAACAAATTCAATACTTTTCGTTCTACGGCAATGGCCTCTACAACCGAAGCATCATTTATTTTTTGAAGCTCGTTAAAAAGCTCAATATCATTTTCTCTAATTTGTATAGCCAAGGCACCTTGAGCGGGCGCAGGAACCAATTCGGTAGTATCCACAACTTCCACATGTAAATCGCTTAAATCTAAATTTAAACGGTTTACACCAGCTTTTGCTAACAAAATTGCATCGTAATCATCGTCACGAAGTTTCTGGATACGAGTTGGCACATTACCTCTTAAATCTTCAATATTTAAATCTGGTCTTAAAGCCAATAATTGCGCCTTACGACGATTAGATGATGTACCCACCATTGCGCCTTTTTTTAAGGATAGCTTTTGGCTTACGTCCACACAATCCTTCAAAATCAACAACAACTCAGAAGGATCTTCTCTTTCTGGTACTGCGGCAATAATTAGTCCTGGTGGATTGATAGTTGGTAAATCTTTGTGCGAATGTACTGCAATATCAATAGTGCCATTAAGCAACTCTTCTTCCAGCTCTTTAGTAAAAAAACCTTTTCCTTCCAGCTTGTCTAAACGAAGGTTCAGGATTTTATCGCCCTGCGTTTTTATGATTTTCAGTTCTGCTTCAATGCCAATGCTGGCCAATCTGTCTTTGGTGTAGTTTGCTTGCCAAAGGGCTAAATCACTTCCGCGTGTTCCGATAATTACTTTCTTCACTTTGTATTAGATTTTGCGCTAAAATAAGAAAATTGCTTTATTGTTGGGTTGCTATATTGCTGAAAGATTGGAATGTTGGAATGTTGTAAAGTTGACCATTGGATAGTCACTCATAACGTACAACTTACAACTTAACTGTTTTTAACGAGAATATCTTTAGCCATTAACATAGGAACGCTAATGTATTTCTTCTCCATGTAGTTCATTACCTGCTCCAAAACGGCTTTAGCCTCATCGTCAAGAGAATTAATTTCATCAGCAAATACCGTATTTACCGCTTTTTCTTTAATCTCTTTGATTTTTTTTGGCACTTCGCTCATCGCTAACTCAATGCGGCGTTGGCGTAGTACAGAATCAAACTCTTTAATATTTTCGTCTATGATGTGTTCTGCGTTTACCAGTTCATCATAGCGTTCTTGGATATTTTTACGGGCAACTTCTTTAAGAGACTCTACTTCGATGTAGTGAATTGGAAAATTCTCTCTTACTTCTAAGGCAGTATCGTTAGGTATTGCTAAATCTACAATTACTTTTCTTCCAGTATCGCCATTTAAAAGACTAGTGTAAATTTCGGTAGTAATTACAGGCTCAGTAGCACCTGTACAAGTAATAATCACATCGAAACCTTCTTTGTAAGTAGCCAAAGCACTTAATGGAAATGCTTTACCATTCAACTCTTTTGCTAAAGCTTCCGCCTTTTCTTCGGTTCTGTTAAATACCGAGAAATTAGAATATTTATGTTTTTTTAGGTACTGCGCAATGTTATTATTGGTTTCTCCTGCACCTATAATGAGCAAACGAGAATTGGCACACATATTTAATTCACGCAGTTTTCTGTAAGCTAAAGAAACTACCGAAACTGGATTTCTAGAAATGTTAGTGTGAGTATAAACCTCTTTTGCCGTTTTTACCACGCGGTTCATGATCATACGCATGTAATCGCCAGTAAAGCCAGCTGTTTTACAAGCTTCATAAGCCCTGCGTACTTGTGCTAAAATCTCTTTCTCTCCTACTACTAAACTTTCTAGCGAACAAGAAGTACGTAATAAGTGATTAAAAGCTTCTGTTTTTTCGTAAGTAGAAACATTAGCAATAAATTTCTCCATGTATTCTTCTGGAAGTCCCATATCCAATACGTGCAAAAATTTAGAAATAAATGATTGGTCTAATACTTCGGAAGAAGTAAAGATAAATTCTACCCTATTACAGGTGCCTACATAAAATATCTCTTTGATATTCAGTTCAGCCTGGATATTCCGCAACCTATCGTCCAACGTTTGCTCACAAATAACTAATTTTCCTAATGCTTTTAGGTCAATTTGTTGATGTGTAAATGCAATAATCTTTAAATATTCCAAAATGGTTAGCCCTGTTCTTT
>Ga0256901_1001270_pt1 | contig 12855 bp, 3 predicted proteins | sample MC6MC0689MT_FD_190200 | JGI IMG/M metagenome (GOLD analysis project Ga0256901, IMG submission 190200) | Metatranscriptome of enriched soil aggregate microbial communities from Iowa State University, Ames, United States - MC6-MC0689-MT... | ecosystem: Environmental > Terrestrial > Soil >... | reverse complement strand
GCCGTTTATTGTGTCAGAATCCCCAAAAAAATCACCATTGTTCCCACGTTTTTCCGCAGCAGCACGTTTCATTTCCATTTGTTTCAAACGGATCTGTTGTTGTTGGAATTGATTCATTGGATTACGAGAACATGAAGCATGATGAACATGTTGAGTGGGGTTATTAGGGTCACGAGAATTCGACATTAATGCCGTAGCGATAGCTTGTAATGATACTTCTGGGAATTCCAAACGATACCACATTGGGATTGGAGTACTTGGTTTGAATTCAAGACCAGAGGAGTAATTTTGCGCCTTTTTATTAATATTAACACCGTTTGCTGAATTTTTCGCAGCTTTGGCGTTGAGTAATGGTGAATTTAAACGTTGGGCAGGTTTTGGGCGATCCAAAACGTATTCATCTTCAGTATTGACCTCATCGCCATCATTATCAATATCTATCTGATCCATTTCAGTTTCGGGATACTCATCACTATGATTTTCGTGTTCACCATCACCACCCATACCTTTTGAGCCTTTTTTCTTAATTTTCTTTGTCAAATCTGGCAAATACTTCCCAGCGTTAATATTTGAAGAGATGCGTTGTTGATGCTTTTGCAACATTTTTTCAGACTTTTTTTCGCTTCTTCAAAATGAACCTGACGTAATAAATTCCCACTAGTAGACCGCTCTAATAAAACCGCAGCACTGTTCACAGTTTCACCAGTTAAATATTCATTGTTGAGGATGGAAGTTGTAACCGTCGAGGGATCCTTACCAGTTCGACTTGGGGCCTCATCATCAACCCCTTGATTAATAAATAATCTTTTTAAAGTATAATGATGTTCAACTGAAGGGGTAATTGGGATATCTGGTCGAAGTTGATTGATTTGTTTAAATTGGCTAATATACTCACCATACGTTGAAGGCCAAATTTTATGGGCAAAATCTTTAAAAAATGGATCCTCAACATTAAGCTGCACGGCATCCGGAGAGAAAAATTTTGCAGGTTTGGTTAAAGATTGGATCCCGTGAACTTTTTTTTGTGGATTAAACCCTTCTTGGTTATGCCAATAGATATAAATATGGGATTCCCCGGTAACTGGGTCGGTTTCTAATACAAGGGAATCATTTTGGAGGTCTAATGCTTCGATGATTTCAGGTGGTGGGACCTGTAAGGGGTTTTTAGAAATGGCCCAATCCTGAACTTCATTGCACCAATCATCTAAACTCGTTAATTGTGGTACATAGTAACGTGGTTTAGGGGGATAAACTGGTGATTGATCAGAATCATTATCAGAATCATTTTGATGCATTGTTTGGGACTTTTTGGTCGGCTTTTTCGCAGTCGTTTTAGCAGTCTTCCCAGCGTTTGCTTTCTGACCACGTTTTGTTTTCTTGTCAGATTCTTCTTCTGGGAAAGTTAATAACCCCAAGTGAGATTGGGTTGATTCCAATTCACGTGATCGAGCCCGATCTGCAGCCTTTATTGAGGTCTTTTTGGTGGATTTGGTTGTTTTTTTGACTCTAGGGGTTTCTTCTTGGTCGGTATTATCACTATTAAGTTGATCAGACCGTTCATCGTAAATGTCATCATTGTATGCATTTCCATCACCACTATCACCATCATACCCATCATCCCCATCATCCCCATTTTCAACTCGTTTTGGGGTCTTTTTACCTCTTTTAACACTCGCCAATTGCTTTCGCTTTTCGTTAATAGTTTCAATATCCCCAACAGCACGTTGTTGAGTAATATGATGCTTCAAGGCTAATTTTTCCGTATTTGGTTTCACACCACGATCAGCGGCGTCCCATAAGACCTGGCGAGGGTCTAAGGTGTACCCCATAGCACGCAAGACAGTGTTTGATGAGCGGGGCAACAAACGATTAGAAAATGACGTGGTAATTGCAGTTGCTGAACGTGCTAATTGTGATAACGCAATAGAATGAGGGGAACCTGGAATAATATTTAGGAAATTGAATGATGAAGTCGAGGCGACAATTGAAATGTCGGATAATTCCACACGGCGAGTCCCAACAGCGGAATTCGACGATTGAGTTTGCTCATCATCGCGGAGGAGATAGAGTTGAGATGTGCGAAATGGATGGAGGCCAGCAAGTCGGGATGAAATTGAGGCCCAGATTGAGTAATATGCGTGATACCCAGCAATTTTAGAACCTAAACTTTTGTATGGTTCGTATAATAAAAACCATGATTTTGAACGAGTGTAATCCGAAAAATATGAATAATTTGTCAAAGCTGAGACATAATAATTGAAACGATCATGACCCAATAAGTTCCTAAATAATTGTTTATACCCAGTTGTTCTTGGATTTAAACTCACATGGGTCTGCGAACGTGACGAGATAGAATCGCTAACTGTCTTGTAAAAATCAAAATTCGGTTGTTGTACTAAATGTAGAACCTTTTGAAAAGTCCATTCGACTCGAGATAAATGAGCAAAAAAATATTTAATGTCATTTAAGAAGGCCAAACTGGATTGATTTTGTCCAGCCTCCCCTAAATTATTCCCACGATTTTCTAAATAATCTTTACGATCTTGGAGAATGAGGCGGAGACGAGTTAGGAGGGCTAAATGTTCATTAATATGATGGGTGACTTCAGTCAAGAATTGAAACTGTGGATCATCCAAACGAGATTTTGGTAAGTGAACATCAAGTAAGTGTTTATGTATTGGTGTTCTATTATTATAGTATAAAGATGGGTATATTTTAACACGATGGTTATACATCAATTCCAAACCAAGGGAAGAATAACGTGAAGAAGCTTGGGCTTTGGATAGACTCCGTTTTGATTTGACTTCCTCGTTATAATAATTCAATGTTTTCATACAAGTTGACCATTCCCGAGCGCTACGTGGTTGACGAATAAGATCACGATAAGGTAAGGGGCGTACGTTTAGCGGGGAGACAGATGTCGGGAGCGACGCGTTAATTAAAGACATATGCTGTGGGTTTAAAATATCAGTAGCGCCGTCAATGTAATCCAACATGACGTTTAACGATGGGTAATTACGGTTAACATTCCGATCTTCATGTTTAGAAATGACAAAAAAACGTCTTTTGTGTCGGGGAGGTAACGTCGGTGCAAGACCAGGATAGAATTGTGGACTTGGGAGATGAATCTTTTGACCAGGAGTTGGTGAATTTGCTGTATCTGGCGATAATTTTTGAAGAGAGTACTTGTGTTTGTTGTTGGTTGTTGACGCGCTATCATCATCTTCGCCGAAGATGTCAAAATATTCACCCTGTGGGTTGACCCCATTGCCCCCAGTAACAAAGCCACTTTCCATAGCAGCAAGGTGCGGCATGTGTTGTTCAACGTGGACGACGTAGTTAGATAACGTGTCAAAATCAATTGTTGTGAGAGAGACAGGGGTGGTGGAATAAATATATCCTTGGGCGCTATGAGGGGGGGATAACCATAGGTCAACATTATTAAGTAATAATTTACGTTGGAAACGTTGGAAGTTTGTTAAGTGGTCATATTGAGGGGGGGTAGAATCAGCAGAATAAGAGTTGTATTGATGCGAAATTGATAGAGGAGTGGGTTGTTTTTTGATACTATGTTGGGAGTTATATTCAAAATCTTCAGATTGTTCAGTACTATCATCATTATCAGTTCGATTTGAATCAAATAATGGTTTGGTTTTTGGTGTAGCAAAAATTGACGTCATGGCTTCATTTTCAAAATCGCTTTCTTCTTTTTGTTTTGATTTTTTATTGTTATTTTTTTTCAAATTTTGTTTATTTTTGAGTTGCGATGATGATGATGGGTCGACATTATTAATACGATTTTCAATCTCTTGGATAGTATCCAAAACTGGGATATTTGTTAATTGTGATTTAAAATCAGTTAACGATAACAAATTGTTCTTATCACGGTCTTCATCTTCAAGTAGCGTGCGATATCGTGGTTTTTTTTGTCTTTTTTTATTATTATTATCATTATCATTATCATCATCAAAATAATCCGATTGGGTTTCAGAATAATCATCACTATAATCATTTTCTTCATCAGATAATTCACCATTGGTGAACTTTTTGTATAATTCACGAGTTTGAAGAATTTTCTGTCTCGCTTTTACCCTTTTCATGTTCCTTATATGATGGAGGTGACGTGGGAACTGTTCAGAAAGTTGTTCAGGAGTAATAGCAGTTGATAAACGATAAAAATCAGGACGCAATTCATCCTCAATAACGTTTAACTGATAATTGTTTTCAAAACTTTTAATGTTTTGGTCAAATTCTAATTGTTTTCGGGGGTTAATGAGGTTATTTTTTGAATTGTATAAATCCTGAAAAAAATTTGAAAAATCATCCGTGTCATTGTAATAGTTTAATTGAGTGGTAGTCGGTAATGTCGCTTGATATGTATACGCTTTTAATTTTTTAATACGTTGCGTGGTAGATAAATAACTCAAACGACGGTCTTTGGGGACTAAATGGCCATCATCGCTTTTTTCAAACAATTGCGATGTTTGAAAATATTCATCTTGGGGTGATTGGTCGTCCTGCGGAGAAAACAAATCCAAATTTGAATTATTTTTACCATCTGTTTTGTTACTTTTTTTGCCACTAACGACCCAATCATCCCTCCCGTCAAGTTTATTAATCTCATCAGAAGTCATACCAAGTACACCATATTTATAATCATCGTCCTGTTTCAGAACGAAATTATAACGACCGATTTTGGACTCGTGAAAAAGGTGCGAGTTAATATTCGAAGGGACATGTGTTGTTAAAAAATTGGTCAACAACTGAGACGGAATATACGCCCTAAAAGTGTGCTTGTTAAATAACCCATCAGTTGTACTCCATCCGGCACTAACCCCATTAAGATCGTAACCATTACGAGTGAATAAAGAGTGAGAAAATGGAAATGGGGATAATTTTGAATAATGTGGACGTGTAGCGTGTAAAATTAAGCCCAAATTGACAAAGATTTCTTTATACCCAATCGTCGATAATGATAATTTCAACGGGACCCTCGCACGATTGTTCAAAACAGCAATAATATTTGTCCCATCAGTGGTATAGCTATTAACAATGCTATCCTTATCTTCATGTGAGGGGATTAAATTCACAGGTGGTGTACTATGTTGTGCTGCTATCACTTCATCTTCAATTAAATTCAAAACAACTTCATCGACATTACCAGTGGTTAAGAAATCAGTCTGTAATAATGTTTCATAATCCAGCGAAGCAATTTGTTTAACTTTTGACGCTAAATAAAGACGATCATGACGTAGTGTACGCTGTGAGAGTGTAAAACAGATCTTTTCAACAACATCAAACGATTCATCATAGAATTCGGGATCAACAGCAGGATATGAACGCAATCTTGCATCATCAATCTGTGAATGTTTTAAGACCTTAATTTGTGACGAGAAGAGCTGAATGGGAGCTAATGGGCCAGTAGAAAGGGCCTCTTCGTATTCATTATTGGGGATTGATTTTTGAAACCGACCGAATTGTGTCGAAGTGATTAAATTTAACAATCTTAAACGGTAAACTTCACCAATAGTAGCAACCTCGTGTTCATTAGGGCGGTCATTAAGTAAAGGAGCAGCGGTAAGGCGGTTGGCACGTAGGGTGACCAAATTTAAGCTATTTGAGACGGCAGTGTGGAGTGGTTTAATATGAGATAAGACTTGCCCGGCAGCTAATTGGAATTCACGACGATCATATGGGAGGGAAATTGGAATGAATAATTCTTTCCCTAAGAAATCGATACGCTTTGCGGCTTCATGAAGGTCAATCGATAAACAAGTCCCTTGATGGCGTAAAAATGCAGTCATGTTTTCTTCAGTGTAACCAATGGAGTACAAAAAACTGAATAAACGATATGTATTGTTGGGGGAAACGTAATTCAAATGAGGCCAGCGGCCGATAAAGGAACTATAGAATTGATCCAAAGAAACACCGAGAAGGTTTTGAAAAGTGCGGGATAATAACGTAAACTGTAATGTGGTGGATTGTAAAGCAGATGGTGAACGACGAATAATACTTGTTAACGTTGGGATTGGGAAACCAACACGGGATAGGACACTAATACCGCTTTCAAGCTGTTGTGGGGCGAATGTAAATAAACGAGTTGAAACGCGTAGGGTATCTCTGATATCGCTTTCAGTCATGTTGAATTCTCTTAACCAACGTACTCTGGCTTCGATATCGCGAGTCGACATTGTGCCCCAAGGCGCTAAGAGGAGGTAGGGGAATTCGTATAGTTTGAACCCTAAATGAAGTAAATATTGAAATTTAAACGCGATATTATGTAAATTCTGCAGGAAAAAATGGGGTTGGCGTAAGAGGAGGTTATTAACTTGCGCTTGAGTCCAACCAACATTTAACAAAAATGAAACTTTTGGTTGGAGGTCTGTTTCGGGATTTAAATCAAAAAAACGTTGCACTTTCTGAGCTAAAGAAATAATATCAGATTCCTTCAGGTTTAAATAACGTAAAAATTGCGCCATTTTTAAAAACTGTTGTGTTTGAATGGGTAAGTGCGAAACCTCGCTTAAATTTGCGTGTAAATATTGTAAATTCATCAATAACTTATATTGTTGCGTATTTTTACGCAAAGGTTTCTGAACTTCTAACCCATTCGATGTATTTTGTACGACTTCCACCTTTGGGACAATTTTTTTCTTCCTGCCCGGTGCTTTTTTTTGGGGTTCATCAATTTTGATCGTATGACCATCAAAATCGGGTATGGTGTCGGAAATACGCGCAAATGAACGAGTTGAGAGGGATAGTGGTGTTGAAGCCGTTTTAAGGCCCTTGTTGAGTGGTGTTAATAATGGTAAGGAATAAATGCCCGAATTGTGTTGATTGTGTGCTGATAATTTATAAGAGACATCGATGAGGGCAGATTGAGAGTGTTTTGTGTGGGGGGAGGAATACGGGGTCAGGGATCCAAACGATAGCTTTGTAATCGAATATGATAGTAATGGATCGCTACTAGTGTTTGCATGAGCTGTTGTAGAGTGATTAGTGGGGGCAGAAACGGTCGAAGAGGGTGTAAAAGATTTTTTTTGTATTCTTGTTCGGATTAATTTTTTAGAAATTTCGGAGGAATTGGTTTTTAAAGGTTTTTTTGGGGGGGTTTTTTTGTCTTTACCTCCCTTGGGTAGAACACCACCGCGTTGGGAGATGTGCATTTGTATGTTATATTTGTGTTGGGGGTAAATTGATTAGTTATGGAAAGCTGAGAGTTATTTTGGGAGAAAAAAGTGATTTTGGGATTGTGTGAAATAAAAACCAAAAAAAAACAACAAAAAAAAACACACACACACTTTACCGATGAGATTTGAGGGGGATGGTAAAGTTGTTTCGAGCTATAGTGGTTGTTGTCGGTAATAATTCGGGTTTTGGGGGGAGAAGACGCGGTAGTAAGACGATACAACACGGGATGAGTAGAAATGTGGAAGTGAAAAAAATGAAAAAAAATGAAAAAAAAATGAAAAAAATGAAAAAAAAGAAAAACTAAATGTTTTAAAATTATGGGGCTAGTAACGCGTGGAGTAGAGAACCGGCGCAATGAAAGGCATTATCGGGGTATTTGGTAAAGTTTGAAGGGATCATATGACATATTACAGATATTGAGCCGAGATTGGAAAATTGTCATAATTTGGGAAAAAATTTGTTTTTGTTTTTTTTGCATTTCCCAACAAACAATATTTCAAAATATCTAATTCGTCTCGAATATGGTCCAATCCATTCGGCTTGATCAACGTCCACGTGGGTATATCAACTTGACGCTGTATTTATAGACTGTACATCATTTTACCCTCTATAGCTATGATATTTTGATTTTTTTAATTTTTGCCACAATTTTGAACTGCTGATTTCCCCCCAAAACGGTAAGCACTGCCTTAAACTCCAAGGTTATCTGGTCAAGTCAGATATTCCACCACGCTCTCAACTACTTGACCTCAACCAGCCCGATCTGTTCCCTGTTACGTCTTGGCCACTTATTTTTCCACAAAATTTCTTCTTCTTTCTGTGGTAAATTCCATTTGATCTCCCGAAAACACCACCATTTCAGGTGTTTGTCGTATCACATCACATATTCTATTATCTCATCAAGCCCTAAGCCTGTTTTCAAGCCACAATGATCAAAATGGCTTTTTTTTTTCCGATTTTGGACTTTTGTCATTTATGTCCCTAACCCTCTTTTGAAGGCTCAGAACACTAGGTATTGCTATAAACATGGCATAGATGCTAATAAGGATCCCAATACCGAGCACCATCACCGAAATCTTGCTCTTTTTGTTTTTCTGCTGACTTTGCCCATTTCTAAACCCCATTTTTGACCATTTAAGCTCCTTTCCCGCCTCTAATTCCCCCCCCTCCTTTCACCTCTTAGGCTCTTTCATGGGCTTTGTCGCTAGCTATGTCCGTTGTGTTGGTAAAGTCTGGCCGTTGGTAATCCTCCTCTGGTTAGGCCTCTTAGTCTTTGGGGTTATTCGTGGCCCTAATCTATTACTAAATACCGATAACGAAGTCCAAGAAACCAAGGGTACCCTATCAGAAGAAGCGAATGCTATTATGAATGATAGTTTTGACTTCTCAGGTTATACCCCTTGGATCATTGTTGCTGAATGTACTGAAAATTTTCCAGATTCTACTGGTGGTTGTGCCGGTGGGGACAAAACACCAGTCCTGGATAACGTTTTACATACACTTTTTGATGAAGTACAAAGTGAACTAAAAAAAAACCACGAAAAGGTGTTTAATTGGGAAAAAACGACATCTTATTTTACCTTTAGCGGGACCGCATTTGATACATTAAAAAAGAATTTCATCTCTGAAAATGGCCAAATTACTTATTTACAATTAGCAGCAACGCGTGAAATTACCCAAGCCGTTCGTTTCAAAGCGTATCATGAATTGAAACATATTTTGCCCGAATTAAAAGAAAAGTATTGTCCAAATTGCAGTTTCTTATCCCTAACTGGGGGAGATCCGCTCCAAGATGACGTCACAAACGGCCTCGCTGAAATGTTACTTCGTACCAATGCTGTAATTATCCCTATCGCCATGGCAATTATGGTTTATATGGTTGGTAGCTGGAGGTTATTATTAATCACCGGGTTCAACGTTGGTGTGGTTGTCCTGGGTGCATTTGCAATATCTGACTTCATTGCTGATCGTTGGACCCGCCCTCAATCAATTACCCCCCAAATGATTGAAGTTATTTCAATCGCGATCACAATTGATTACTCCCTCTTTATGTTCACTCGTTTTATCCAAGAACTAAACGTCAAACGTAAACGTTGGAACATCCGTCGTCATCATTACTTCCTCACTGTTCACAGCGATACAACGTCCCCAAATGATCGCTTTGTTGCGCCGTTACAAGCCCCTCCTCGTTATGGATCTGATTATTTTGGCCTCACATTTGACAAATCCTTAGACTCTGACCTTGACCCGCACCCAGGGCTTTCAAATCCTGGTCAGCAATTATTACTATCCGCTCTAGTCAGCACTGTTGAACATTCAGGTCATGTCGTTTTGGTTTCCGGGCTAACATTATTACTATCATTTGCCGGTTTCATCATGACGCGTTGTGCGTTTTTAATCCAGCCCGCAATCTTCACTGCAATTGGTGTCGCTCTTTCCATTTTAACCGCGTTAACAACCACAGTTGCCTTTATTACTGGGTTCCCATCGTTTTTCACCGATTTTAATCCATTCCCATCATGGATGTATTGCTGCTGTCGTGAACGTCGCAAGACTATGATGTTTGATACCGATTTCACCGGTGATGAAATCTACATCGAAGACCCCGATGATTTATCATACCAAGCCGCAACTGATGCTGCCACAAATTATGGTTCTAGTGCTCCAAATCGTTTTCAATCCCATCAATCCTTTGCATATGAAAACAAAGGGTTCCCAGGGGCAGTTAACGATTTTGAACCACGTCCTTCTAATGCCCGTACTGGGCTATTAGGCAGTGCAGTTGCCCGACCTGCTGCTGGGTATGGGGCTGATCTAGAAGCACTTGAAGCTTCCCCGTCACAAGTTATTGCGTTTAAAGGTCAGACTAAAGATGTCTCAACTGTTGTTAATATTGAAGCATTTCATAAAAGTTTATCGTACAAAGTCGGCAAATATCTTGTCAAGTTCCCATTTAATTTCTTAGTTTTGGCCATTGCTTTTGCCGGGATGGGTTATTTAGCTCATTTTGCGTTCAAAATGGAACTTTCAAGTGCCTATGCTCTTGGAATCCCATCGAATTCACCATCATTAGCCGCATTACATAAACTTGAATCTTCATTCCCCCCAGGTATCATTCAACCGTTTTATTTTATGATGCAATGGACTCCAAAAGATACAACCACTCCTCCGGATAAATTGTCCAAAGATATGTTTCTCCGTGGTGCTGAATTTGTCAAGACTTTTAGTGATGCGACTGGTATTGAACCTAAATATACTTATTCACCATTTTGGTGGGAAGGGAAATATATTGATGATCCAGATAACACCCCTTTTGATGGGGGATATTTAGCACAGTTTACCCAAACTGTTAACGCTACAGATACCAATGTCACGTACTTAATGACGTTATTATCACCTATTAGTCCAGATTCACCATCTATTGTCGATCTGATCAAGACAATGAGAACAAACGTGACTCACGTATTAAATGAGAAATATCAAGACGATGAAAAACCGACCAAGTTCTATCTTGCTGGATACAAAGCTACTGAGCAAGATACTATTGATGCAGCACAAGCTACTTTCCCGTTAATGTTAAGTGTGACTTTTGCTGTTGTTATTGCCGTCGTTTCTGTTTTACTCAAATCTGTCTTCGTCCCGATCCGTTTAATCCTCACACTTGCTCTACCTCTTGCATCAACCCTCGGTCTCCAAGTCTTAGTCTTTCAATACGGTATCTTAGAATGGACTGGTATTGAAGCGTTTAATCCCGGACATGAAGATCTGAAATGTATCTATTGGGAATTATTACCATTTATTGCAACTGTTTTATTATCACTTGCACTCGACTATGATGTCTTTATTATTTCACGTATTGCGGAGCATCGCGAAAATGGTTTTACAAATCAATCATCGATCCTTATGGGTCTGTTTGAAACTAGTGGTGTTATTAACGCAGCGGGCATTATTATGGCATTAACTTTTAGTGGTCTGATGTTTTTAAAGGGGATTGCTACGTCTCAACTTGGTTTTTGTTTGGTCATAAGTGTTTTACTTGATTGTTTTGTCACCCGTACAATTCTTGTACCGGCTATTCTGAGTTGGGCTGATGGTATTGGGTGGTGGCCTCGTCGTGTCCAATTTACTGGGTTGAAACATTACGATGGGACCCTTGTTAATTAAAATTGGGTTTTTTTAACAAGAAAACATCAAAATTCAGTCGCAAAAAATTACTATTTCTTTAAATTACTATTTCTTTAAATTATTCCCTTCCTATCACCATTTTCATTCTCGTTATACTTCATTTCCTATTTACTGAATCCTTTTGTTATCTTTATCAAAACACAATTATTTCTTTTCGTTTTATTGGTATTTCTGAGTCAACTTTGGTCGAAAAGGAAGAGGTTAAATTTATTATAATAATGAATTTAATAAGGGAAAGTAAATGCGTACATATATTGGATATGTATCGGTAAATGCAAGACGCTGTTCGAATCATCATTGAGTCATCATTGAATCATCAATATGAAAGTAATGAAATGAGACAAAAAAGCGCAAAAAACAGAACCCAAATCAAAAAAGGACCGGGTTTGTGGGACCCCATATCAGTGTGAGGGGATAAATATCAGGCTAGAGGGAGGAGCGTTAAAAAGAAGAATAGATAACAACAAAATAAATAAAAAATAAAATAATAACAATAACAATAATAAAGCCCTAAAATAGTCGCTTAACGGGCTTAATAAACCCATCAAGAACAACATCATTCCAAAAAACAACCGCTAACCCAGTAAACCAGTCATCATGTGGAGCTAACCCAAAAAAGAACTTTAAATTAACCTCCAAATTATAACCAAAGGGGTTAATAAAATGCTTAGTTTTATCCTGTCCTGGTTCGTTTGGCTCATCATCTTGATCAAAAGCTGATTTTCTTTCATATGGGTGATGTTCTGATAAGACTTGGAGGTATGAGTAGCGGTATTTGTTTATGAATTCATTCGAAGTGAGGTTTGATAAGACAAGTTGTACATGAAATGATAGTAAATTATAAGCGATCCCAGCAATACCAATACAGATAAAGGTATGAACGAGTGTCCAATCGAATTTATAATTGTACGCAATGAATAGAATTAAACGACCCCAAACTGTGCTGAAAAGAAGCGATAAATCGGAATCTGATAGTATCGCTGTAGACAGGTCGCGTTTTGGAGCGGTTGTAAATGTAGTCTCGGGGAGACCAAAGTAATCGAGTTGGTTAAGTTGATAGGCATAGGTGGTCATATCAACTGTGTATAAGAGTCGCATGGAAATAAATGAGACGAAAAGAAATAGTAGGACTAGAATTAAGGCCGAAAATAGCCATAAAACAAACCATTTATGATTTCTACCGCCAACTACGTTGTTTAAGAAGGGACAGAAATGATCAAAACGATAAATGCATTGATTTGTTTCACGGCAATGCTTGCTACGAATTGGTCGCTCAATCCCGCAGGTTAAACAGATGGATTGATGTAGTAGCTTATTAAAGTGTGCTGCAATTGCGGGATCAGCTTGAGGGATGTTATTATCGTTTTTTGGATCGTTTTTTGGATCGTTTTTTGGATCGTTTTGTTTTGGGCTCGAATTTTCACCAGTTTCTGTTAGAATCGGGTTGGTATAAATCTGTGATAACTGCACAAACCTTTG
>Ga0256901_1001268_pt1 | contig 12881 bp, 7 predicted proteins | sample MC6MC0689MT_FD_190200 | JGI IMG/M metagenome (GOLD analysis project Ga0256901, IMG submission 190200) | Metatranscriptome of enriched soil aggregate microbial communities from Iowa State University, Ames, United States - MC6-MC0689-MT... | ecosystem: Environmental > Terrestrial > Soil >... | reverse complement strand
GCGCAAGTGGTTCCTGTTGACACTGTGCCTGCAATTATTCACCATAAAACAGAAAATGGCATTACTAAATTTACAAGCGAGCTAAGACCATTAAGGGGAATTGCGGGCGCTCCGGCTCCGTTCTATACTTATTTTTGGGAGTTTGGTGATGGCGGTTTTAGTTTCGAAGAAAGTCCTTCACATGTTTTTTCAAGGTATGATTCGATTATGGTGCGCCTTTTTGCAACCAACAACTACGATGATGGAAAGCGCCCTCCTACCCGACCAAAACCAATTGCAAGGCCTGCTGGACCAAAACCTAGTGTAGCGAAACCAATGCTTGCCGCTAACAGTTTATTTAAAATGGGCGGCAACGTAGAAATGAAAACCAATTGCATGCCTAAACCTGGCGACGATATGATGTTGGTTTTGGGTTACAGAAATAAATTGGAAAGTGGTCAGCAGAATTTAAATGGCACAATTGCCATTATGTACAATGATGTAGAATTTAGCAAAAACAACTTTGAATTGGCAGCAGCCAGAACCTACCACAATGAAAAAAAATCGGAATTAAAACCACTACTGAATACGGCATTTTTGAAAAAGCAAGGCCAAAATCCTGTTTACTATGCGTCGTTAGCAGGCGGACTTAACTTATCACCAGCAGAGAAAATTCTACTAAAAGACCAAGCCAAAGCGTTTAGAAGTCAGCAAAGCTGGAAGTTTGAAAACCTAAAACAAAACGAGGAGCGTTTTATATTCCTACATTTTAAAACCACGCCCGAAATGCTGAAAGATACCAATGCGGTGGTTCGTATTTCAGGTGCATTTATTCCTGATAATCCTTTGGTAGAAACCGAGTTTTTTAACTTGGAACTACAAATTGTAGCATCCCATGACCCCAACAAAATGGTACTGCGTAAAAGTAGGATGAACTATCGTTTGACTGGCAAAAATAGAGAGCTAACTTACAAAGTACGTTTCCAAAATACAGGTAAAGGTCCCGCTAAAAAAATTGATGTAGGCGTAAATATTTCTGAAGTTTTTGATACTTCGACCCTAAAAGTGATAAACACCAAACCAGAAGTTAAAAATTGTGATTCGGCTTATGTTAATCAGAGTTGTTTGAAAACATTTTTCAGTGCCGACAGTGTTCATTTTGTATTCACCAACATCTATTTGCCCGGCACACAACAAAAAGGCGTTAACGATGCAGATTCTACCCAAGGCTTTGTAGAATATAAAATTAAGTTTAAGGAGAAACCGCCTAAGCTACCTATTAAAAGCGGCGCTGCTATTGTGTTCGATAAGAATGAGCCTATCTATACAAATAGGGCTGTAGGCAGGTTTAAAATGGGACTTTCGCCAGGAGTTATTGTAGGTTATGGCTTCCCGTTCGAAACAGATAACGGTAATTATTTGAACCATAAAAACGTGGTGGTTGGCGCAACTTTATCGCCCTACGCCTCGCATCGCTATTATTGGCAGGCCGAACTTTATTTCAATTCTTTTAATGAAAAAACTTACCAATCGTCGCTGTCTGATGTTAAAGGAGATACTACAATTAATAATTTACGTTACACTATTATAGATAAACAACTTTACAAAACTACTAAAGTAAGTACCATTAATGCAGTCCCATTACAAATGCGCTACAACTTGCATAAATATGTTGGCGTTGGCGCTGGCGCTTTGGTCGCCATTGATATGTACAATAGGACATCGAGCGAACTTCGTTATAAACTCAGAACACAAAATGCCAGCGGCACTACTACAGACGTGGATTTAAATAGGGCGATGGATGAACTTAAAGAAAATTTCTCGGAAGTTCGAGCTTCTTTCTTTGCTGACGTTCAGTTAGGCTTGGTACGTGTTGGTCCAGCGTTAGGCTTTAGGTACATTTACGACCCAAAAACAAACAACAACCGTATGACGACATATGTGAGCTGGAAGTTTTAGACCCTAGCCGCTAAGTGAGAATCTAAATCCGCATACGATTTTAGCTTGCATTCAAATTTGATAGAGGCCATGCTTTGTTGCGCACAAAACCCGTTCTTCACCGTCATTTCAACTATTGGGAGAACTAGCACCGCGAGACCAATCAACATCTCCTAAATCTTCTAGTTTGGCATTACAAACAACCAACTTATGCATCTTTTTCTCTATTTTAGCTAGATGCGCTATAAACGTTTAGGGTGTTTACTTTTCATACTGCTGCAAAGCTGTTTTCTTTTTGCGCAGGGCGATGATTTACAAAGCAGACTAAATGGTTTCAAAGCAAAAAACGACTTTAGCAACTGGATTTATGAGCAATTAGACCATGCGAATAACCATTCAGAAAAGGCAACGATATCACTTCGAAATGCACAAAAAAATGCTTGGCGCAACAGTAAAACCGACGAAGAACATTTCGCCTGGTTAAATTTGCTCAGTACGCTTGGCTATTATCAATTACTAGATGGAAATATTCTAGGTTCGATTAATTCTTACGAAAGTGCGCTGAGTTTTTTTCGAAAGCATCAAATATTAGGTTACGATATTGTAGAATATACTTTTAAACCTTTATCCAATAACTATACCCGACTAGGAGATTACGAACGAGCACTGTACTTACAAAAAGAAAGTATCGATTTTCAAAAGCAATACAGCGAAAACGCCAGTAAAATTGCAACCATTTACTGCAACATGGCCATCTCCTATCGATCGATGGGACGACTAATAGACGCACATAAAGCTATTCAAATTGGGTTTTCATTAAATCCAGATGTAGCCACCCGTATTATGCTAAACAATATCTATGCGGATATTTTGTATGATGAAGGTGATTACGCCAGAGCAGCAAAAATAATTGAGGACAATATTCGAAGGCAAGGAAATACGACGGACGCAAACGCTTACTGGTTAATGAGCTCTTACACCACGGCAGGAAATATCTATTACAATTTAAAGCAATTTGGCAGAGCAAAAGCATCATTCACTAAAGCATTACAGCTTCTAAACAAATACGCCAATAATGGTAGAATACGAGAAAAAGCAAATCTATTCACTCAAATTGGCACCACTTTTTTAGCAGAAAATAAGCCTAAAGAAGCTATTGTTTATGCTAATAAAACCTTAACTACGCTTGGTATTAGTAACCGTCAAAATCAATTTATTACAAAGAATATTTACGGCGATAACAAACTGGTTGATGTTTTTCTTTTGCTGGCTAACGCCAATTTAAAAATGAAACAACCAGCGTTAGCATTATCGAATATCAACTACAGTTTATTGGCTGCCGATAAAATTAGAGACGAATTTGCTGGCGATAAAACCAAAGAGCGTTTACAGGCCTCCTTAAAGCAAATTGCAGAACAAGGAATTGGCATCAGTTACGAACTTTATCAACAAACCCGGGATAAAAAATATCTTCATCAAATTTTAACATTGATGGAGCAAAGTAAGGGGCGCACCTTGCTTGACCAAATGGAACGTAACCAGAGATTTGTAGCGAAGGACGTTAAAAAGGATAGTCTTTTCGTTAAAAAACAAGTGCTGGAGCGAGCAATTAGCTTTAATGAAAAAGAATTATTAGAAAACCCCAAGAGCAACTCTTCAAAAAATATTGAAGCTTTAAAATTCGATTTGGCTTTAGTAGATAAGGCTATCTTCCAGAAATATCAGCACCTCAATAATGCTACCTTTAAACAAGAAATCAAACTTAATGAATTACCCCAACACCGTTTTATAGAATATTTTATCGGAGAAAAAGATAGCTACATCATCAATATCAATCAGCAAAAAATAGAAAATGTAGTACAGCTGCAAAACGCCAGCACCATTAAATCTACCTTGCGTAATTTTGTCCAAACTTATTTCCAAAACGGACCAAATGCAATGATGAACGATCCAAAGAAATTCTTTGCGGCCTCAAACCATATCTACCAACTTATCTTAGCGCCGTTGCAAGTCAAACCACACGAAAAGCTAACAATTATCCCCGATGGTATTTTAGGTTACCTCTCTTTCGATGGATTGATTAGTGAAAATAATTATGTTGACAATATCAGCAAATGGCCTTTTTTAATCAAAACCAACGCTGTCGACTACGCCTTCTCTCTAAAAAGCTTCTTGACTAAACGAAAGGAAACTAATAATGAAAAATTTTCGGGTCTATTTATCACTCACCAAAAAGGAAATAAAGTTCCGCTAAAAGCGATTGAAACAGAAGCCCGCTTAATTAACGAACAAGTAAGCGGCAGTTTCCTTTTTAACGATGAGGTAAATGCTAACTCTTTTGCAGATCTATTTGAAAAAAGCAAAGTGATGCACATTGGTACCCACGCCTATCTATCAGGAAAAAACAGTGAACCTACATTAGATTTTGGAAAGGAAAAAATGTATCTTTTTGAGCTTTCGGCCAAGCAAAGTGCACCATCATTAGTAGTATTAAGCGCTTGTCGTACTGCCGATGGCCTACTAGCTAATGGAGAAGGGATTATCAGTCTTTCCAGAGGATTTAACGCCATTGGCACCTCAGCTACAATCGCCAGTTTGTGGAATGTAAACGATGAAGCTGCCGCAACCATTACCGCCAGTTTCTACCAGTCGTTATCGAAAATAAAAAATGCAAGTGAGGCGCTTAGAGATGCGAAGCTAAATTGGCTGAACGAACCTAAGACAAGTAATGCAATGCTGCTTCCCTATTACTGGGATAGCCTGGTTTACATTGGAAAGAATCAAGAGATTGATTTATCAAAGCCTATTAATTGGCCTTTATATGGAGCAATGATTGGATTTGCAGTGTTAATTCTGATTGTGTACGCCTCCAAAAAACTAAGAAAAATTTAATTCATCATTAGAAGTTTCTTCATTGAGTTTATCTAACAACTCTACAGATTGCTGGTAATTTGTAGAATCAACCGTGATTTTCTTTAACCAACGTTTGCAGTTTTCACTATCTCCTGCTTTTAAGAAAGATAAGGCCAACATATAAGCTGCATCTTGTTTGTAGATTGAACTTTCTTCGGCAAATGGATATAAAATTTCTCTACCAGTTTCTAAGCAATTGTCCGCAATTAAAATCATTGCGTAAGAAGAAGCTAACTTAAAATCATCTGGATTTTGGGTAAATGTTTTAGAGACAATTTGTTTTGCTTGATAGTAATCTTTTTTCTCTAGAAACTGAGCTGCCTTCTCAAAATCTTGATATGATGTTTTAACTAGACTTGAGGCAATTATTTTATTGTCGTAACCAAATTGGTCATAAAGATTAGTTTTCCATGGCTTCCATACCATTAAGGCAATCACAAAAGCAAGCGCCCAACCTATAAACCACAAATAATCTAAACCATAGGTAATTTTCTCAGCAACATAGGGCTCATCATTTTCTGTTTTGGTTTTAACATTTCTAAACTTAGAAAAACTCAACACTTCTTTCAAATGCTGCCCCACATTACGATTGATCTCTCTGTAAGATGAAAGATAATCTTGTAGTTCGCTATCATATCTTAAAGCTTCTTCAAATGCCTTAAATTCTCTTTCGTCTAAGTCTCCTTCTACGTACTTAACTGCTAGTAAAACTTTATCCATATTGGTAGGGTGTATGTTATAATAACTTCAAATTCTAAAATGAGGCCCATCGTAAAAACAACCCACATTCAGAATTGTTTTCTACAAAAATCCCCATTTAGAGAAATTATATACCCAATATATAGACAAGTATTTAATTAGCAAAATAAATATTGTCGTTTTTATTAAAAAATCAAGAACAATAAAAAATTGTAGAAATAAATGCCCAAATAAAATTCCACACTTCTAATTCTGAAAATCATCGACAAAAAAAAAGATACCATTGATGGTATCTTTTTAATTTTAATGATAGAAGTTTTTTTAACCAGCCTTTATGCCGTCGAGTTTAGAAATAAGATCTTTTGCTTGATGATAATAAATTGAACTACTAGACACTTTTGACAACCAATGCTGACTAACTGAATGACGGCCTTCTTTTAAAAAAGTGAGGCCTAAAAGATATGCTGCATCTGCCTTGTGGATTGTATTTCCACTATCAAAAACGGGATAGAGCACCTGCTTACTCGTCTCAAAGCAATCGCTCTCGATTAAAATAATAGCATATTGCTTGGCAAGATTTACATTACCTAGATCTTTTAAATAATGTTTTGACAGGATTTGTCTAGCCTCGTAATAATCGCCATTGTCTAAATACTCAGCAGCTGTTTTAAATTCTGCATTTGATTTAACCAGCTGGCCCACCACTAATGCATTGTTAATCTTGTATTGCTCATAAAGACTTGGTTTCCAAGAAATCCATGCTATTGAACCAACAGCGAACACCAATAGCAACTTTACAGTTGAACTTAAAGCTATTCTTTTTAATCCTTTTGCAATATAATGAGGCTTCACGGTTTGTACACCGGCATTGCCACTAAAATTTGATAAAATTAGTGCATCCATAAAATTGTTTCTCTATAGGGTTAGATACCACCCCTATTACAAAAACTGTCGCACTTTCTAAAAAAAATTACAATCTACTTAATTCTACAGTTAATCAAAGACAAAAAACATAAGCCTACGCATGAAAAAATGCATATTCTTAACTTACTAACAATTTTAAGAAAATATTTTTCAGGAGAAATTCTGATAATCTGAAAGTGCATTTTGTTGCACACCTAGCGCAATAGCTTACACATCGTTATATAGAAATTAGTACAATTTTACTTTACTAAAAAATAAATGCGCTGGGGATATTTATCGAAAATAAATTCTACAACTTCACAGAGCCAGATTTTTAAGGCAACATTTCGCTCTTCATAACTCTCTAAGAAGTAATTCCCTCCGCCGCCAAGGTTAGGTTCTCCCAAACGTATTAAAGTTAAAAATTCTGCAGTTTCGAAAGGAACATCAGCAATAGTAAGCGTAACTTCATCAGCATTACTTAATAAGTCAAGCCATTCGTCTGCGCCCTGCGTCATCTGCAAATCTTCGGGATCACCTTTCCACTCTGGCAAGTCCACATACCAATCCCCTTTAGCTGTTTTATAGAAACCGAAATCGCGTTGCATTATTTCCCCGATTTTTTGAAAACAGTAACTGCCAAAGGAGGTAAATTAATTAATACAGATTGGCCTTGGTTTTGGTGACCGATATCTTCTGTTGTAACGACACCAGTATTTAATTTTCCGCTGCCGTAAAAACTAGCTGCATCAGAATTAAAAATTTCTTTCCACTTCCCTTTTACTGGAATACCCAATCGGTAATTTTCGCGGTAAACTGGCGTAAGGTTAATGACAATGACCAAGGTATCCTTCGCTTTATCAGATTTACGCTGATACACATAAACAGATTGGTCAGCATCATCGGCTTCTTGCCACTGGAAACCTTCGTGAGAAAAATTGTAGCGAGACAATGCAGGTTCGGTTTTATAAAGTTCGTTAAGTGATTTAATTAACGCTTGCATGCCATGGTGTGGCGCATGCTTCAGTAAATCCCAATTTAGGGACTCGAAACAATTCCATTCAGAAGTTTGCGCAAATTCATCTCCCATAAAAAGCAGTTTAGCCCCTGGATGCGTCCACATATAAGCATACAACGCTCTCAAGTTTGCAAACTTTTGCCATTCATCGCCAGGCATTTTATAAATCATTGGCGACTTACCGTGTACCACTTCATCATGCGAAAGCGGCAACATAAAATTCTCGGTAAAGGCGTAGGTCATGCTAAAAGTTAACTGGTGGTGATTAAACTTCCTGCTGATTGGATTCAGTTTAAAATACTTCAAAGTATCGTTCATCCATCCCATCATCCATTTCATACCAAAACCTAAACCACCAGCGTAAACTGGGCGGGTTACACCATCATAAGTACTACTTTCTTCGGCAATGGTCTGTATGCCTTTAAAATTACCATACAAGGCTTCATTCATATCTTTCAAGAACTTTACAGCGCCTAAATTCTCTGTACCGCCAAATTCATTCGTACCATATTCGCCTTCCTCCCTACTAAAATCGAAATACAGCATCGAAGCCACCGCATCAACCCTTAAACCATCTAAATGATATTTATCCAGCCAAAACATGGCATTACTAATTAAAAACGAACGCACTTCATTTCTGTCGTAGTTAAAGATGTAAGATTTCCAATCGGGATGAAACCCTTTGCGCATATCGGAATGTTCATACAAATGCGTTCCATCGAAATGATAAAGTCCATTAGCGTCCCCAGGAAAATGCGAAGGCACCCAATCTAGAATTACAGCAATGTTACGTTTATGAAATTCTTCTATCAACAGCATCAAATCTTGCGGCGAACCGTGGCGGGAACTTGCTGCATAATAGCCAGTGACCTGATATCCCCAAGATGGGTAATATGGATATTCCATTACCGGCATTAATTCTACATGCGTAAAACCCATATCTACCACGTATGGCACTAACGCTTTTGCAATTTCTCCGTAGCTCAATACCCTATCAGGATTTGAAGGATCGCGTTGCCAAGAACCTAAGTGTACTTCATAAACCGAAATAGGTTGGTCTAAAGCATTTTTTTTTTCCCTTTTCCCCATCCAAGCTTTGTCTTTCCATTCATGCTCGGTATCCCAAACTATAGATGCTTTATGTGGCGGATGTTCGGCATGTAATGCGTAAGGGTCACTTTTCTCCAAATCCTCACCATCAAAACCTTTGATGTAATATTTATAAATTTCTCCTTTTTGCAGATGCGGAATAAAACCTTCCCAAATACCAGATTCATCCCATCGGTTATACAACAAGTGACTTTCCCTGTTCCAACCATTGAAATTTGCCATCACACAAACTTTTTGTGCGTTTGGCGCCCAAACTGAAAAATACACGCCATCAACACCATTTACTTTGCACAAATGGGCACCCATTTTTTCGTACAGTTTAAAATGTTTTCCTAACAGGAACAATGAGATATCGAAATCTGTGAAAAAAGTATGCTGCCAAACTGGAGATTGGTATTTCTCTAAAACGTTTTCTGTTGAAACAGCCTTAGATTTTGGTGATGCTTTCGTAGTTCGCTTAGCCATATTTGGTTCTTTTAGGTAAGATAGAAATTTATTGAGAGTTTAACTGAAATTAGATGGCAGATAACCGTGCAAAATTAAATCGTCTGCATGTTTAATTTCATAATTACATCCGTTATGGATGAGTACAATACGAGATGAAACATCAAGTATTTGCTGATAATAGTGGTCGGTTATGACAAAACCCTTTTGCTGCGACACTTTTAGAATATGCTCTTTTAGTTGTTGAGAAACTAGAGGGGATAGTTGAGAAAATGGTTCATCGAGCAATATGTATTTTGCATCGCTATAAATTATCAGCAATGCTTCTACGAGCCGTCTGTTTCCACCAGATAAATCCCCAATCCTCATTTCCAGATTTTGATTGAATACATCCAACGCTAACAATTGGTCGCAAAATTTGTTGGCATACAATTTCAACAAAACCTTTAACTTAAGATGAGCTGGAATAAAATATCCTTGTGGCAAATAAGCTATTTTATTTGTCAAATAACCTTTTTCAGTATGCACATCATCAACCCTTAAAAATTTATGATGAGGATTAATGTTGCCAAAAATAATTTTTAACAAAGTTGATTTACCGCATCCATTGCGACCTAAGACACCTACAATTTCGCCAACGGCACACTTCATATAAACATTGTTTAACACACGATGTTGTCCAAAATGATGTGCTACACTATCTATATAAAGTTCTTCCATAACCAAGTTAGTGTAAGCAAAAACACAAAAAAGCTAAAATCGAAAATATAAAAAGTGCTAAAAATTCTTCGGTAGCTTAGCGCTAAATTTTGATAATGGAAGCTACGTCTACTAAAGAGCAGTTTTTCTGCACCTAGGGCTATTGCGTAGGCAAATAATTTAAAAAAAATAGCGAGGTTATATAAAGTTATTTTATCAAACCCTTTCTCGAAAAACAGGTTAAGAAAAAATAAACTGACCGCAAAATTCAATACAAAAACCAACTTGAAATGATGTAAATAAAGAATTTTCAATTTCTGATACATTTCAAATTGGTTATATACACCGTCATTTCGACAAAGGATGGGAAACAAAAGAAAGTTAAACCTATAAAACTTTAACTTCTTTCTAGATTTCTCCTAACGTCGAAATGACGGCAAAAGAACAATCTATCCCTTCAAAATTTTAATTTTAGAGAAGTTTTTATTCGATTTAAATCTCAAAATGCCTCGTTCATTTACTTTAAACTCGGTAACTTCTTTATCATCTACGTAAACTTTACCTACATTAAATGGTAGTGCAATGATACGGAAATCGTACAATTCGTAAGTCGGGGTAAACAACCCGTCAATAGTTTGCTCAATTGAGAAACTGTTGGCATCGCCTTTAGTATTGAACTTTTTCTCTAAGTAAATATCTTGTTCGTAAGCAAAAGTATCGCCGTGGTCTTCGTACATAAACGAGTTCACTTCGTAATCTGCATAATAAACATTCAACCAAACTTCGTCTATATGTTTTTCTCCTACGTATTGCATTACCGGATACTCTGGAATTACTGAGCCAGCTCTTACAAACAAAGGCATGGTATCTAAAGGCGTATCTACATCATACTCACTTTCTCCATTAAGCAATTCGAGTGTCCAATAGTTAAACCATTTGCCTTTTGGCAGGTAAATTCTACGTGAAGTTGCACCTTGCTCTAGTACTGGGCAAACTAAAATCTTATCACCAAATGTAAATTCATCCTGACGGAAATGGTTAGCTATATTTTCTTGCTCTAACATCGCCAATGGCCTCAAAATAGGGAAACCATAACGGTGATGCTCCCAGAACACCGAATAGATGTACGGCATCAATTGATAGCGCAACTCAATAAATTTACGGTTGATGCTGGTAAAAGGCTCCCCGAAACTCCAAGGCTCACGTTCCGAAGTATCACCCGCAGAGTGGGCACGCATAAATGGAGAAAATACGCCTAACTGTATCCAACGGGTAAACAATTCGCCATCTGGCTCACCGCTAAAACCTCCAATATCGGTTCCGCAGAAAGGCACACCAGAAATCGACATTCGCTGACACTGGATATTTGCCATTTTCAAGTGTTCCCAAGTCGCCACATTATCGCCAGTCCAAACTGAAGCATAACGCTGCATACCCGAATAACCTGCTCTAGTAATGGTAAACGGACGTTTATTGCGCTGTAGTTTTTTCAAACCTTCGTAGGTTGAGCGAACCATCTGCATACCGTAAACATTGTGCGCCTTACGGTGCGAACCTCTATAGCCATCGTAATTATGACGAACATCGGCAGGGAAAGTACCCGCACCAAATACCGCTGGCTCGTTCATGTCATTCCAAAATCCGGCCACGCCCATATCTACCAACTCTTTATACAAACCACCCCACCATTCTCTTACTGTTGGGTTGGTAAAATCTGGAAATTGGCAACGGCCTGGCCAAACATGGCCTTCCATAAAATAATCATCACTTCTACGACAGAAATAATTATTCTCTTTTCCTTCCTTAAACACCCAATAGTTATCATCAACCTTAATTCCCGGGTCAATCATTACTACGGTTTTCATCCCTACATCTGCCAACTCCTTAATCATCTTCTTAGGGTCTGGGAAATATTTTTTGTTCCATGTAAAGCAACGGTAGCCATCCATGTAATCAATATCTAAATAAATGGCATCGCAAGGGATATTTTGCGACCTAAAACCATCCACAATCTCTCTAACTTTACTTTCTGGGTAATAACTCCAACGGCACTGATGATATCCGATAGCCCATTTTGGTGGCAGTTGATGTGTTCCAGTTAGCGATTGATAACGTTTCACCACATCCATCATGTGCGGCCCATGAATATAATAGTATTGCAACTCGCCACCATCTGCCCAAAAACTGGTTTTGCTGTTATCCTCCATTCCAAAATCGAAGAAAGACTTAAAAGTATTATCGAAGAAAATACCGTAAGCTTCACCCTGATTAATGCTCGTATAGAAAGGAATGGTACGGTACAAGGGATCTTGGTCCCAACCATAAGAGTAGGCATCTGTATTCCAGTTTTGAAACTTTCGGCCTCTTAAGTTCATGTTTCCAGACTTGTCGCCCAAACCAAAGAAATTCTCTTCAGAATGGCATTCTTTAGTTGCAAAAACATAATAACCACCAAATTCAACATTCTCTTCCCAGTGCATTGGCGATGCATCGCTACTGGTAACAATACCAGTAATATTATCTATAAAAGAAATGACGAAATCTTCTTTTCTAACTCTACAAGTAATGGTATTGGTAGCAACAAGATAATATTCTGCAGCATCTTCTAACTTAAAAGTGGTTACTTTTTGGTCCACTTGTTCTACCGCATAAGAAAAATCGGCTAAGAAAACGCCATGCGGTGCCAATCTAACCCTAATAATTTCGTCACTAACTACGCGTACCTCTACTACAGCATCCCCATCAGAAAAATAAAATTTGTTACCCTCTTTTTTTACGCTCTTTACAGACGTAAGGTACTGCTTAACTATTGGTTGTATATCCGTTACCGGATTGTTTAAATGCTGAACTACCTCTTCTTCAAACTGTTCCTTATCGTGTGTTCCTTCTAAATTTTTTAAAGTTTCCTCTAATTCTTCTTCCATAGTATTCTTTATTTGAGCTCAACGATGAAAAGCCAGCTCATATGATTAAAATTCGTTTTTACTGATAGACATTTTATAGGTGTAAATATATAATAATTACCCTTTAAGCCAAATAAAACAATATTAAGTTTTACAGTTAAATATACGGCTGCAGCATAGTCAAAACAGCCCTAAAGAGCATAATGTATAATTAACACTAAGACAGCACAAAAGTTGGATATATTTATCTTTTAATTTTTGGAAAGGAATTTCGC
>Ga0256901_1001250_pt1 | contig 13003 bp, 11 predicted proteins | sample MC6MC0689MT_FD_190200 | JGI IMG/M metagenome (GOLD analysis project Ga0256901, IMG submission 190200) | Metatranscriptome of enriched soil aggregate microbial communities from Iowa State University, Ames, United States - MC6-MC0689-MT... | ecosystem: Environmental > Terrestrial > Soil >... | reverse complement strand
TAGCAATACCATCTACATGCTCATGAACGGTTAAATTTATTATAGCATTTGTACTTTCTATGGTGTAGTCTAAATCATTAAGTACTTTTCTAATTAACTGATTTAAATCAATTGGTAAAAACTCTTTAGCTTCGCGAGTTACTTTAGAGAAAGCTAATAAATCATCTATCAATATCTGCATTCGCTCGGCAGCATTTTGCATGCGTCCAATATAATCTTGTCCTTCTTCGTTAATGTGTTCAGCAAATTTGGTTTTTAAGCGTTCTCCAAATGCACGTATTTTCCTAAGTGGCTCTTGTAAATCGTGCGATGCCACGTAGGCAAACTGTTCCAAATCTTTGTTAGAAATGTTTAGTTCGTTAATTTTCTCCTCTAGTTTTCGCTGAGTTTCCTTTAACTGCGTTACATCTTGCGTGTTTCCTAAATACGAATAGCCTTTTCCTACTTCATCTTCCTTAAACTTTGCAGTAGTAGAAACATGCCTTAACTCCCCGTTTGGTCTAACAATGCGATAGTTTGCTTTAAAAGATGATCTGTTTTGTCGAGCTTCTGCAAAAATTCTTTTAAGCTCATTCGCATCCTCTGGGTAAACAAAGTTGAAATAAGAACTAATGGTAACAATTGTTGAGTGAGGCAAGTAGCCGTGTATATTAAACATCTCGTCGGACCAGAAAATATACTCGGCATCGCTATGCCATTCCCAACTACCATTGCTTGAAACTGCTTCACCTTCGCGTAATAAGGTTTCATTTTTTCGAAGTTTTAGCGTGGCTTCCTTAAGTTCGGTAATATCCTGTATGGTGCCAACTAATTTCTCTTCTTTGCCAGTAAAATATCCTTGGTTTAAAACATAGCGCTTTTCACCATTGGGTTGTATGATTTGATATTCGACAGCAAAAGTGGTTTTGTTTTTTACCGCATTGGTTAATTCCTTAGTTAATTTTTTGTTATACTCTGGAACAACTACCTGTTGTGCAATGGCATGTGTAGGTTGAAACGTGTTGCCTTCAAAACCATATATTCTGTATAGTTCATCAGACCATTTATAAGCGTTGGCTTTAATGTCCAACTCCCAACTTCCCAACTTCGATATCTTTTCGGCATTTGCCAATAAGCCTTCCCTTTCTATTAAGTTAGCCGTTAACGTTTGCTTTTCTTTTACTTCTACATCTAATTTGGCAATAATTCGTTGTTCGTTTCTAACCGTTTCTACATAATTAAGAATAATGCCACTTAAAGGTACCAAATAACTGATGAAACGTAAATAGTGTGCTGCGTTGTAATAAGTATCGAAAGCTTCGGCACTTAACGCCATAAAAAGTTGCGCTAAAAAAAGTGGTGCAATACTTAAAATCAAAAGCTTAGAAAAAATGCCATGAAAACGAAGCATGAATTTTGGCAAGAAAAATGCCGCCCAAACAAAAAGGAAAATTAACGGCAGAAACGAAAATAAATCTATTTGTGCTATTTTATCCAGCACCAGTTTTCTTTGTAAAATGGTGTCAGTATTAGAAATAATCAGTACACAAGTTATTCCAGCCAACACACAGATTGATGCCGTACGCCTAATAATCCTATTTTTTTGCTCAGGAGTTCTTAAATTCTTTGCTTTAATTTTTAGGTATACAATAGTACCAATTAGCAAAGTAAGCGAATAGAACATTCGGTTGATCCACCAGATGAAATATAAATTGCTAGAAATATCTTTTCCAGTTGCGTTTTCATTGAGAATGAGCAAATAGTAAACATCTAGTATAGCTGAAATAAATAGCGTTATTCCAAAAAGTGTGATGGTAATCTCCTTTCGAATATTAAAATCAACCATTGCTAGCACACCTGTAAACAAAGCCGCCGCAATACCGAATGAAGTCCAAATACTAGTATAAAAATTGGCGCTTACATTGAATACAAGTACATCTTTTGAAGCGTTTCCAAAAAGGATAGACAATACTATGGATAGTAATGGCGCTATACAAAGCAGCATTACCACCCATAATATTTTCTTGGAAATATTGTAGCGGTTTTTAAACCTAGATGAGCCAGACTTTTTGAAAATACTAAACACCTTTACTTGTTGTCGAGGTCAATTGCTTTCATTTTATTGTAAAGCGTCTTCCTGTCGATGTTTAAAATCTTTGCGGCTTTAGTTTTATTGAAATTAACTTCTCTTAATACTTTTAATATAGTATCGTATTCTGCCTCTAACGCAGCATTTTTTAAATCTCTAGGTTTGCTGCGTTCTACATGCTCTGCAGAAATTGGATTATTGCTAAGTACTGGTGCTTTTGCGTAAGTAGAAATTTCTAATGGCAAAGCTTTAAGCTGAATTTCTTCAGTTTCAGTTAATAAGGTTGCCCTACGCACTACGTTTTTTAACTCTCTAACGTTTCCAGGCCAATTGTAGGTTAAAAAGCAATCTACTACTTCCTCGGAAAAGCCTTTTACACTTTTGTTCAATTCTTGATTAGCTAACTGTAAGAAGCTATCAGCGAATGCTAAAATATCCTTACCTCTTTGGCTAATTGGAGGAAGATTAATCGAAAACTCGTTGAAACGGTGGTAAAGATCTTCTCTAAACCTACCTTTGGCAATCGCTTCTTGCAAATTTTCATTGGTAGCAACAATAATTCTTACATCTAAATCAATCTCTTTGGTGCTGCCAATTCGCTTAATTTTACGTTCCTGTACGGTCCTTAGCAATGCAGCCTGAATATCATAAGAAAGATTTCCAACCTCATCTAGAAACAATGTTCCGCCATTTGCCATTTCAAAATGGCCAATTTTAGTGTATAGAGCGCCTGTAAATGATCCTTTTTCGTGGCCAAAAAACTCGCTCCCTGCCAGTTCCTTGGTAAGCGAACCGCAATCCATTGCTACGAAAGGTTTGTCTTTTCTCGGACTGTTAAGATGAATTGCTTTGGCAACAGATTCCTTTCCAGTGCCGCTGTCTCCCATTAATATTACACTGTATGAAGTTGGAGAAACTAATAAAATTTGCTTCATCAAATCTTTTGAAGCACTGCTTTGGCCAATTACAAATTCGTCTGTAAAAGCATAAGCTGCTTTGGTAGATTTAGTTTTTTCCTGACCGGCAGTTATTTCTGCTTCAGAAGCACTTTCATTTAAAGCAATTTGAGTTTCAATTGCCTTATTGATTGTATTTAAAATCTCGTCTGGATATAACGGCTTGGTGATATAATCATAAGCCCCTAGCTTAATCAACTCAACCGCTAATTTGATATCTGAATATCCGGTGATAATGATTACGCCGGTTTTAGGATAGTTTTCTTTGATTTTAACCAGCATCTCTTTGCCGTCGGTATCTTCTAAGCGATAATCGCAAAGCACTAAGTCGTAACGATCTTTTGCAAGGTATTCCATTGCAGAGCTGCCACTAGTTGCGCTACTTACATCAAACGAGTTTCTGGTTAAAAATTTTGAGAGCAATAATCCGATATTTATCTCATCATCAACTATTAATATTTTCTTCATAGACTTAAATTAATACGGAAGGATGGTATACATTTATTAGCTAAAATATAGAAAAAAAAGAACATGGGAAATTTTTTCTACACTTATTTACAAAATGTAAACCATTTAGGAGTAAAGTGATGAATGTCACTTTTTAAAACGATATAAAATTAAGAGCCAGAAAATTCGGCTTTTCTTTTTTGTAGAAATGCAGCAGCACCTTCCTTAAAGTCATTGGTAGCAAAGCAATTAGCAAACTCATCTATCTCTGTTTGATAGCCATTTAATTTTGAGTCAAAGCCCGCATTAACTGCCTTTACCGCACTTGCTAATGCTAATGGTGCACGAAGTTTAATTTTCTCTAAAATTTCATCTGCTTTCGCCAATAAATTATCCTGATGCACTACGTAGTTTACCAAACCAATTTGTAATGCCTTTTCGGCGCTTATCATATCAGCAGTAAAAATCATTTCAAAAGCACGGCCTTTGCCTATTAATTGCGCTAATCTTTGCGTACCGCCATAACCCGGGATCAAACCTAAAGTAACTTCTGGCAATCCTAATTTTGCATTTTCACTTGCAATTCTAATATGACAGGCCATGGCTAACTCTAAACCACCGCCCAAAGCGAAGCCATTGATTGCTGCGATTACAGGTTTGCTAGAATTTTCAATGGCATTAAATACGGTATCATGACCATTTCTAGCAAGCTCTTTTCCTTCTGCCAAGCTGTAGTTCTGAAATTCAGAAATATCTGCACCAGCAACAAAAGCTTTTTCTCCAGCTCCCGTAATTAAAATTGCTTTAACTTCTTTGTCTACCTGTGCCTTTGCTATTGCTGTAGCCAGTTCGGCCAAAACATCTTTATTAAGCGCATTAAGCTTTTGCGGACGGTTAATGGTAATATTTAAAGTGCCGTTTTTTTGATCTACTAATAATTGCTGATAATCCATAATCATTAAAAATTTCGATGTTCTACCACCCAGTTTTCGATATAACTAACAATGTCTTTCATGGCGGTTCCTGGAGGAAATAGCTCGCCAACACCAATCTGCTGCAGCTTTTTCATGTCCGCTTCTGGAATAATACCGCCACCAGTAATTAAAACATCTGTAAGCTCTTTTTGCTTCATAATTTCAATAACTTTTGGGAAAACCGTCATGTGCGCTCCAGATAAAATAGAAATTCCAATGGCATCTACATCTTCTTGTAAGGCGGTATTTACAACCATTTCAGGCGTTTGCCTTAAGCCAGTATAAATTACTTCCATACCTGCATCACGAAGTGAAGTTGCAATCACTTTTGCGCCTCTATCATGCCCGTCTAAGCCCACCTTGGCTACAAGTACTCTAATAGGTCTGTTTAAAGTTTTATTCATATCTGGTATACTTGATAGATGTAAATGTAATGAATTAGTTGCTTGGTTGATTAGATGTTTGGTTTTTGGTTTTTGGTTATGTTCACCCATTTCTCATCAAAAGAATTTTATGTTTTTACGTTCTAATCCTTAATCTTTGCTCCTTCACCCTTCTTCCTTTAAAATACCCTAAATCTTGTTAACTTTGAAATTCAAACATTATCTAAAAACAGCTTAAAGAATTATTCTTATTTACAGCTTGTTAATGTTTTTATTTTTTGAATTTTAACTTTTAACTTATTATATGAGCGAGGAAAAATCATTAAACTTTATAGAAGAAATTATAGAGAATGATTTAAAGAGTGGAAAGTACGAAACGTTGGTCACACGTTTTCCGCCAGAACCAAATGGTTATTTGCATATAGGCCACGCAAAGGCAATATGCTTAAACTTTGGCTTAACGCAGCAATACGGAGGTTACACTAATTTAAGATTTGATGATACCAATCCGGTTACTGAAAAAACGGAATATGTAAACAGCCAACAGGAAGATATCCAGTGGTTAGGTTTTCAGTGGAAAAACGAATTATACGCTTCTGATTACTTCGATCAGTTACATGGCTTTGCGGTAAAATTGATTGAAAACGGACTTGCTTATGTAGACGATAGTACGGCTGAAGAAATTGCCGCTCAAAAAGGCACACCAACAGAACCTGGTACCCCAAACAAATACAGAGATAGAAGTATTGAAGAGAATTTGGAGCTTTTTGCTAAAATGAAAGCTGGTGAGTTTGAGGATGGTGCCTGTATTTTAAGAGCCAAAATTGATATGGCCAGCACCAATATGTTAATGCGTGATCCGATCATTTATCGCATTAAACATGCGCATCATCATCGTACTGGAGATGCTTGGTGTATTTATCCGATGTATGATTTTGCTCACGGACAAAGTGATAGTATTGAAAGTATTACCCATTCAATCTGTACTTTAGAATACGTTTCGCACAGAGAACTATACGATTGGTTTATTGCTCAGCTGGGAATTTTCCCTTCTAAACAATACGAGTTTGCACGTTTAAATCTTACCTACACGGTAATGAGTAAACGCAAGCTATTGCAATTGGTAAATGAAGGTTTGGTAAGTGGTTGGGACGATCCACGAATGCCGACAATTAGTGGTTTGCGCAGAAGAGGTTATACACCAGAAAGTATCCGTGAGTTTTGTGAGCGTATTGGTATCGCAAAGCGAGAAAATTTAATTGAGCTAAGCTTGTTAGAGTTCTGTATCCGCGAGGATTTGAATAAAAAGGCAACCAGAGTGATGGCGGTTTTAGATCCTATCAAATTAGTGATTACCAATTACGAAGGCGAAGGTGAAATTCTAATCGGAGAAAATAATCCTGAAGCAGAAGATAAAGGTGGAACGAGAGAAATTCCTTTTAGTAAGGAATTGTGGATAGAGCGTGAAGACTTTATGGAAGAGCCGGCCAAGAAATGGTTTAGGCTAGCCCCAGGAGCAACTGTTCGTTTAAAGTTCGCTTACATTGTACAATGCGATAGCTTTGTAAAGGATGCTGACGGAAATGTAACAGAAATTCATTGTACTTATTTTCCTGAATCGAAAAGTGGAAACGACACTAGCGGCATTAATGTAAAAGGAACAATTCACTGGGTAAGCAAAGCGCATGCAAAAACTGCCGAGGTGAGGTTGTACGATCGTTTGTTTAGCGTAGTTTCTCCAGATGCAGAAGAAGGTGACTTTAAAGATTACTTAAATCCGAACAGTAAGGAGGTTTTAAGCAGCGTATACATTGAACCTGCTTTAGCCGATGCAACTTTAGGCACTGGCTATCAGTTTATCCGTAAAGGTTATTTCTGTTTAGATAAAGATTCTACAGCAGACCATTTGGTATTTAACCGTGTGGTTTCTTTAAAAGATAGCTGGAAAGGATAAGGAGAATTGACGAGTTACGATTTTAGATTTATACATCTAACCCGATCGTAATTTGTCAATCTTAAATCGTAAATTATTTATACAGGCTTTTCTTATCCATAAAATCAATTACAGCATCCGGTACTAAAAACTGGATGCTTTTTTCTTGCTTTATTGCACCGCGGATAAAAGTAGAAGAGATTTCCATTTGCGGCGTTTCTGTAATTACTACCGATGGATGATTTTCCCATTCGCTTAAATCAATCCCTGGCCTTGGGTAAACGAATAATTGATGATTTTGTAGCAGGAGTTCGTAGTTTTTCCATTTCTTAAAGGAAGCCAAGTTATCTGCACCCATAATTAGCGCAAATTCTTTTTCAGGATATTTCTCTTTAAGAAAAGTTAAGGTGTCAATGGTGTACGATGGTTGAGGCAATTTAAACTCTATATTACTAACTTTTAAATGAGGTGCATTTTCAGTTGCCAAACGAGCCATTTCCAAGCGATCGTACATATCTGCTAAGCCACTTTTTTGCTTTAAAGGATTATGTGGCGAAACCACAAACCATACTTCGCTCAGTTCGGTATAAGTTGCCATGTAATTGGCAATTACCAAATGTCCAATGTGAATAGGATTGAATGAACCGAAAAATAAGCCAATCATTTTTACAAACCATGTCGTCATTTCGATGAGGAGGCGCGACGAAGAGAAATCTAACGAGATGCTAGATTTCTCCTCATTCTTCGTCGAATGACGCCTTATTAAAAGTTACTTTTTCAAAAAATTCCCAACCAGTTGCTCAGCTTCAGCACAAGCAGTTTCTAGCTCAAAATTCTTAAGGACAACATCAAATTTGTCAGCGTAAGACAATTCTTTTTCCGCCTTTGCATAACGTTCTTGCAGTTTCTCCTCGCTGTCGGTTCCTCTGCCAGCTAAACGTTCTTTTAACACTTCTAACGATGGTGGCTGAACAAAAATTGCCAAAGCGTCTTCTTCAAACTTACGTTTCAAACGCAAGCCTCCTTCAACGTCAATGTCAAATATCACATGCTTACCACTATCCCAAATCCTTTGTATTTCTGAGCGTAAAGTGCCATAAAAAGTACCACTATAAACCTCTTCAAATTCAACAAACTCTTGGTGCGCAACCTTATGAAGAAACTCTTCCTTGCTGATAAAATAATAGTCCTTTTCGTTAGTTTCATCGCCTCTTAGCTCCCTTGTAGTGGCAGAGATAGAGAAGCTGAGGTTGTCAAATTTGCTCAAAAGGTGTTTTACAATGGTAGTTTTACCAGCACCCGATGGAGCAGAAAATATAATGAGTTTGCCTTGCATAATACGTGTTTTGCGTTGGGCGTTCTGCGTTGGGCGCTCATCGCCTAACGCTTATCGCTACAACACATTCAATAGTTGTTCTTTAATTTTTTCTAATTCTTCTTTCATGCCCACCACCAACTGCTGTATTTGTGCATCGTTGGCTTTAGCACCCATAGTATTAATTTCTCTGCCTATTTCCTGAGAAATAAAGCCTAATTTTTTACCGTTGGCATCTTTATCCTTTAAGGTGGCAATAAAGTAATCGCAATGGCTTTTTAAGCGAGTTTGCTCTTCAGTAATGTCTAATTTATCGATGTAATAAATCAATTCTTGTTCAAAACGATTTTGATCATAATTAACTTTACCAACCGTATCTTCTAAAAACTGTGTCAACCTGGCTTTGATGTTCGGAATCCTTAACGGCGCCAAAACTTCTACTTCAGCAAAAAAGCTCAAAATATTTTTAATGCGCAGCTCTAAATCAGCTTTTAAAACCTTGCCTTCATCTTCTCTAAACTGCTGAAAACTCTTTAAGGCTTTTTGGAAAGTACTTTCTAAAATTTCCCATTCGCTATCACTAGCTTCTTCCTCGGTGTAAGCAATTACCTCTGGTAAAGCCAAAACTGCAGGTAAAAGGTTAGATATATCAGCACCTAAACTTTTGTTAACCTCTACCAATTGCGTGTAGTATTTCTTTAACAAAGTCTCGTTAATAGAAGCTCCTTTTTGCGCTTCTTCGCTACGCTCAATAGTAATGGCCATACTTACTTTACCACGCTCAATTTCTTTATTACAAAGGTTGCGCAAGAAAAGTTCTTTGTCAGAAAATGCTCTAGGAATTTTTAAACCCAACTCAAGAAACTTCGAGTTTAACGATTTTATCTCTACAGAAAACTTCACACTTCCGTGATCTGTCGAGGCCAAGCCAAAGCCGGTCATTGATTTTATCATGTGCAAAGATAGTAAAAAGGAATTTAGCTGAAAGGAGTAAGGCTTAAGGTTTTAGTTAGGGCCTATAATTAATTTGAAAATGAATGTCAGTATTTCTTCGCTTGCATTGGCCCTTCTGTCCATTATAGCCCTCATACTTCGGGGCTGCCATTCCCATCAGGTTTAATTTACAACAACCTGTTCCCGACATAAAAGCAATCAAACCTTAAGCGTTATGTGTTGGCTAGTGCTGTCTTATCCTTTTTTAGGTTGGTGCGGTGGCAGAGCGAGGATTTAAAATTGCGTTTTCCATCAAGTCATAAACCTTCCTTTTCAGCACTGGCACATCATCCATCGTTAGGCCAATTACACTTACCTCGGGCAAAAAAATAGCGGTAATTAAACCTGGTCTTGCTTTTAGCGGGTCTTTTCTAGGAAATAATTTCCTGTTGTTAATCATCACAAAAGGAATGATTGGCGTTTGCGTTTCAATGGCAATACGAAATGCGCCATCATAAAAATCTGCCAAAGGTCTTTCTGTCTGGTTCATGGTTCCCTCAGCAAATATTAATATGGATTGACCATCGGCAATTTCCTTCTTCAATACTGCTACAGATTGTTCTCTACTTTCCTTACTGCTGCGATCTATCAATACCACAATGCGTCTATAAATCAATCCAAAAATGGGGACTTTCGTAATTTCTACTTTTCCTAGAGCACTAAAATATTGCGGAATTGAAATGCAAACTGCAATTGCGTCTAGATAAGAGCCATGATTACCTACATAAATATGAGATTTAGAACGATTAACTAAATGCTTATTTTTAGTAGTGACCCAAAAGAAACTTAACAAACTAAACAGCATTGCCCAAGTCCTTAAAACAACCAAAATGACCCTCTTTCCATTGTTTAGTGGTAGTATTGCTGAAAAAAATAGTACAAAAGGCAAGGCGACGAACATCAATGCAATAAAGATGCTTGCGGCGTAAAGTAGAAAAACAGCAGACAGAAACCTTGTCATCAATTAACCTTTTTTAACTTACCAGAAGGAAAACATTTGTTAAGTTTACAAATTAAAAAATTACGCTGCAATGTGTTATAAAGCAAAGCTTATATTTTTTTTCTTTTTCATGATTGTGCTAGCTAATCAATCTTTTGCTCAGAGAGAATTTATGCTTAATGGTGTGCTTTTCGAAAATCAAACAAAAATTAGAATAGCTTTAGCCGAAGTTAAAAATAAGCGTTCTGGCTTTTCTGCTGGCAGCAACGACCTCGGCATCTTCTCCATAAAAGCCAATATTGGCGATACCTTGCTGATAATTAAAAGAAATTTCAACGATTTAGAGGTAGTTGTAAGGAATGATAAAGATTTGGTTTTGTACCTAAACAGAGGAACTACGCTGAATGAAGTGGTTGTTACAGGTCAAACCAAGAAACAAGTATTAACAGATATGAAAAGAGAATATAGGAACAAGGGCTCTTTTTATGCAGGTAAACCTCCTTTGCTTTCCTATATATTTACACCTTTAACCGCACTCTATGAGCTTATTGGAAAAACACCTAAACAGGCAAGACGCTTTAATAAGATGTACCAAACCGAAATGCAAGACAGCCACGTAGACCAGTTTTTCAATAAAACTACGATTAACCAGCAAACCGGACTAACTGACAAGGAGCTAGAAAAATTTATGGTTGATTATAGGCCAGATTTCGAGCAGTCAAAAAACTGGAATTCTTACGATGCCATTAGGTGGATAAACGATTCTTACAAGAAGTATAGCGAAACTTTGAAAGTTAAAAGTCAAAAATAGAAAGTCTAAATTGGAATTTTAGGATGATCAGCTCATCATCACATTTAAATACTCAGTGCTTCGCAAGCCTTCTCTGCTGCTAGTTTCTCTGCATTTTTCTTGTTATAATCTCTTCCAATGCCGAAATTTTCATTGCCAATCATCACTTTAACTGTAAAAAGTTTAGCGCTTTCACCTTCGCCATTTTCTACTACGTCAAAAGTAATTTCCTTTCCTTGTCTTTGGCACCACTCAATTAAGCGGCTTTTAAAATTAGTTTCCGTAATTTCTAAGTGATGCACATCAACGTAAGGCTTAATGATACGTTTTAGTATGATATTTTTTGTGAAATTATAACCTTTATCTAAGTAAACAGCACCAATTAATGCTTCAAAAGCATCACCGTACATGGAATGGTGTTTAGACTGGAAGTTTACTGTTTTTTGATCGAAGACGATTAATTCATCAAAACCCATTTTACGGGCTAACTGATTAAGGTTTGCTCTGTTTACGATTTTAGAACGCATTTCGGTTAAGAAACCCTCCTCTTTGTAAGGATAACTTTTGAAAAGCAGTTCTGCCACTACAGAACCCAAAATTGCGTCACCTAGAAACTCTAATCTTTCGTTGCTACTTCTACTGCCATTTTTTAAAAGTTTGGCTGCCGAGCGATGCCTAAAAGCCATTTTGTAAAGCGTAACGTTACCTGGTACAAAACCAAGTACATTTTTTAGTTTTTTTACAAACTGCTTATTAGGCGAAAGATATAGTTTATAAATGCTGAACAAAGACATCAACTAGCTTCACAAATTTAATACAGAATAGCATTTGTATAAATATACAAACAATCACTTTAAACCCTAAGGTTTTTAGCTTATTCTTCGTACTTCTTAAAAATAACGGAAGCATTATGTCCTCCAAAACCGAAAGTATTACTTATAGCTGCTCTAACTGTACGTTTTTGAGCTTTATTAAAAGTAAAGTTTAGTTTAGGGTCAAACTCCGGATCATCATTAAAGTGGTTAATGGTTGGCGGTACCAAATCATTGTTAATGGCAAGAATAGTTGCCAAAGCTTCAACCGCACCTGCTGCACCTAATAAATGTCCAGTCATAGATTTTGTAGAGCTGATATTTAACTTGTAAGCATCTTCTCCAAATAAATCTACAATTGCCTTTGCTTCCTGTACGTCTCCTAAAGGTGTAGAAGTACCATGTACATTGATGTAGTCAATTTGATCTGTAGTTAAACCAGCATCTTTTAAAGCGTTGGTCATAACCATTTTAGCACCTAATCCTTCTGGATGTGGAGCTGTAATGTGATGCGCATCTGCACTCATACCACCACCCACAATTTCAGCGTAGATTTTAGCACCACGAGCTTTTGCGTGTTCTAATTCTTCTAAAATAATAGTGCCGGCACCTTCTCCCGCTACAAAACCATCACGGTCTTTGTCAAACGGACGAGAAGCGGTTGCAGGATCGTCATTACGTGTAGATAAAGCATGCATTGCGTTAAAACCACCCATGCCCGCTTCATTTATAATCGCTTCAGAACCACCGCTGATAATAATATCGGCCATGCCTAAACGAATATAATTGAAGGCATCAATCATCGCATTGGTTGATGATGCACACGCAGAAACGGTGGCAAAGTTTGGTCCACGCAATCCATACTTGATAGAGATATGCCCTGGAGCAATATCAACAATCATTTTAGGAATAAAGAAAGGGTTGTACCTAGGCGTACCATCACCAGTGGCAAAGTTAGAAACCTCGTCCATGAAAGTTTTTAGACCGCCAATTCCTGCTCCCCATATCACGCCGATGCGGTTTGTGTCTAATTTAGAGAAATCATATCCTCCATCTTTAACAGCCTCTTCGGTTGATACCAGTGCATATTGTACAAACGGATCCAACTTACGAGCTTCTTTTCTATCCAAATGATCTTCCGGATTGAAATTTTTTACCTCGCAGGCGAACTTTGTTTTGAATTTTTCAGTATTAAAACTCTTGATTGGCGCAGCGCCGCTCACTCCGTTTGTTAACGCTTCCCAAAATTCGGGAACACTATTTCCAATAGGAGTGAGCGCACCCAACCCAGTAACTACTACTCTTTTTAATCCCATTTATAAGTATTGTACAGAAAAAGTATTTCTACTTAACGTTTTTTTCTAAATAAGCAATTGCTTGACCTACAGTACC
>Ga0256901_1001242_pt1 | contig 13034 bp, 8 predicted proteins | sample MC6MC0689MT_FD_190200 | JGI IMG/M metagenome (GOLD analysis project Ga0256901, IMG submission 190200) | Metatranscriptome of enriched soil aggregate microbial communities from Iowa State University, Ames, United States - MC6-MC0689-MT... | ecosystem: Environmental > Terrestrial > Soil >... | reverse complement strand
GTCTTAAGTGCAGTTTCATAAAAGAGCTTTGAAACCTCCAAGCACGCTTCTGTTATACCGCCCACTACTTTCGGTGTATTTGAAACTGAAAAATTTACATTTCCAGGATCGACACGTTCAGGTGAATAAGCTAAAAATATATCCTGCCCTATGGCAAAATTGCTTTTTTCTAAAATTGGTTGAACAATTTGTTCCGTAGTCCCTGGATAGGTCGTGCTTTCAAGAATAATCAGTGTATTGCTAGAAAGATTTTGTTGAATGGCTATAGCAGCTTCTTCAATATATGAAATATTTGGTGCTCCATCAGCTGTTGTTGGCGTTGGTACACAAATAACAATGACATCAGCATATGAAAGTTTAGAAAAATCATTTGTAGGGACAAATCCATCCTCACTCACAGCCTTGTGAATGACTGAGCTTGGCAAATCCACAATATAGCTTTGACCAGCCTTTAATTTGTCAATTTTTCCATTATCCTTATCAAAGCCAATTACCTGAAAATCCTTATTAGTGATTTCTAGTGCTAGTGGTAGCCCTACATAGCCTAGTCCAATAACGCCAATTATAGCCTTTTTCGTTGTAATTTTTTTTGATAAAGCTAACTTTGGTGATTCTGTTTTGATCTCCATTAAAAATTACTCCTTTATCTATTTTTGACTATTTTTAACATATTTCTGTCTAACTAGAAATGAAGTTACGAATGACTCTGCACTTCATCGTTAAGTATTAGACCATCATTTCACGCACTCTAAATTCCTTAGTTAAAATAGATCGCTCAACTCTAAATTTTTAGATAAACAATTTCACAACATATATATAGTACTAAATACAACTAAACAATTCCTAAACATTTTAAACCAAGAGAAGAAAAAAGAACTATTTATTTATAAAAAATTAAAGCATTACCGTTTTATAATCCTTTAGAACTATTTGCTTTTCGTTAATTTCAATACAGCTATCAAGTTGACTAAAGTTATTCAAAATCTGTTGTAAAAAAATTTAGAGTTTTTGTTAGGAGTTTTTTATTGGAGGCATATTTACGATGTCATTAATTTTATCCAAAACTGATTTATCTCTTAATTAAGAAAGCCACACATAGTGAATTTTCAACCTATAATTATTTTTCGGCTATTTTGGATTTCTTTTAAGTGTAGTAAAAATTTTTTTAATACAACACTGAAGAATGTTAATACATAGATAGTTAATAAAATTCGGGGGATTTTCCACAAACAACATGTTACTTTTCACTACATTTTTTATTTTGCTCCATGTCAATCAATTGATATGAATATATTACGCTTTTGTCATTCTCAATTTTTGGTGATTTGCCAAATTAAAATATATTTTCTTAGACCTTCTAAAATGGTTAGATTAGTAAGTATAAAATATTCAATCACCATCTTCGAAGATACAGGTCGATTGAATATCAAAATTCATCCTAGATTATTCATTATTCACTTTAAAGAAAAAGCGAAATGATTCGTTTCAATAATGGCATAAAATCGAAGTAATTTACCATCATCCCTCTTAGATACAAATGTACTGTTGCCTTGGTCGAAAAACTCCAGACAATATATACAAAATAGCCACCTATCTAAAAAAGCATTATGATAGATGGCCATAGGATGGTGCGTACCACGAGGGTGTGCTATTTTTTTATTTCGGCTTACAGTAGACAAGAGTATACTGTGCCTGCTTTAAGTTTCTTTTATTCATTTCTCTAATAGACAATTTGTTGCTTCAAAATTTACTCATTTTGTTTAAATTATATACTAGGCTTGAATGACCAACATTTAACTTCTATCTTTCGATTCTTTCTATTTTTATTTAATTTATTGTTTTGTAAGCTGTAATCCTTCCTTTGTATTCACTGGTAAAATAGAATCTTTACCTAAATCATTAATATATTTCATAATTTGTTCTAAAATTTCAGGTGTTGTTTCATATTCTTCTAATCGATCTTCTGTAATACCGTGCAACATAATGATAACCCATGAATTCTCAGCAACTGCTTTGTCAATCCACTTTTTCACATCCAAAAATTCTGTTGTATTTATAATGGCATATGACTTTAGCCAGTACGGATCATAATCATTCATTATATTAGTTTCTCTTCCAAGTACACGAATACCGTCGAAATATTGCATAGCAATTTCCCGTATTTCTTTATTGTAATCGGAATAGGGGATCGCAACTGTTGAAACGACACCTTTTCCTAATAAAGACTCTATTGTATTGATACTTTCGGCAAATTCATCATGAATCTCATCTTCAGATTTCCTTGTTAGAAATGGATGATTTTGTGTATGAGAGGCAATTTCTAAACCTAAATCATATGCAACCCATAATTGAGATGGATTCATATAAACTTCATCATCTGAGTACACCTTATTACCGATAATATTAAAAGTTCCCGGCATATTATATTTTGAATGAAGCGGTAATGCTTTATCATACCAATTTCGATAGCCATCGTCATAGGATAGTGTCACAAGTGCCTGCCCATGATAATTAGCAGTATTTAAAGGTGTTATTTTTTCCATATCCTCAATTGCAAAATTAGTATTAAAAATCAACTTGAAACTATTTTCTAAGAGTTTTGATTTATCATTCTCTATATTATTTTGAACATTTAAAGTATATGTCGTATAGTTTTCGTATGATTTTTCAGGCTTCACTTTCACTTTATTTTCATTAACCTCTAATGTAATCGGAAAATTATTTCCTGCTTCATCTTTAATTGTAATTGAAGAGTTAGTAATGGATGCGCTATTAACAGGATGATTAAATGTAATCGTCCATTCCTTATTCAAATCTGTAATTTCTTTGTGCTCTATGAAAGATTCTGCTTTCGTTATAGTCATGCCATTCATACATAAAAGCACAAATGGTATGGCTATAATGAGAAGCTTTCTCCACTGAATCAATCTTTATCTCTCCTTTAAATCACTATTTAAAATTCTTAAATGTTTCTTGCATAATTTCATAGGATTTTTTTAATCGTTCTTTTGTTTTAGGCATCTTCCAATTATCCCATGTAAAACTATGCAATTGATTAAGTACACCTTTTTCAATCTCTGGCAACGAAGACACAACCTCCTGCTTATCATTAACAAACAATGCACCTATATTTATTTTATCTACAAAAACTGATACTTCTCCGTTTTCTTTATAAAAATCGCCTATAAACTCTTTATGACTAGGATCCTTTGCTTGAAGAAGTAACCAAGGGATACGTAATTCTATAATTCCTTTGTCGCTCCAATTATAATCAACAAGGGAATTATAATTCTTTGCCTTCGGATTACCATTCCCCTCTATTAATTTGCCTGTTTCATAAGCTGCAAAAGGTACTGCTATATCCTGTTCTGGCAAGTAGAGCTCCTTATTTAAAGCATAGTAAATCGGACTGAACGTAGTGTTTTCTTTCATAACGTTTGGAGAGGGGATGTCGATAAGCTTTAATTCATGCCCATATAAATAAGAATAGAAATCATAATAAGGGTCAATGACAATACGTGACTCCTTCTTCTTATTAAGCTCGACAACAAACTCAATACCATTACTGAACGTTACTCCTTTCAAATCTGATTTTGCTGTTTTTCCTTGACTCGGAATCACATCTAATAGAATTTGAGTAGAGGATGTTTTATTGAGTAAATCTCCTTTTAATTGGAGGTACAAGTATCTTTCATCATAATCAACGCTCATTGAAGGCTTGTTTTTTTGTTGTTCATATAAGAGAGGAGCTTTCCATTCTGATATATCTCCGTCAACCTGTACCTTATGCTGATCAAAGCTTAATAAACCAAATTGTTGTTCATTTGTTTGTGCATTAGACCAATAAGGACGTTGGTTCGGATTATCATAGTCCATCGTATTCCAAGTACGTTTAAACCACTCATCTTGCCAAGTAAATACTAATCCTCCAAGTAAATCCTCTGCCATAATATCCTCAAACAGATGAGTTAATATTTCACCTTGTTCCTGTTCTGATACAAATCCTTGAGTCCAACCATATGGGTTATCATGAGTTAAACCACGTGAACCAGGGATTCCAAACTCAGCGATTAATATTGGCATACGATGTGCAGCATGTAATTCCGCTAAATAACCTGCATAACTATTTTTTTCTCCACGATGATCTACATACGACAAGTATTTTTGATCATAGTTAAAGAAATCTGGATAGTATGGATACACATGGTACGATGCAAATTGACCTGTTTGTTTCGCTAACCCTTTTGTATAAATGACATTCGGATTAACACTTGCAATATCTTCATCCGTATTCGGCTCAGATGGATGATCTAATAAATCTGTTGTAACCCAGTTTGTGAAGCTCATAGGATGTATCCAGCCATAATTTTTTTGTTCATATTGTGTAATATAATCCATCTGCTCTGCAATCCAATATTCAAATGGAGAAGCATCTTTTGTTTCGAAATAAACACCATCATACTGACCAATAGTAGCATGCTTTTCATTTGTTCCGTTCACCATATGAGGGTACCATTCTATACCAATAATCCAACCGATTATATACTGTGAAACATCTGTATCATAATAACCAGATGCATGCCCTACTACATGCTCTACATATTTATTACCGTGAATAACATCTACAAGGATTTTCATTTCTTCTTGAAATTTCTTAAGCGTTGTAGGATCATAAGCATCTAAAGTTTCCTCTAAACCTTCCTCTTCAATCCACACTCCATGTAATACATATAAAGGATTTTCTGCTTCATCATTATATCTTTTTAAGGCTCTATAAAAACCAGGTGGATGTAACGTATAGACTCGGATTGTATTGGCATTCATTTTACCAATCTGCTGGAACCAACGATAATATTCATCCTCCGTTATGGCGGCCTCCCCAGGGAAATAACCTGGTTTTCCCATTCCCATATTAACGCCTTTGAGGGTGATAGATTCCCACTGCCCATCTTTTAAAATTTGAAATGTTTGATCATTGATACGCGCATTATAACCTAAATTATTTTTTGCTGAACCATCAGATTGCTGCTTAACTTCTTTTTTCTCAAATTCTTCTAAAATAGACTTCATCATCGGTACATATGCTGACCAATAAAAAGCATCATCTGCGAAATTTTGTAATACTTTATAGACTGATGCTAGCCCTTTTATTTTATAGAAGAATGGCACTTTATTAATATCATTAAAATCGCCTGCAAAGTAATATTTTGTAGCATTTTTTTGTTCACCCGAAACAACTGCTGAGAATGAAAAAGGGACATCATGATCACTTAATAATTTTTTACCTTCGTCAGTTAAGCTCCACTCATAATTCGCTAAAACATCTTGCTCATTTTTCGCGGTAACAATATCAAACCAGTAATCATATCGTGGGTTTGATGAAACATGCAAGAACTCTTGTCCTGCTTTAGTGAAATTAAGATAAATACCTTCTTTATCAATATGTTTATTTAATTCTAAAACAAATACCTCATCTGTAAAGTCATTCACTAATATGAAGCCCCCACCTTCATATTTCCAGTCATCCTTAAATTTATCAACAACCCATTGTGGAATTTCATTATTTTTTTTATAGTCTAATTCTTCAAAATAGCGGCCAATCCAACCAGACCAGTCTATTTTCAAATAATCTAGCACTTGATTTCGCACTTCAGGAGATGTTGGTGATGCAATAGAGTTAAATTCTGCTATAAATAAACTTTTTTCTGCACTAGTTAAACGTTTCATAATCGCATCCCATTCTTGCGATTCTAATCCACCAACAATTTTCTTTGTGCGTGCCCCCAATCTTTCTTGCTTCGAGTTAAGATCATCTTCATAGACACCATACGTGTCCGCCAAATAGATTGCATCATAATCTTTGTAATCCTTTGGTATTTCAGAAGTAGACACACTGTTATTTTTTTCATCTGGAATTGTGCCAAAATAATCCTTGGACTCATCATATTGACCATCTCTATGTTCGTACTTCAAAAAATTTAATAGCCAAGTCAACCCTAAATGCTCTCGATATGATTCATCCTTCACTGTTTTATCAATGATTGCAACATTTAGTTGTTTATTAGGTGACACAAACCAAAGAGCTATTGGTATCATTATAAGCAATAGCACTACTATAATTCCCAAATAAATTCGCTTCATATCGATTCTTGCTCCTTGCTTGAAATACCTTTACGTTCCATTTTGCCCCACTCTCGTCTTCTTACTAAGAAGTTCAAAAGACCTTCACAGCGCCAAAATAGTGTAATGGGACGATACCAAAAAATTTCTGTAAAACTTAGTAACATCATACGTATTAAGTCAGCAACCTTGAACGTTTTATTTTTGCTCCATGCTTCAAATAGCACTGCCATCATTGAAAATACAACACCATAAAGTACAAATGATAAAAGTAGCAAAATGGCTATCTCATAATAGATATCACCTAAGAAAAAAGCAAAAACAATATAAATATATCCACCAAGTTCGACAATCGGTCCTAATCCTTCAATAAGCCAAAAATAGGGGAAGGATAATAACCCAATACCGCCATATCTCGGATTAAAAGTCATAGATTTATGATTCCATAAACTCTCTAATAATCCTTGATGCCATCTTCTTCTTTGTCGCCTTAAAACGGCCATCGTTTCTGGTGCCTCTGTCCAACAAACAGGGTTCTCTACAAATTCAATACGTTTATTTTCCTTCTTTTTACGGATATATCGATGAAGTTTTACTACGAGTTCCATATCTTCACCAATCATACTTTTAGTATAGCCACCTGCTTCTACCACCCATTTTTTCGAAAATACACTAAATGCACCTGAGATAATTAAAACCAAGTTAAATTTACTTAGCGTAATTCGCCCTATTAAAAAAGCTCTAAAGTATTCAATAATTTGCATAGTCACTAAATAATTTTTAGATAAGTTTGTTTCTAATATGGAGCCAAGTTGCATATTCATTCCATTGGCAATTTGGACATTGCCTCCTGCTGCAATTACCTCACCATCAGATAAGGCAATAGGTTTCATTAAACGTAATAAAGATGTACTCTCTAGAATGGAATCCCCATCAACGGAGCAAAAATAAGGATATCTTGCAACATTAATACCGACATTCAAAGCATCTGCCTTTCCACCATTCTCTTTCTCAACTAAAAAACAATTTTGGTGAATTTGCGATTGATAGATTTGAACAATCGGACTTGCTTGGATTTCCATTTTTATAACTTTTTCGATTTTTTTCATTTGAAATTGCTCAATAACTATTTCTTGCGTGCGATCAGTAGAACCATCATTGACAATGATTATTTCAAATTCTGGATAGTGTAAGCTAAGTAGAGAATGGATACTATCCACAATACCTACTTCTTCATTATAAGCAGGTATAATGACAGATACTGGTTTAGAATAGAACGCATCAATATACATATCATCCATTTCAGTTTGATCAAGTCTATGTTCCTTTCTTAACTTTAAAAGAGCAAAGAAGAACATAAGTCCATACGTTACTATAACTAGTAGCATATAAATTATGATTAACCCACCAAAAAACCACATTAAATAGTCACGTAAAATCATACTGCACGCATCCTTTTTCCTAATACTTCATTAGCCATATCAATTGCATATTGGTCATTTGTTGTGGCAATGAATTCTTTTAATCTCTGATAACCTCGTGGATCTTCAATTAGCGTGCTTGCTGCTTGCGATCGTACCCACCAATTACTATCCTGTAACAATTTTTCTAAATGCTCGGCAGTATATGTTAAAGGTGCATACCTAAATAATTTTGCGACCATTAATCTTTCTTCCCATATCGACGAATTGACAAATGGAATATACGTCTCTAAATCTCGGATAATCCCAATTCTTTCTAGTCCTCGAAGAGTACGAATACGAATTTCAGTATCCTCACTTGCTAATAAATCTTCAAGTCCCTCGATAACATCCATACTACCTTTTGCTGCAATTGTATCAATCAAAGCATATTGTGCTGCTTGTTGTAATCTTTCCATCTTTTCCATAAGTCGTTGGAGCATCTCTACTTCTAAATATGAGAATAACTTTTTATACTCACTTTGTGAAAAAGAATCATTATATAGCCATATTTCTTGAATAAATTTTTCTTTTTCAAGAATAGAATAGATTTTAAATAGCTGAAATACTTCTATTGAATGTTTGCGTTTAATGGATACTTCACAAGTACTGATAAGCTCTTTTATACGGAAATCAGCAATGCGATACATTGCATTCATTTTCTTACTCCAGTTTCTGGATTTTAATTCATTTTGGTAATATTCCTTTAAATACATCTGTGCAAAAGTATAGATCTTTTGTTGAATAATTGGATTGGATATATTTCTTAAATACGATAAAAATATGTGTTCTACCGCTAATATTTGAATTTTATTTTTAGGAATTAGCGTAACAGTAAATCGGTCGTCCTCTAGAAAGTATTCCTGCCAAAGAATTTTTGTATTTTGTATATACTTTTCCATCACATGCTTCTTTCTTTCTTCGTACCTTCTCTGATAGATTAAATAAATCATTACTACACCACAAAATAATAAGAGAATAGCAATAATATATAATAATAATTGAATCGAGAATTCAATCATAATCATAACCTCGCAAATGTTCGTTTTAATTGTGCTTGAAATAGATTTAAATCAAATGGCTTAATTAAATACTCATCAACGCCACTTTCGTATGCATAGATCATATCTCCTTGAGACTTCCTATTAGTCATCATATAAATAATAAATTTCTTTTGATTAGCCATTTGCCTTAATGTATGCAAGACATTGAGACCATTTTTACGGGGCAAAATATCATTCATAATGACAATATGCGTATGTCCAGATAAATACCAATCCGACTGTAAAAATTCATGTCCATCTGAAAAAACTTTTGTTTCTAGTTGAAAATGATCCACTACCATTTTTTGAACTGTTAATTCTAATACTTCGCCAAAAATAACATTTTCCTCTAAAATACTAACTTTCACTCTTTCAATTGGCTGCGTCTTAAAACTCGTTACTTTTTCAATTTCCCAAGGTTCTGTTAGTTGACTAAAAACATCAAATTGTTTACCAATTAGATCCTCAAACATTACTTGATCATTTTTAACCTCTGCAATGATTCCCTGCAATGTAAAAGCTAAATCAATTTTAAAAGGGGAATCCTTACTTTTTACGAGTTGAAAAATTCGATTTAAAAACGCATTTCCCTCCTCCTCACCATTTTGTGTTAACAAAATTCCCCACCGTAAACTTCCCTCTAACCTAAAAAGCATATCGGTATTTCGAACTTCGGATACAAGAAAATGAGCAATTTGTTCTTCTAAATCTTCAATCATACTATTTTTCTGGGAATTCGATACAGTTGCTTTTAAAAAAATAACTGTTAATTCCATATGTGAACGAATAATATTTGCCTTTAACACATCAAAAAATGGGGAAATATCATTTTCTTTCAATATATCCACTTTTTGTGTCGTTTTAATTAAAGTGTCCATCCTATGCTCCTCTAATATTTTTCAATATGATATTTGTTTGCACTGTGGAATTATCGTAGGAAATAGCTATTATTCAGTAATTTTTCATTATATTACCTATTAATATGTTGTTAAATATGTGCACTTTTGCTTATTAACTACTTCTCTATACAAGCACATGAATGTTTAGGCAATCAAAATCCAGCTAAATCAACTGTACTAGATTATCTTACTTGCTACTCCATGTAAAGTTGTAATACACATAGGTAATCAAAATGTACATACTTATTTGGGCGTTTATCGTGCATGAGTGTAACTATTAATAGAAACTTCGTGGTTTAAGAGGTACGAGTTATTTTACGGCTGATGTTATACTTTCAAAGAAAAAACATCTACCAAAAGAAGATAAAAATGGATAACTATCCCACTTCATATTGGATTATTTTTCTATTTTAACATACATTTTCGAGAAATAAGATAAATGTAGGAATTTTTTTACACAATGTTGTTAGAAACTTCATAAATGATTCACAGTATATCATATTCAAATCCTTTTATAAGAATATAACAATATGAACTGAACAAATTCTAAACAAGATGAAGATTCAATGCAGGAATACAAATAGAAAAAATCTGCTGTTTTCTCATATAAAACGGAGAAAATTTGCAGATTCTTTACTTTATGATGACAATGGGGGAAAATGGGAAAATGCCCTTTTTGCTACTTACAGGTTTTCTAAGTCATTTGAATGGCTTCTCGCCTATGGTCGCATCTCCATCCAACTTTCCAGATGGTGGAATGCAATACCTTTAAAGCTCGTTTTTTTAGAAAAATATTTTTGAACTTTGCTCAACTGCCGATTCATATATGCTTCTCCTTCTTCTGAGAAGCTAACAGAGTCTCCCTCTTGTGACTCCAAAGTCTCAACACCTACAACAACTTTTTTATTCATTTGTTTGGCATATTCGATTTCATTTTTCGCGATTTTTATAATTTCCTGTGAATTATCTCGATAAGCCATTATCGTCACACCATCCGAATGATCAATTAACCATTCAGATAAAATACCATTTCCATATTTAGTGTCGTATGAAATCTCATCATACCAAAAGGGTATATCTAATTGTAGTGGTAAATTGAACGACTGTGCTTTCTTTTTTGCTTGCACAACTAATTGTTGATAGGTCTGAATCGCAGTTGTTTGTTTTGTAGTCCAAAGAGTTGTATCATAGGGCTCAATATCTAAATGTATCCCTAAAAAACGTTGTACATTTGTTGCTTCATGTTGATAGTGCTCTAACCAATCCATAAGTTGATTTTGATACTCAATTCCATTCTCGGTAATCCAATAGCTTTCTCCAGCTAATGCGTATATCTGGATGTCTTTAGCTGTAGCCTTTTCAATAAAGCTTTGATAAACTTTTTTAGATATTTCATAATCAATTTGTAAATAAACCTTGTTTATTTGTTTAGTTTCTAAAAACTCCAAGGTATTAATTTCGTTATCTACAAGTATCCACGGATTCCAAATCCATGTAGAACGTTCATCTTCTGTAATATTATCCGCCTTTATAATTGTACTATTAAGTGACATAAATAAAATGCATATGATCACTAACTTAAAACTTCGACTATTAATAATTTTACACAACTCCTTTCTACAAACTAGTTATACCATATCGAAAATTTTTATAAATAGGGATATATTTCATTTTATAATTTTTCTTCATAAAGTAGGGTTTTTTTCTTAAATACCTGTTTAACCTAACTCAATTTTTACAAAAAAATAGTACAAACCTTGGTTTGTACTATTTAACAGTTTATTTTATTACAATAAATTATTGAACTGGTACAACTGAACCTTTCCATTCTTCAAGGATGAAGTCTTGAATTTCCTTCGAATTTAGGACTTCTAATAATTTTTTAATTTCTTTCTTTGTTTCATCTCCAGCACGAACAGTAATAATATTCACATATGGAGACTCTTTATCTTCAAGAGCAATTGAATCATTAACTGGATTTAAGCCATTATCGATTGCAAAGTTAGAGTTAATTAGTACTGCGTCACCTTCATTATTTTCGTACATTTGTACAAGCATTTCAGGTGCTGTATTAGCATCGAATTTAAAGTTTTTAGGGTTTTCAGCGATATCTTTAATTTCTGCTGCTGTTTTATCAATACCATCTTTTAGTTTAATTAAGCCTTTCGCTTCTAATAATGAAAGCATACGGCCGTGGTCTGCAACTGAGCTAGAAAGTAAAATTGTTGCGCCCTCTGGTAGTTCATCAAGTGATTTATATTTTTGAGAGTAGATGCCGATTGGTTCGATGTGAACACCGCCTGCATTTACGAAATCATAGCCATTATCTTTAATTTGAAGCTCTAAATAAGGAATATGTTGGAAGTAGTTAGCATCAAGGTCTTTAGATGCTAAATCTTGGTTAGGTAAAACATAATCTGTATACGTTTCAATGTTAAGGTCGATACCTTGTTCAGCTAAAATTGGTTTTGCTTTTTCTAAAATTACTGCATGTGGTGTATTAGAGGCACCTACAGTTAATGTTACATTTTCTTTACTATCTGTTTTATCTTCTGTTGATGCACCTGAGCTTGCATCATCTTTTTTACCAGCACCGCAAGCCGCTAAAGCTAGTACTAATACTGATAAGAATAATCCTGCTAATAACTTCTTCATTTTATTACACTCCCTTTTATTTTGTTCAAAATATGTTAACGGTAGAAAACCGAAATAACCTTTAACGATTATCTGTTTTAGCTGTAATCATATCGCCTATCCATTGAATAATAAATACGACTACTAAGATTAGAATAGTTGCCATTAATGTCACATCTGAGCGATTACGTTGGAAGCCGTCCAAGAAGGCTAAGTTTCCTAACCCACCTGCACCAATAATTCCAGCCATTGCTGTATACCCTACAAGCGCTACAGCCGTTACAGTAATACCTGAAATAAGCGCTGGTAATGATTCTGGAATTAACACTTTCCATATAATAGTAGATGTTTTGGCACCCATTGAACGGGCTGCCTCGATTACCCCTTTATCAATTTCACGTAATGCAATTAATACCATACGTGCATAGAATGGTGCAGCACCAATAATTAGTGCTGGTAACGCAGCATTGGCTCCTCGGATTGTGCCAAACAAGAATTTCGTAAATGGAATTAATAAAATAATTAACAAGATAAAAGGAAGCGAACGGAAAATATTTACGAGTGAACCTGTTAAGAAATTAATAATTTTATTCGCCCAAAGTTGATGTGGACTTGTTAAAAATAATGCGATTCCAATTACTAATCCAAGGATGAATGTTACTATGGTTGAAATAGCTGTCATATACAGTGTTTCATACGTAGCTTCCCACATTCTCTCCCAGTCGACATTCGGAAAGAGATTAGTTAGCATTTGCAATCACCTCCGTTTGTACTTCGACTGTATTTAAGTAACCTAGTGCATCAGCAACATTTGCCTCAGTACCATCAATTTGCACAATAAGTGTACCGTAAGCACCATTTTTCGTTTGAGAGATATT
>Ga0256901_1001241_pt1 | contig 13048 bp, 5 predicted proteins | sample MC6MC0689MT_FD_190200 | JGI IMG/M metagenome (GOLD analysis project Ga0256901, IMG submission 190200) | Metatranscriptome of enriched soil aggregate microbial communities from Iowa State University, Ames, United States - MC6-MC0689-MT... | ecosystem: Environmental > Terrestrial > Soil >... | reverse complement strand
CGCTATTGAACTGGGCTACGACAATGTCAGTGCCTTCATTGCGCTATTCAAAAGAACATTTGGTGTCACACCCGGACGCTATCTGGCAGAGAACGTGTAGGGTTCATGGGCGCTTTTGGGGGGAGCTGTCGTTCGTCAATGGGAGCTTTCGACCCATAGCGGTCAATGGGGAAAACGGTTTGCTATGACCGCTCACGAGTCGGAAGTAGCCATACGGAGGCCACGGCCACACGTGGTTATGCCCCAGGTCAAGGCGCCTTCCCCATCAGGGGAGCCGAGCCATGCGGAGGCACGGGTCGCGCGCTGTTTGAAAACGAGTGCTCGGCCTTCTTTCCACTCATGGTCAACTTCTGGTTATTCGCTTGCAGGCTTACGTGCAGCTCGGAATGTGTCCATCAAACTGTAGTTTTCTGAACAGATCAAAGTGGCGCACTTCGTATTCGTGAAAGCCGCCCATGAGTGTTAATATCGGCGTCAAGTTTTCAATGTCCTGGATGCGTCCATGAATCAACGCATAGGCTACGCCCGAGTATCGACCGATGATCAGCACCTTGACCAGCAGCGTGACGCGCTCCAGCAGGCTGGGTGCGGCGCGATCTACGAGGAAGCGGCCAGCGGAAAGAATGCGGCTCGCCCCGAGCTTGGGCAATGCCTAAAGGCGCTCCGGGCTGGGGACACCCTGGTCGTCTGGCGGCTGGATCGCCTTGGCCGGAGCTTGCCCGACCTAGTGCAGATCGTGACCGATCTTGAGCAGCGTGGCGTCGGGTTTGAGAGTTTGACAGAAAAGATCGAAACCGGCAGCGCGGCGGGCGAGCTGATTTTTCATGTGTTCGCAGCGCTGGCCGAATTTGAGCGTGGCTTGATCCGTGAGCGGACACAAGCCGGTTTGGCTGCTGCTCGTGCCCGAGGCCGGTCGGGTGGACGCAAGCCAAAGCTGGGGGAGAAGGATGTGCGAGAAATCAAAGAACTCCTGAATTCACCTGACATCAAAGTGGCCGATGTGGCGCGCCGTTATGGCGTTTCTCGGACAACGCTCTATAAGTACGTAGGTGTAGTCACGCCGAATAAGCGAGACAGCTGACGATGTATTCAGCCTACCACGCCAAGTACTACGCCCACGAGCTGACACGGCGACACGCCGCCGATGGCGTAGGTCGCCTTTCCCAATCGCTGTTCGATGCCAGCGTCGATTTGAACCCGCATCAGATCGAGGCGGCGCTGTTCGCCCTTCGGAACCCATTGCAGGAAGGTGTACTGCTGGCTGACGAGGTGGGGCTGGGCAAGACCATCGAAGCTGCGCTGGTGGTTTGCCAATACTGGGCTGAGCGCCGCCGTCGGCTTCTGGTCATCTGCCCGGCAAGCCTGCGCAAGCAATGGGCGCAGGAGTTGCACGACAAGTTCGCTGTGCCCACCACCGTGGTCGATGCGGTTTCGCTGCGCAAGCAGTCCGCTGGTGACATGCTCGCCACCTTGCAACGGCAGGTTGGCAAGGCGGTCGTGATCATGTCCTACCAGTTTGCCGCCAAGCTGGAAGCTGAGCTGCGCGCGGTGCCCTGGGACGTGGTGGTCATCGACGAAGCGCACAAGCTGCGCAACGCGCACCGTGCCAGCAACCGTACCGGGCAGGCGCTCAAGCGTGCACTGCAAGGTCGCAAGAAGCTGCTGCTCACCGCCACGCCGCTGCAGAATTCATTGATAGAACTGTACGGCCTGTCCACGCTGATCGACGAGCACCTGTTCGGCGACGAAACCGCCTTCCGCAAGCAATTCATGAACAGCGGAACGGGCCCGGATGAACTGCGTGAGCGACTTGCCAGCTTCGCCAAGCGCACGCTGCGCCGTGACGTGCTTGAGTACATCAAGTACACCGAGCGTAAGGCCCTAACCCAGCCGTTCAATCCCACTGACGACGAGCAGGAGCTGTACGAGCGCATCTCGGCCTTTCTGCACAAGGAAAACTCCTACGCTCTTCCCAGACAGCAGCGCCATCTCACGGGGCTGATCTTGCGCAAGCTGCTGGCGTCCAGTGCGCCCGCCGTAGCTGCCACGTTGGTCGCCATCCGCGAGCGCCTACACGGCTTGCTCACGGCAGACAAAACGGAAGACGACGGCAGCCAACTGGTCGAACGGCTTATCGCCGAGGACGACCTGGAGCAGGACTATCTTGAAGAGGAAGTCAGCGAGGCCGACGAAGACACCGAAACATCCACGACTGAGCCATCCGAAGACGGCAAGCCGGGCACTGTAAAAGATGCCTATGCCGTCCGCGCCGTCATCACCACCGAGATCGCGGAGCTGACCGCGTTCATCGATGCCGCGCAAGCGCTGCAGATTGACACTAAGGCACAGGCACTACTGAAGGCGCTCACTCTGGGCTTCAACAGAATGGCCGGGCTGGGCGCGCCACGCAAAGCCATCATCTTCACGGAGTCCAGGCGCACGCAGGAGTACCTGCACCACTTTCTTTCTGTCAACGGTCACGCAGGCAAGCTGGTGTTGTTCAGTGGTACCAACAACCATGAAGATTCCACGGGCATCTACCAGCGCTGGCTGGAAGAGCACAAAGGCACGGATAGTGTCACCGGCTCGCCGCAAGTAGATCGCCGCACCGCGCTGATCGACCACTTCCGCAAGGACGACGGCACCGGTGCGGAAATCATGATCGCTACCGAAGCGGCTGCCGAAGGTGTCAACCTGCAGTTCTGCGCACTTATCATCAACTATGACCTGCCGTGGAACCCCCAGCGCGTCGAGCAGCGCATTGGTCGCTGCCACCGCTACGGCCAACGTTTCGACGTGGTCGTAATCAACTTCCTCAACACCCGAAACCAGGCCGACCAGCGCGTGTTGGAACTGCTCACCGAAAAGTTCAACTTGTTCTCCGGCGTGTTCGGTGCGAGCGATGAAGTGCTAGGCCGCATTGAAGGCTGCCTCGACTTCGAGAAGCGCATCCTCCAGATCTACGACACCTGCCGCCAGCCCGAGCAGATCGAAGCTGCCTTCAACGCCTTGCAAGCGGAGCTGGAAGAAGTCATCGCCGACCGCATCAAAGACACCCAGTCCGAGCTGCTGGAGCACTTCGACGAAGACGTTCACGACCGCCTCAAGCTGCGATTGGATGAAGCCGAAGCTCGTCTCGATAAACTGGGGCGCTGGTTCTGGGGTGTCACTCGCTATGCGCTCAATGACCGTGCACGCTTCGACGAGCAGTCCTACGCGTTCTCATTGAGCACGCCGCCAACTGGAATTGCCACAGGTCGCTATCAGCTCATTCGTGGGGCGGCGCAGCCGGATATGCTGGCGCACGCCTACCGCCTCAGCCACCCGCTGGGGGAATGGAGCATTGAAGCCAGCCTTAATGCGGCTACGCCCGTCGCCACATTGAAGCTCGACTACGAAAAACACGGCGCACGAGTGTCCGTCATCGAGGAACTGCGTGGCAAGTCCGGTTGGCTAACGCTGGCCCGACTGGAAGTGGCGGCCTTCGAAATCACTGAGGCGCTGCTGTTCTCCGGCCTCACTGACGATGGTCAGATGCTGGATCAGGAAACTTGCGAAAAACTGATAGCCATTCCGGCCGCTGGCAAGCCCACGCCGTTGAATGTTACTGTGCCCGAGACACTGCTGGCCAACAGCCAACGTGCCCTCCAGGCCACCATCGCGCAAGTGCTGGACGCCAACCAGCGGCTCTTCAATGAAGAACGCGACAAACTGGAACGTTGGGCCGACGACAAGCTGCTGGCCGCAGAGGAAGCCCTGAAGAACACCAAGGCACGCATCGCACAGTTGAAGCGCGACGCCCGCAAAGCCGTCACCTTGCAGGAGCAAGACGGTATCCAGCGCGAACTGTCTGAGCTGGAGCGCAAGCAACGACATCTGCGGCAGGAAATTTTCGCCGTCGAGGACGAGATCATCGCCAAGCGCGATGAATTGATTGCCTCGCTCCAGCAGCGCCTGCAAGAAAAAACAAGCAACGAGACCCTATTCAGCGTGCGCTGGCAGGTGCTCTAACCCGATTCAAGTATCCCGAAACCAGGGCAAGCCATGACCAATAAACAGAACCCTAAATTCCAGGAGCTCGTCGCAAAGCTGCGCGAGATCTTCCAAATCGACCGCCCGGAACTCGACTTCGGCATCTACCGCATCCTCAACGCCCGCGCAGGCGAGATCAACGACTATCTGGAAAACCGGTTGGCCGAAAAGGTACAGGCAGCCCTGAGCAGTGGTAATGAGTCGCAACGTGAGCAAGTGGTGCGTGAGCTCAAGGAAAAGGAAGCTCAGTACCATGCCGATGGCATCAACCCGGATACCGTGCCTAAAGTACTGGAGCTTCGGCAGAAACTGGCTCAGTACAGCGCCAGTGCCAATGAACACGAAAACGCCGTGTTCTCCCACCTGTTGGCCTTTTTCTCGCGCTACTACGAGCAAGGCGACTTCATCAGCCAGCGCCGCTACAAGGGCGACACCTATGCCATCCCCTACGCGGGCGAAGAGGTGATGCTGCACTGGGCGAACAAAGACCAGTACTACACAAAGAGCGGCGAGAATTTCAGCAACTACAGCTTCAAGCTGGAAGATGGCCGCACGGTGCATTTCCGCCTCGCCGCCGCCGACACCGCAAAGGACAACCGCAAGGACAACGACAAGGAACGCCGCTTTGCCCTGGTAGCGGCCAAGACCGTCACCCGCGTGGATGAAAACGGCGAGGAGTTCGAAGAAGAACTGGTGCCAGTGGCGGAAGAGTCGGGCAGCGACGGCAACCAGGAGCTGATCATCCGCTTTGAGTACGCCGCCCAGCCCAAAAGTACCAAGCAGGAGGCACTAGTCACCAAGGCCGTAGGGGTGGTGCTGGCAGATGCAGCCGTCAAGGCTCGCTGGCTGGCCCTGGGCAAGCGCGCGCCTACGGAGAAGAGCCCGCAGCGCACTCTGCTTGAAAAACACCTAAGCGACTACACCACCAAGAACACGGCGGACTACTTCATCCACAAGGATCTGGGCGGTTTTCTGCGCCGTGAGCTGGACTTCTACATCAAGAACGAAGTCATGCACCTGGACGATGTGCAGAACGCGGGCGCGTTCGCGGACATCGAGAAGAACCTGCTCATGATCCAGTGCCTGCGCAGCATTGCGCTGGAGCTGATCACTTTCTTGGCCCAATTGGAAGATTTTCTGAAGAAGCTGTGGCTGAAAAAGAAGTTCGTTGTCTCCAGCCACTACTGCATCACGCTGGATCGGATGCCGGAAGAGCTGTGGCCGGAAGTGGCGGCCAACGAGCAGCAATGGGGGCAGTGGAAACAGCTGGGCGTTTGGGATGGCGATGCACCGGGGACGATGGCGGACTTGGAGACTGCACCGTATCGAATGGTGGATACGAGCCTTTTCGGCACTGACTTTGTCCGGCGGCTGCTAAGCAGCATTGGGAATATCGAATCTACCGTTGATGGACTATTAATTAACAGCGATAACTTTCAAGGACTGGGTCTACTGCAATCCAGGTACCTACGGAAGATAGACTCCATTTACATTGATCCGCCTTACAACTCGGATGCAAGCGCCATTTTATATAAGAATGGGTATAAATCTTCGAGCTGGGTTTCGTTAATGCAGAGTCGCCTCCAGCGAAGTCGCGCGCTCATGAAAGATGATGGCGTTTTGGTCGCAGCAATAGACGATGCTCAACAAAGAGAATTGAGCTTCCTTTTATCTGAAGTATTCGACAACGAAATGCTGGGGGTTATATCGGTGCGCGCCAACCCGTCTGGGCGACCCACGCAAAGCGGATATGCCGTATCGCATGAGTATCTTTTGTACGCTGGAAATTCAGAAAAATCAAAAATACAGCGGTTGCCACCCACACCGGCGCAGATGGCCCGCTTCAGGGAAAGAGATGAGACGGGAGTTTTCGAATGGCGCAACCTCCGTCGTGAGGGCTCAGACTCTGACAGAAATGCACGCCGCTCTATGTACTACCCGATATACATATCCAATCAATCTCTCAGGGTCCCACCACTTGAGTGGCGTGAAGAAACGGAAGAGTGGGTGGCACTTGAGCAGCCTCGAAGTGAAGAGTCGGTGGTGTTTCCAGACAACGAAGATGGTGTTCAAAAGCGTTGGCGATGGGAATGGAAAACAGTTGAAGCAAAAAAAGTCTGAACTTGCGGTACGAAATGATCGTTCTGGTCAGAGCTATGTATACTGCAAAAGGCGGCCAAATGAAGATGGCGTCGTTTCTGTGTCGACGTGGGCAGATGCCAAGCACTCGGCGACCGAGCATGGGACGGCTCTGCTGAAATCTCTGTTTGGCATTAATCCCTTCTCATATCCAAAGTCGATTCACGCTGTTGTGGACGCCATTTACATTGCCGGTGCGTCAAAAACTGATGCACTGGTACTGGACTATTTTGGCGGATCCGGAACAACGGCACACGCTACCATCACCTTGAACCGGAGGGATGGGGGCAAGCGGCAGTACCTACTTATTGAACAGGGTGAGTACTTCGATACCGTACTGAAGCCACGTATGCAAAAGGTCGTATTTTCTGCCGAGTGGGCAAACGGAAAGCCGACCGCACCTGACACTGGCATCTCCCACTGCTTCAAAGTCCTCAAACTCGAAAGCTACGAAGACACCCTGAACAATCTGCAGCTGCGTCGTACGTCCGTGCAGGGCGATCTGCTGAACACCCTGCCGCAGCAGGCCAAGGACGATTACCTACTCAACTACATGCTGGACGTGGAAAGCCGTGGCTCGCTGCTGTCGGTGGAAGACTTCAAAAAGCCCTTCGACTACAGCCTCAACGTGGCCATGGATTCGGCGGGCGCGTTCGAGCCTCGCAAGGTCGACCTTATCGAGACCTTCAATTACCTGATTGGCCTGCGCGTCAAGCACATTGATACGCAGCCCGTGCGCGGTTTTACCACCGTCACCGGCACACTGCCCAGCGGGGAGACCTGCCTCGTGCTGTGGCGCGATTGCGATCTGCTGGACTACGAAGGCATCAGCAAGCTCTGCGACAAGTTCGCCATCAACCCGGCAGACAACGAGTTCGACGTGGTTTATATCAACGGCGACCACAACATCCCCACCGTGCTGACGCAGACCGCTGTAGAAGGCGGTGCCACCCGCGTGCTCAAGCTGCGCCAGATCGAGCCGGAGTTTCTGGAGCGCATGTTCTCGGTGGAGGACGTCTGATGGCACGAGCGGCAAAAACCACAAGGAGAGCCGTCGCCAAGAAGCGCAGCTTTCACCAGGAGCTGGTTCTGAACCGCTGGGTATTGGGCTTCTTTGAGGGCGGCACGCTGGCAGCACTCAAGATGCGCCTGAACAATGACCGTTTCGAGGGCCTTGACGAGGACGGCCAGACCAAGTTCTTTCACGAACTGATCCGGGGCTTGTTCGATCCCAACAAGGTGCCCGAGGCCGACCTGCGGCGCTACGACTTGAACGTCGTCGCCCACTGGCAGGCCATCACCGCCCAGCGCAACAAGCTGGAAGGCCATGAACTGCAGATGAAGTACTTTCAGTACCTCTCGCTGCTGTTCACCGAACTATATCTGGACTGGTACTTCAACCATCGCCAGGACTTGCTCGATGGTCTGAACGAGGAAATGGCTCTCTACCGCGCCGAGACGGGCGCGGAACCGTTCCGCGATTTCGAGGCGGACGACTTGAATAAGATCGCCTTCTGGAATGCCACCGGCAGCGGCAAGACCCTATTGTTGCATGTCAATATTCACCAGTATCTGCACTATTTCCAGGCTGGGCGCAGCGGCAGCTATCCCGACAAGATCATCCTGCTTACACCCAATGAAGGCTTGAGCCGTCAGCACCTGGAGGAGCTGGAGCTATCGGGCTTCGGCTTCTCGCAGTTCTTCAATAAGGCTCAGACGCCGCCGCGCGGCACTATTGAAATCATCGACATCAACAAACTGGGCGATGAAATGGGCGATAAAACCGTCGCCGTGGGTGCCTTCGAGGGCAACAATCTGGTGCTAGTGGACGAAGGCCATCGTGGTACGGGGACGGCAGCGGGCGCGTGGATGGCGCGGCGTGATGCGCTGGTGCGCGGCGGTTTTGCCTTTGAGTACTCGGCCACTTTCGGGCAGGCGGTAGCCAAGGGGCTGATAGTTGAAAAAGCGGAAGAAGAACAGCTCAAGTCTAAATGGAAGCTGGCTTACCCTGGGCAGCGCTTCAACCTTGCGTCAGCAAAAGCGGACACGGCCCTTGCCTTGAACGCAGAGGACAACCGTCGCGCGCGGATCATCGCTACCCGCGAGATTTACGCCAAGTGCATCCTCTTCGACTACTCGTACAAGTTCTTCTATGAGGACGGCTACGGCAAGGAGTCGCTGATCCTCAACATGAATGGCGAGGCCTATGAGCAGGCGGACAATGCGCGCAAGTATTTCACCGCCTGCCTGCTGGCCTACTACCAGCAGCTTTGGTTGTGGAGCACGCACCGCGACAAGTTGGCCGATTTCAACATCGAGAAGCCACTGTGGGTGTTCGTGGGCAACACAGTGTCCGGCGAGGAGTCGGACATTCTGGAAGTGGTGAATTTTCTTGCCGACTTCCTGAACAGCGATGCTCAGATCAAGACCTGGCTGGCCGACCTGATTGCCGACAAGGCTCAAATATTGGACGCCAAGGGCAACAACATCTTCGCCGGGCGCTTCACGCCCTTGATGGGATTCAATGGCCGCGTGGACGCGCTGTACGCCGACGTTCTGCAGCGTGTGTTTAATGCTTCGGCCCGCCAGCGTTTGAAACTGGTCAACATCCGCAGCAGTAAGGGTGAGCTTGCCCTGCGCGTGGGCGATGCGGAACCCTTCGGCCTGATCAACATCGGCGATGACGCGAGCTTTTTCAGCATGGCGGAGAGCGCCGACACTTTCGACAGCGAACGCGATGACTTCGGCGGCGCGCTCTTCGGCACGTTGAACAACAAGGACAGCCGCCTCAACGTGCTCATCGGCTCACGCAAATTCACCGAAGGCTGGAGCAGTTGGCGCGTCTCTACCATGGGCTTACTGAACATGGGCCAGGGCGAAGGCTCGCAGATCATCCAGTTGTTTGGGCGCGGAGTACGCCTCAAGGGCAAGGGTTTTTCGCTCCAGCGCACTTTGCCGCAGGACAGACCTAAGGGCGTACACCTGGACAAACTGGAAGCGTTGAACATCTTCGGCGTGCGTGCGAGCTACATGGCGGCGTTCAAGGACTACCTGCGCGAGGAAGGCATTACGCCCAGTGACGAAGTGCTGGAGCTGGACTTCCCGATACGAGCCAACCTGCCCAAGGGCAAGCTCAAGACCTTGGCGCTAAAGGACGGCTACAAGGACAACCAGAAGCAAGGCTTTAAGCGCACTCACTTCCCTTGGCTATACGAGATTCCCGCCGAGTTTCAAGGGAAGATCAAGTCACCCCATGTGGCGCTTGACCTGTACCCACGTGTGGAAGCGCTATCCAGTAAGGGAGGCGTCGCCGTCTCTACAACGGAAGCTCGCAACAAAGCCAAGCTGAATCAGACGCTGTTTGCTATTTTCAACTGGGATCGCATCTATCTGGCGTTGCAGGAGTACAAAATTCAACGTAGCTGGAGCAATCTGCGGTTGGAACGACAGAGGCTGATCGACTTCTGCTCGGGCATGCAGGATTGGTACACGCTGTTCATACCGGCAGCGGAACTGGCCGTCGCGACCTTCGTCGACATCCGCAAGCAGGAAGATATTCTGCTACGCCTACTGACCGACTACACCGACCGCTTTTATAACGCCTTGAAAAAAGGCTATGAAGGCCAGTTCTACGACATTACCCACATCGATGAAGAGCATGGGTCGATGCTCAAGCTGTACCAATTCGAGATCGATAACAGCGACGACGGACTGGAGTATCAGGCGAAGCTGGAGGTGCTGAAGAAGCTGGTAGCGGACGGCAAGATCGGCGAGGCCAGTAAATGGAACGCGCCGCACATGGTCGCCATCAGCTTCGACCGCCACTTGTACTACCCGCTGCTGGCATTGGAGGACAAGGATGCAGTGCCGCTGAAACTGCGTCCGCTTGCCTTTGACGCGCCCAGCGAGTGGGAGTTTGTTCGTGACTTGGAAACGTTCTATAACTCGGCAGAAGGCAAGGAAGCGGTTGGCCAGCGCAGCCTCTATCTATTGCGCAATGCAGACCGGGAAGATAAAGGTCTGGGTTTCGCGTTGGCGGGCAACTTCTACCCGGACTTCCTGCTTTGGCTGGTAGACGATACCAGCGGCAAACAATGGCTGACCTTCGTCGATCCGAAGGGTTTGCGCAATCTCGATCTGTCTCACCCCAAGCTGGGCCTCTACAAAGAAGTGAAGACGCTGGAAGCAACGTTGGCAGCGCAAGCTAAGGCTGGCGAAGCGCCGCTGGTCTTGAATGCCTTCGTGTTGTCACCGACGAAATTCTCTGACCTGCTTAACGTGGGCGACCCGGCAAAGAAAGCCGATCTCGAAACTCGCAACGTGTTGTTCATGGAGGATGGTGCCAGCACCTATCTGAAAAAGCTCTTCTCAACTTTAATTTGAGAATGGTATTTTTCATGGAGTTTTTCATTCATCCATCTTCAAGATCATGTTTTTTTTATAAAATAATTTCTATTGATAATGGAGCGGAGATGATGCAGTTCGTTGGCGCAAGTCCGATCCCTGCGCGGTCACCGGACCGTTTCCGGACGTTGGGAGCACCCGTGGCAGGCGGCCTCCCACCAACTTGACAAAGCGCGCTACGCTACGGCGCTTTGCGTCTGTGGCGGCTCGCGGCTATTTTGGACCGCGTCGGACCAGTTCACATGTTTCCTTACCTATCTAGCCGACTAGGGCAAGGTAGGATCCCCGTCTACCGCGCGGAAATGGCCGCTGTCTGAAGATAGCGGTCATTTGGCCGGCCCAGTGACGAGCGGGAAACCTGTCTCCTTTTGGCCGAAAGCCGACTATCGCAGACACCCGCTCCCACCCCATTCCATCCAATCAAGATTCCTACCCAAACGACCGCTATTCAGTTGCATCGAGAACCCCTTCCCGCCCATCTCATCGCAGATCCAGCGCCTCACACTAAGCAAACGTGCAGTCCGCCGTACCCACAGATCTAAAACGTCATTCTGAAACCCGCCGTTGCCGTAACAATATTGCTGCCGGAGAAATCTGCGTCGGCGTCGACCTGGCCGTAGATCGCATAGCGATCACCCCAACCGTAATTTGCGCCCACCCCAACGCTGCCCCACGTACGCGCCATGCGGCTGGACGCGGGTACGCCAGCCACGCGCACACGGGTTCCGTCCAGGAATTCATGTTTCACATTGACGACGCCGTAGACGCTAGATTCCCGATTCACGCCACCCGTCTGCCAATTGTTTTTGTAGTCCAGCGCGACACCGATGCGGGCCAGCAGGCTGTCGCCCTTGTCGCTCTCGACGTGCGCGCCGAATTTGTCATTGAAGCTGTCGAAGCGGGTCGATGCGTAGGTCAGCTGCGCCTGCGGGATCAGGGCCAGTCGCTCGCTCAACCCGAACGCCTTGCCCGCTTCGATACCTAGCCCGTAACTGTTGGCCTGGCTGCCGCCCTTCAATTTGCCGGCCAGCCGGGAATTCAGGTCGCTGTCGAACCAGGTTGCTTGGGCCTGGGTGTCGATGTAAAGGCCATTCTTGCCATACCAGGTCAGCGTCGGGGTCAGGCCATAGGCCGTGGTGTCGATCGTGCCGTTGCCATATGCCGAATACACGTGTGTGTCGGCCTTGCCGTAATGAAAGGCGATGCCGCCCACCAGACGGGACCCATCTTCTTGTCCGGCCAGGATACGGTCGACACCAAATTGCGCCTTCCAGGTGTCGATGTCCTGGCGTGCGCCCGTGGTGGACGTGGAAGGTTCGAGCCGGCTCGTCGTGCCCTCCACCCGGCTCCATACGCCGTTGCGGCCGACATCCGCCGAGTCATAGAGGCGATTGCCGACCCGTTGGCGCAGGGTGGGCAACCGGCTCAAGTTAAGCAATGTGTTGGCGTAGGCTTCATAGACAGGCACACCGGGCTGATACAGCAAGGGCGGTTCGGCGCCCGGCGAAACGCCAACGGCAGGCGGTGTGCCGGGATCGGTCGGCGCTGTGCCGGGATCGGTCAGGGATGATCGCAGATACCAGCCGCCGTCAGCTGAGTCCTGTTGCAGGACATAGCCGTAGGCGCCGGCCACCAGGGCTGGACGCCCCTGGATAACATAGTCGCCGTTCGCCAAGTTGAACTGCCCCGCCGAGACGCCGTTGACCTGCACGATCTGAATGCCCCGTTGGGTCAACCCGCCAGCGCCTCCCATGTTCTGCACGTTGACCGGCGTCGCGCCCGCGGTGTCGCCCGTGACGACCAGCTTATCGGTTGGCGAGTTGTCACCGCCAAGTTGGGTGCGGATCTCAAGGTTGCCGCCCTGAGCCGTGTAGTTGCCGGCGATGGTCAGCGTGCCGAAGCCGCTGCGCGGCCCTGGTGCGATGGCGCCCTGGTTGACCGTCGCGCCGACGCGTCCCGTGCCGGTCATCCGTGCTCCCGCCAACACGTTCACCGGCCCGCCGAGCACGCCATCGACTTGCAATGTGCCGGCCTGGACATCGGTGGTTCCCGTGAAGGCGGCGCTGTTGCCCGACAAAGTCAGCCTGCCAGCGCCCAGCTTGTTGAGGTTGGAGGTTCCCGAGAACGCGGTCATCACACCCACTTCGAAGCCGTTGGTGTCGAACGAGGCGCCCTCGCTTCCGATCGCCTGCGTCGCGAAGCCATTCAGGAAATTGGCCTTGTCACGCCGTGCGCGCAGGACGCCGCCATCCAGGTTGAAGGTGGCGTCGCCCGCGCCCTTGATGACCGAACCGGTCTCCAGCACGCCGCGGCCACTGGCGTCGCCGGTAAGGTTCAGCGTGCCTGTGGCGGTGCTGTTGACGGTTAGCCATGTGTCGCTGGTGGCAACGGCTAGCCCGCCCTTGGAAATGTTCAATGTTCCCGTGCCTGCGGAACCGATTTCGATACGATCGCTTGCGGTGAGCGTCGAGAT
>Ga0256901_1001238_pt1 | contig 13064 bp, 3 predicted proteins | sample MC6MC0689MT_FD_190200 | JGI IMG/M metagenome (GOLD analysis project Ga0256901, IMG submission 190200) | Metatranscriptome of enriched soil aggregate microbial communities from Iowa State University, Ames, United States - MC6-MC0689-MT... | ecosystem: Environmental > Terrestrial > Soil >... | reverse complement strand
TTACAGACCTTGATAGAATATTCCATAACGTGATTTGCCGCTTTCCAATTCAAATTCCCTAATATACTATCAGCATTGGCAATTTGTGGTAAAGGCCTGTTCCACTGTGCTTCTGCAGCAAGTTTAACAACATCAACTTCAAGATTGTCATCAATACCAGGGCTACGAGCCCAATCATTATCGATCAAGCTATGGACGTAATCTGGGAGAAAGTAAAGTGGGTGGGAGTAACGAAATTTGGAATAACGTGTGATAATTTCATTTTCTAATTGAGCAATTGTATCGTCAGACCAATAATTCATATCAATATGGTTATGAGTATCATCAGTCATAATTGAATTGATTTGAGTTTGGTTTTGGTTTTGAGTTTGAGAGTCAACAGTTTGTGCAGATTTCTTTTTACTTTTGTCATCTTTTTGGGCTGAAATGGTATTAATTACCCCACTTTTATAATTTTGGCGATTATTTTGGATCTTTTTATTAAACGGTAAACCAATGGTTGGATCAATTGGTTCAACTACACCACTTTGATGAAGATCTTTTGAACTTTTCAAATATTTTGAAAAATGTCCCCCATCACTTTCCAAATTGGTTTCATACTCAGCAAGGTCTTTGATCGTATCAATACTAAATTTCATCTTTGTGAGATCTAAATTATATAATTCTGATGGTAGCTGAACAACGCCTTGAATTAAGTGAAACAATGGGACAACAAGTGGCCTCATAAAAATATTAATTGGGCTAATACGTTGTTGTAATTCAATTGGATCGTTAGGAATGAAACGAATTAAACGGATGATATGGTCTAGTTTCAAAATAACACCAGGTGACTCATCTAATTGACGTGCAATTTGGTCACGCCAGGAATAAATCGCACAAAAAAGGCGTAATATCGTATTATCATCGAGTAAAGGCGTGTTTGGGGTATTTTCGGCGGTAAAATCCTGTGGGATTGGAGGGGAAATTGTATCTGAAAGGCGTAAGCGGGAGAAGAGCTTGCATGCTGAAAGAACTGGGCGATTTTGTTTTTCGTGAAGAGTAAGGGGGATTCTGTTAGATTGTTGAAGGACCATAGCGAGTAAAAATGGTGTTTGGAATGGTTCTGATGGCGTGAGTGGGGCAGTATTGTTAGAAGAACAGATACCGTGATTGAATATATTTAATGGGATGTTTTTGGGATAAATGTTCTTAATTGTGGTGCCCAGTTTTTGTAGCAACAAATTCGACTTGTCAATTAATTCATTCTGCATTCTTGAATAAATATAGAGTAAATAATGGGTATCTTCGCGTGCGTAAACCAACATTTCGCGGTTCAATGGGCGTTGCCTCCAATCCGCGAGTTGATACGACTTGTCAGCTTTAATATTACAATAATGATCCAATAATGCAGAAAGGCCATGTTTGGGGAATTCCAAAACTTTTGCAGCTTGAGACGTATCAAAAATGTTCACCAAATAAAGGCCAAAATCGCGTTGTAGCCATAAAACATCCATAGCGCACCCATGTAAGACCTTAACGATGCGAGGATTTGTGAAGGAAGAGTTTAAAATTGACAATTTCCCGCTTAAGACCAAAGCATCAACAATAAAATCCTGAGAAAGAGTGGAGATTTGGACTAAACATGTAATCCCTTGATAGCTATGTTGGGAATGATGTTCTAAATCAATCGCAAACACTTCTTGCTGCTTAAGGCAATGTTCTAATTGTAAAAGGTCTTCAATTGTATCAACCCAATAACATGGTGTAGATTTGAGCTCTTGTAGCGGGTACAAATCAACTGGGGTAACTTGAGATTTATTATATTGTAAGGATATTATTTCTTCACGATATGGGTGGGGATATTGAAAAGTGTTCGGTGGTAAAGTCCCAGTAATGATTGATTCATCGAGTGGAACTAATGCATTGGGTTTATTATGTAAGATTGGACGGAATGGGCGATAGGAATTATCAACTTTGTGATTGTAAAGGATTTGAGGTTTAGTTGGGGCATTGCCAACACCATTGTTTTTCTCCCGCATACGTTTTAGCATATGTTTTGATAGACCTTGTGTAACCGGGATTGAAAACGAATCAGATGTCGGGTTTGAATTGAATGTAATATTGATATCAGTTGTATTTGCTCTATATTTCTGGATTAAGCGTAAATTACGGTTAACAGTTTCCAAATTGTCACCAATTGCTTGTTTAACAAGTCCATATCGTTCACCAGAATTGGTAGTGTTTAATAGAACATGTTTAGAAAGGTTATGCGCGGTTTGACAAGAAAGTGAAGAAATTGTAGACCAAAGTTGTGTTTGGGTTGTTTGGATGGCATTTTGGAAGTCTTTGGCAGTGGGGTCAGACATGTACATTTCGTAATCAGCCCCGTGGGGTAGTGTTGCCGCCGCTTTTACACATTGTGAGCACTGTTGGAATAACTGGGCAATAAACTGTGAAGGCTTTGTCAAATCTGGGGATGCATTCAATAAAAGGCTATCAATAGTCGGTGTAGAATCCATATTATGAGTAATAATGATTGATAAAATTGATCAATTAAGGGGAATTATATTATACGACGCGATGCGGGTGATGTTATGGATGATCTTGACTGCTTCGCGGTGGGTAGGAAACGAAACGATTTTTAGTTTTTTGAGCTATCGGTGCAGCTTGACGTACGGTGAAGGTATTGCGGGGGTTGTAGAGGATTAAATCGTAATATTGGCCGATTTGTAGTTGTTTTTTCCTGAATCGAACAACGTTATAGTGTTAAAAAGGAGTACCTAATTGAGAGAGGGGGGATTTTGAGAAAAAAACAAATTTAAATGAAATTAATGAGGTATTTGGAAGTGAATACAGATACAATAGGGGTTGTAGTTTGTAACAAATGACAGTATATGAGTTGAAATGATCTGCCTTGAAGTTGCTCTTGGCTTGGGCAAACAATTACATTTTATATTCATTTTTGAGGAAACAAAAAAAAAAAAGTCAATTTTGCGTTCAAAATGACATTTTTGTCCAGAAATTGTCAACAAAAATTGAAAAAAACAGTTTTTTTCAAAAATCGCGGCAAGTCTCGATACGTTCATCTGTTTCCGCCCCTATATGAGGCTAAAAATAACCCATTTTGTCCCGACACCAATTCACAGCGGCTCAAATCGAGCTTTGATGAGTTATTTTTGATTAAAATCATCCATATTTTCCAAAAAGATAACGCATTAGAGCTCTACCCGCAATTAACCTCGTTACACATGTTAATATATCGCCCCTATCGACATTGGTAACGGATTGACATCACACTGACTCCATTATTACAACTTGTTTCTTATCTTTTTTAAACAATTTAACCCAATTAATTCAAATAAGTCCTTTATTCACGAGTTACTTACTAATGGTTACACAACCGGATAATTCCCATTACATCACTCTGTAACATCATATTCATGGTCATCTTTGTTATTTACATTGACAAATATCAACCCCCAATTTGAATTTTTAAACTCTCCCATTTCCTCACTTCCCCTTTTAAAATCGCAAATCCCCCCGACAATGACCTCTGTAGCGTTTACCACATTTTACATCTCAGTTATCTCTGCTAAATTAATCCAATTGTCCCGATTCTAACCCAATAACTCCCCAACTAGGCGATAATTTAATTATTTTTCAAGTAACCAAAACTTTTTTGTGATTTTTGTGTGGGAAATTTTGTGCCAAAATTTTATATTTCATTTCGTTTATTGTCATTATTATACACCGCCTTGCGTCGAAGTGTTGATTCATGGCAACAAAGAGCAAAGAACCAATTCTTATTGAGGGCATCATCAAGAAAAAATCCCCAAAGACTTTTTTAGGTCGTCCAATCTGGCAAGACCGCTACTTTGTCCTTACATATTCCCAATTATGTTATTATAAGCGCAAAGAAGACGCTCTTGATGAAGAAAAATGTCTTGGTTTCTTACTTATTGAGAACATCTCCGGCGCTGTTGATCTCCCAACTGTCGCCGGTGGTCTCCGTTTCAATATTATTTTAGAAGGCGTTAATCGTCTCTTTGAGCTCGAAGCTCCATCTCGCCCACTCGTCTTATCTTGGGTTAATGCCATCAAACAAGCATTGCAAAAGTATGGTAAAAAACCCGTCTCACTTGCACCCCCATCAACTCCTTCTTCTGGTTCAAAAGGAGGTGAATCTTCCAAGTTTTGGAAACCACAAGTACATAAGAAAATCCTAACTCAACGTCGTCAAGCTATTACCGTTGAATATTTATCTGATGACATGAATGATGAAGCAATGAAGGGGAGACAATTCCATAAAACCGGCCATGAACGTGCATTAATCTTACAAGCATTGCGTGATTGTGCAGCGTTTAATATTATGGATGATCAGGCATTATCAGATGTTTGTAATATTATGTGGGAAAGTAATTTCAAAGCGGATGAAAAGATCTGTACTGAAGGTACAGTAACATCACTTTTCCACGTTTTAGTTGATGGTGCGTTATTTGCCTCAACAAGTGATTCATCAATTGCTTCACCAAATTTTGGCCCAACTCACTCTTTAATGTCATCATCATCTAGTGGTCAATTTACCTCATTTAGCCTTGGTGGGATTCCAGCTTCACCATCACGTAACACCTTTGACCGCGATAGTAATAACACCCTCACCTCCTCCCCTTCATATACTCAACATGATAGCTTCAAGCTTAATACCCCAGGCGGTAATAAAGACACCGTTCTCTCACCGGGCCAATTTTTTGGTGAAACCGCTCTCCTTTATGATCAACCCTTTACTCATACAATATCCGCAACTGAACCATCACGTTGTTTTACATTAAACCGCTTACATTATAAAAAGTTATTAGCATCAGCATCATCCCGCATCTATACCCAACGTACTAATTTCCTTCGCGCAATTCCGCTCTTTACAAACGCCAATAACGACCTCATTACTCAAGTTGCCGAAGCTCTTGAAATTCGTTATATTAAATCAGGGCAAGAAATCATTCGGGAAGGTCAACAAGGCGATGAGTTTTATATTTTAGAGCATGGTCGTTGCACTGCCACATCGCGTCGAAGCATTATCTGTGTTTATCAACGTCCTGGTGATTTTTTTGGTGAATTAGCATTATTACATAATCAACCTCGCGCCTGTACTGTTACTGCTGATGTTGATTGTAAAGTTTTGTATCTATCACAAGTCGATTTTAACCTTTTCAAACCGCATCTTGAACCTCATTTACTTTCCCGTATTGGTCTCTATCAACCACTTTCTGGTAATAACGAACGTGGTCAATCTGGGCTAACACCATTATCAGCTCTTGGGCCAATTGATGATGATGATGACGATGATGTACCACCACCGCCACCTCCACCCCCAATGGGTTTTGATGAACCACTTGGTCAAATCTATGATGATGCTCCACCGCCACCACCACCACCACCACCAATGGATAACTTTTATATCCCAACAAAACAATTACAAACTGTTACTACTCCAAAACCATTACTGTTTGATTCTGATACCGACGACGATGATGATGATGAAGACGATGAACAAACAATTACTATTGTTGGCGGTGGTGATGATGATGATGATGGATATAATCAAAACGATGCGGAATTCCGTATTATGACGATGGGTTCCCAAGTTGGTGGGGTTCAAAACAATCGCGGATCAACTGCCATGGCTGCATTCCCACAAGCCAATTCGTTACGCCAAGAAGAGGCTCCAACTGATCTCCCAACTTTGGGCACGATTTCATACGATCAACGTTTCTCTCAATTACAAACTCAACCACCACCATCAAATACTGCTAATTATAACCCTGATAGTGTCGAAGCACGTTTAAAAATGCAAAACAATATCTTTGGCGATAAAGAATTACCAGTTCACATGCAACGTTTATCGGTTTTACCACAAGACCCAACCGCTCTTGCGAATAAAAAGCGTTTATATGATTACGGTAATGGCCCTAACCATGTGTGTACTGTTACAGATCTCAAAGATTTAGATATTATTGGTACATTAGGTCGCGGTACTTTTGGTCATGTCCAACTTGTTAAGGACAAACATGAACATATTTATGCATTAAAAGCTGTTAATAAAGCTCATGTTGTTACTCATAATCAAGTCCCACATATTTTAAACGAAAGGGCGACGATGCTTGAATTGGATCACCCATTTATTGTTAAATTATATCGTACTTTGAAAGATCGTGATTTTTTATACTTTTTACTTGAACCGTCTCTTGGTGGTGAACTATTCACCGTATTACGTAACGCTGAACATTTTGATAATAACACCGCTCGTTTTTATGCCGCTATTGTTGTTACTGTTTTCCAATATATTCATGGTAAAGATATTTTATATCGTGATTTAAAACCCGAAAACTTACTTATGGACGCCGATGGTTATATCCGTGTTACTGATTTCGGTTTTGCAAAAAAAACAAAAGAACGTACTTATACATTCTGTGGTACTCCGGATTATTTGGCTCCTGAAATTGTTGCCTCGGCTGGTCACCATACTGGTGCGGATTGGTGGTGTTTAGGGATTTTAATTTATGAAATGTTAGCCGGATATACCCCATTCTATGATGAAAATGGTCCTGGCCAGATGTATAACAAAATTCTCGGCGGTAAAGTCTTTTATCCGCCATCTTTTTGCTCCGAAGCGAAAGATATTGTGTCTAATTTGCTTCAAACTAAACCAACACGCCGTTTAGGGGTTATTCTTGGCGGTGCCGATGTTATTCGTAATCACTCTTGGTTTGCTGGCCTTGATTGGGACAAATTACTCAAACGTGAATTACCTTCACCGATTCCCGTCACGATCAAGTCCAAATTTGACCTTGGGAATTTTGATGCATATGATGATGAAGGGACTAATGATCCATTCGTTGTTGATCCAAAGAATCCATGGGATGAAGTATTTTAAAAAGGGTGGGTCTTTTTTTTGCTGTTTTTGGTGTTTTTGGTGTTCGAATAATAACAACTCACGCTACTAAATTTCCTTCCCTCCTCCTTGATCGTGCCAACGTATATCAATATTAAATAAGTTTTACCACATTGCCTACCGTATTTTGTATTTCCGACGATCCTATGTGACCCGGGGAACTGTATTTTGTGCAACTTACCAAACAAAACAAAACAAACAAACAAAAAGCACCAACAGTTTTGTTTTTGGGACAACTCCCTGTCTAAACACTCTTATCCTTGCCTCTCCCCTTTTTTTCTTGTTAAAAAATGTCAACTACTCCTCCCCCTGATTATTAATATTTGTCTATTCCATCCAATCCAATTGTATATATTCTCTTTGTTTTTGTATCCATTATTATTATTATTATTATTATCATTAAGTTTTTACAAGTTTTTAATTTTAATTGAAAAAACACTCCCAAAAAAAAAAATCCAAGTCCCCAAAAGAAACAACTTTTCTCTTTTCTTTTGTATTTATAAATTATCGCATCTTCTTCACTTTCACCCTTGAGGAACTTTTTATTCCACCGTTAGGGGGGGTTAGGGAAGCGAGCGTTTTTCAAAAAGGGAAAATGTATTGTGGTTTGAAACAAGAACGGGGTTAAAATGGTTAATAATGAGCGAAAAAGACTATATAAAGGAAATTAACAAGGGAGGAAATGTTTTAAAGGGGGTAAGAAGTGAAATAAAGAAAGAAAAAAAAAACAGATAAAAAAAGAAAAGCTGAAATTGCTTAACCCAAAACCCCTCGACGTAATTTGAATAACTTCAAAGCGAACTGAATATGAGGTAATGGGGTAATATTATTAACGTGTAAAGGTGAACGTGTGAAAGGGTCCTGTTCAACAGTCAACAGAGCGCGATATAAAGAAAGCCATTCAAGTTTCCCTCTTGAGAGGGACAATTGGACAGGGACAGCCATGACATCTAAGAAACAATCATCAGTAAACTCATCAGGCAATTCAAATTCATCATCATTACTAAAATCAAATGGGTTTGCATCAGCAGATGTTACTGTAAGGTCTTGAGTTGCGGTATTCAATAAACGTTCATTTCTTAAAATAACAACATTATAAAGTGAAAACATCAATGCGACACGTTGTAACCAGAACTGTGAGGTTAAATTTAAAGGGCGGGAATAATAATTATACGCGGGGAGTTTTAAATCCGGATATGAAACATTGATAAGAGCGGGGGTGGCAAAATATTTGTCCAAAAGTTGTGAATTTTGAGTCAAAAAGTCGCCTTTTTGTTCACCCATTTCCAATCCCAGCTTTTTCAACGTTGATTTATTTGGTGCATAATGTCTTACAGTTAAGTATTCATCCCATTCATGTTCACCTTTAAGGGCATTCATTAATGAAACAAAAACTGGTGCCGATGGTGGGGGTAAAGGCCACCAAGCCAGACCCAATTCTCGAACATATGGTACATCTTTATCAAGGGTGCCCTCCGCGTCACATCTTAACCCATGTTGTTGTAATAAATGAGCCAAAATTAATGTTTTTTGATTGGAATAAATCCAAGACCAATTCTCGACCCCAGAGGCGGTGTTTTGATGATATAACATCGTAGTGACGGTAGATTTGGGATTATTATACCCCTTTAATGCGTTTAATTGGGTATATAATTGTAAAACACCAACAGCGCGGGCTTGACAACGAGAAACAGCACGGGCGCGATCATCTTGGGCAGTGCCATAGACAACAAGACGGTGTTGTTGATGTTGTTGCTCAGTTGAGGAGAAATCAGAGGTGGAGTTTTGAGGGATGTTTGACGTGGAGAGAGAGAAAGCGGAGGTGGTATTCATGAACGTTTTGACTTTTTCGTAATCGTTTTGATATTTGGCCATATCAGCCTTAATAGTAGCCAAAACAACATATTGGGGGCGTTCCAAAATATCCTTTTCGAGGTTGGTAGTTTCTTGAGTACCAGAGCGTAAAAGAATATCAATAGCACGATTAAAATCTTGTAATTTAAAATTGGTATCTTCTTGGACTAAAGATTTCAATAAAATTAGCCCCCCGGTTGGTGGTTGTTCGGAATGTTCAGAAGATAGCTTTAATAAACTAGAATCGTTTTCAATTTCAATACCATTTTCATCATATACCATACCATTAACCGTCCCTGGACAAATGGATAAAATTTGTTGTGGGATTGCCAAAGGATGGGACAATCTAAAGGCTTGAGTAGTGAGTTGATGAATTGATAATCCCGAAGGAACATGAGCAAGTGATGCTAAAATAGTCATGAGGAGTGAAATGAGATCTTTTGGGGAAAAACCAAGTTGAACACGGAGATCTTTATTGATAGAGATTAGGCGAGCTTGGGCAGGATTTGTTAACTTTTGTAAATAACCACCAATAATAAGCGCAATGCGTCCGGAGAATTCAGGTCTTAATAGTGCAATTTTACCACGAGAACAAATAACGGAAAGTAAAAGTAAAGAACGATTGGCATATTCGGAATAGAAATAAACCATGCTATGGAGTTGTCTATCCGCAGTTAAACGAGTTGTTTGGCCTTCTGGGCGTGCATCATTATTTGCATTACTACCATCATCACCGCCTGCACCAACAGTACGCTGGCGCTGTTCACTTTCACGATCAAAACGTTCAACATCTTCTTCGGTAATCCTAATGCCTTTAATTTCGCGTTCTTTTAATGTTTGTAAGGAATGTAAGACATCTTCCATGTAATACGAAATATCATTACATAAAACGTTAATAAATCTGTCAAATAATGGGAACTGGATTTGAACTGGTTCAATTTCCAATTTATTTTGGTCATGTTTGGTTGTTTCTTCACCGCATGATTCCCCATTCTCGTCCCCATTATAATGCTCAACAAGTAAAGTTTGCAATGATACCCCCATTGAGCCTTGGAATGAAAGGGGACGGGTAACAGCACTTAATGAGTCATTGATGGTGATGTGGTTTTGATCAGAAGTTGTGGAGACACTTGTAGAGATGGCCAATTTTGTTAAGGATTTGGTATGTTGACCGCAGAAACATGTAGTTGGAGGTGGTGGGATATGTAAAGCGCGGAGTTCAGATGGGAGGGATAAAGATTGATATGGGAAATAATCAAAACCGCAACCACAACCATAACAAGTACAGCCACAATAACAGTGGCCATTATCGAGGCGAGAAACGACAGGTAAGAAACCATGAGAGATTGTAGAAGTGTTTGGGAATAATTGTGCAGTGATCTGAGATGTAACCACTTCTTGGGTGAGTTTGGAAGGGTTTTGTGAGTTTTTAATCTTTTTAACTAAAAACTTCAATGCTTCACTTCTTACACGTTTTTGGCGCCATAATTCATATTGTAAAACAGATTGATTACATGAAGTAACGTAACTTTGTTGATCAATTGGATTTGAATCAGTTCCTTCAATAGGTACGGCAATATTATGATTTTGTTTATTTATTGCTTCAATTTGGGAAAAAAAGTTATACGGTACGTTTTGTCCTTGGGAGATTAAATCCCCTTCTGCTTCTGTGAGAAGAACAGTATTGAATAATTCTGTTAAGGAGTTCTTATTGTTATATTTTTCCCTTTGGGCTTGCCAGACTAATAATCTATCCTGTTCATTCGTAACTTCGACATTATCAGTAGAAGCCGTGGAAGCATAGAGATGGACGAGTAAAGTCATTAAATCAACAGATTGTCGCCCAGTACGCCATAATGGATGCACGGTTGAGTCAAGGTGTAGATATTTCATTGGCCACCAAGAAATACCTTTTGGAGAGACATGACCTGCGGCATCTTGTGCTAATTCTTTAATATGACGAGAGTTATATTGGTGGAATAATTCAACTGGAAGAGTTGGAATTTGACCAGAGAATGATTCCACATTGGCGATTCCGGTGGGGGATACTGTAGTAAATGCATTTTGAGCATCGTGGGGGATCATATTTGATTGGGAAAGCAATAACGCTGACAATTGGTCATGTGGGTAGCCAGGAATATGACTATTTTGGCACAAATTTGCAGCTTTTTGATCATTTTGGGGTACAATTCTACTATATGGCCATTGCGTGAGAGCTCTGGTGGTATTTGGGATTATATTTTTGGTAATCTGAGCGGTTTTCATGACATGTGGGAGCTTATTCAAATATTCTGCTTGTAATGCGCTCTTTTTTGGATCACTTGTTGGTAAGAATGTGGTCAAAACGGAAGTCAAATAAAGCTGCAATGGAGCACGTAATGCGTGATGAATAGATGGGCTAGAGATTGGTGGAACTGGGCGGGTATAGATAAGCTGAGTAAGGGTTGGAAGGGTGGAAGAGGTAGTTTGATTGGTGGAGAAGAGTGTACTGAAAGTACCTTCAACGTAAGGATATAATGACATAACCGGTAAATTCGTAAAATGGGTCAAATGGGATGAAATTAATACATATAATGGGGAAAGATGATTGATATAACGGGTTTCCCGGGGTTGAGAATTTGGGATTGGTTTTGGGGAATGTGGTTGAACAATTTGACCACTACTACTTTCACCAAGTTCATTTTGAATAAGACAAAGAGATTTTGATATGAATTGTTGAGTTTGAATGAAACCTTGATCTTTATGGGCGACATCTTCCATAATTGTTGTTTTTGTAGAGTTATCAACATGAACAATTGATGAATCAAGATTAAATGCAATATTTGCATCTAAAAGCGGGGGGACAGAAAACGATGCAAAGTTATCAAGGATAAATTCCTTGTCCTCCGTAGCATTCATATATTCAATTTCAGATTTGGTCTCAATTAAAGTACGAATAGTACTTAAATTAATATCAATCGTTGGAAGTGCTTTGTTTGAATCAAATGTTGGGGTATCGTTTTGATCATCATCATTTTGAGGGTCGTTCTCAATCTGTTCGTGGATTTTTGAATTCTCATTGATAATATTAATAATAGATTCAAAAGTTCTAACCTTCCCGGGATTAATATTACCAGGGTTAGATAAATTAGTAATTGGGTTACTAACCATGGTTTGTAAAGATTCCAAAGAAACATTAGAAAAGGTTTTTGCCCCAAGTTGCCCAACAGTTGAAATAGCAACCAAAAGAAGGGAATCCAAAGCATTAGTTTGACAAAATATCTTTAAGGTTGGATCGCCCATATTGTTAAGTGTATTTAACCATTGCCAGAGATCTTGGATCCAATATTCTGGGATAACCCCAACTAAAGCATGTGGACATGAACACGTAAAGGTACGAGATAACAATTGGCATAATAGTTTTTCATCATCACTATGGTTAACAATACCCTTTTTGTCCATTCGGGTACAACTCTGTTGAGTTTTATCATCACCGTGTTGTTGTTGTACATCACGACAATAAATACAACTAGAAGACATACAAGCCATAATGAATCCACAAACCCAATTATAAGTGGTCAAAACGCGTGAAATAAATTCGGGATCAGATAGAATCATCTTTGAATTACCAAATCTACCAGAGACTTCACTTTTTTCAGATAACAGCTCCTTTAAAAAGTTCTGGATTTGAGCTTTGGCATTTGCAACATCAGCCTGTTGTTTCTTTAACTGTAATAAAGATACGACATTGTTACTACTAGCAGCGGCTTCAAGTGCAGTATTGATCTTAATCTCAATATCAACAAGCTGTTGCAGTTTGGTCTCAGCATCTCTGATACCTTCATCAAAACGAGTAACAGTGTCTTCCGCATCAGTAAAGGTTCGAACGACAGTAGGCAAAGTTAAATGTAATGCTTCTAATGCAGTGACCAACAATTCAGTACGGAACCCATAGTTAGCTGATGTCACACTGGTATTAGCAAAAGTAAGGGCTTGTTTTTGTTCGATAGGATCAATACAGTCAAAGACTGATGTAGTTGGGACATTATTACCACTAATGCGGCCCGTAGTGATGTTGGTAAGTGGTAATGGTGTATAATCATCAATCATACCAGATCTTGAACTTAAAGCATTAATAAGGGAATGTTCCGAAAAGAATTGAGATAAATGAAACATTAAGTTATATGAGTATAATGAATCATATAACCTATCCTGTTCTTCTAAAGTTAACTCAATAGGCCCTTGGCATGATGCGCGATGATTTGATTGTTGTAACGTATATTGACGATTCAAAAAGGTATTA
>Ga0256901_1001237_pt1 | contig 13067 bp, 3 predicted proteins | sample MC6MC0689MT_FD_190200 | JGI IMG/M metagenome (GOLD analysis project Ga0256901, IMG submission 190200) | Metatranscriptome of enriched soil aggregate microbial communities from Iowa State University, Ames, United States - MC6-MC0689-MT... | ecosystem: Environmental > Terrestrial > Soil >... | reverse complement strand
CCCCCCCCCCCCCCCCTCCCTCCCCATGAAATCTCACATAAACTTAAAATCATTCAATTGTTTTATTCTCCCCGATACCCGCTCAAATGCTCCTGGCTCCATCATTCTCTATTGCCATATGTGATTATCTACGTTTATTATCCAAAAAAAACACACACAAACACACCCTAACTCATCCACGAAACCACCTCTCCCAAAAAAATAATCCAAACCCCCTAGGATTTCCACGATGCGGTTAAAAATAACCAAGCTGTAATTGTTGACTTTTTTGCTACTTGGTGTGGTCCTTGTAAAGTCATTGCGCCACAATTTGAAGTCCTCGCTGAACATTTTCAAAAAATTAAATTTTTCAAACTTGACATCGATAACCTTGAAGATATTGCAGAAAAAGAAAACGTCTCATCTCTCCCAACATTTAAAGTCTATGTTGATGGTAAAATTGTCAAAACAATTGTTGGTGCATCTGTTGACAAAATTCGTTCCGCGTTAAACGAGGTCTATGAGATTCAAAATTGGGGTCTAACCGGTGCAGCAGCAGCCCTAACTGCTACAACAACTACCGCTTCATCAGAAGCACCAGCTGCTTCAGTCACCGCGGGTGATGATAAACAAACAGCAGCAACTCCAGCTCCTGCTGCGAATTCAGCAGCTGCTGGTACTGGTACTGTTACTATTGTCGAAAGTGAAGCTGAATTTGCAAAGATTTTACAAAAGCCATTGGTTGTTGTTGATTTCTATGCTGAATGGTGTGGACCTTGTAAACAATTAGCACCATTTTTTAAGACCCTTGCTGCGGAATATAAACATGTTAATTTTATCAAGATTGATTATGATGATTTTGAAAGCATTGCGGAACAATATGATGTTGCTTCTTTACCAACTTTGGTTTTTTTTAAAGATGGGAAGAAAGTTCATACTCATGTTGGGGTGTCTAAGGACAAAATTACCCAAGCTTTTAAAGATAACTTTGCCCAACAATAAGTAAGTATGTTTGAGAGGTGAGATTATTTTAAATTTTTGTTAAGAATTAACTTTGTATATATATGAAAAAAAAAAACAACAACAACAACAACAAAAAGAAATCAATTTAAATACCGCAATACACCCTGCGTTTAAATCTTCTCGTATAACCTTGGAGTGGACAGAATATAAAATGTGATCATGTTTATTGAAATGGGAGCAAAAGTTTGCGCGCTATTTGCTCACAGAGCAAGGGATACCCTCAAATAAAAGCAAAATAATGTTTAATTGTAGTTATCGGATGGTATAAGCGAAAGTTAAAGAGAAGAATAAGAGAATAAGAGAACGGGGAAAGCAAAATCGTTGTTGTTCATATGAACGAAAAGCTAAAAAAAAAAAGGAAAAAAAAAACTGAAGGGGTAATAATATCCTCCTACAGCTACAAAAAGCATTCAAGATCAAATACTGTTTCCCAACAGTGTTGAAACGATTTTAACGTAAACGTTTCTCAGGGAAACCAAAAGAAGTTGATTTTTTATTGTTAGCATTATTTGGCTCGGATTGGCGGTGTTGGTTATGAAGGGAGTGATGTAAACTGCGCTCTTTTGGTTGGTTTGCCATGGCAGAACGAGAATGGGATTGGAATAAATAACTTGGTTGTTGTTGAAAGAGTGGGGATTCATAATGAATTGGGGGTGGGTGCTGCTGCTGATGTTGTTTTTTTGGCGTTGGGGGAAATTCATTATTTTCGTTATCATCTTTCTTTTCTTCAATGTGTGGAGCGGCACGAGATGATGGGTGGCCTTTAGTAGCTTCACCAACAGACGGGGAGGCAAATATTGGAGTTGGGTGATAAATTTTAGTCGGATTATTTGGTGATTTGATATAACTTGGCGAACTCTGAGAAGGGGTTGCCAACGGCGTGTGTCTTGATCTAATATTCCCAAAATTTCTCCCACCAGCACCAACAACATTAACTTCAAGGTCATACATTGGGACGACATCATCACTTGAACCTGGGATTGGTAATTGATGTAATTTCAGCACTTCTAATTGGTTTTCCTCACCATTTTCCAACGATAAGATAATTTTGTGTTCATTTTCCAATGTAAATGTGATATACTTCAAATCAGCTTCAGTATGAAGAAGTTCCGCATAGTCTTGATATGATTTAAGACGTTGTTGACGAGTCCCTTCGCAGGGCGGAACGCTATGATTGTGTTCATTTTCAAAATTAATCACGGGGTTTTGATATGGGGAATAGTCATCATCGGTGACGTCAACAAGGGAGCCAAATGCTGGAGAAGGACGATGAGGGGGGATGTTTGCATGTTTTTGAATTGGAGTTACTTTGGATGGTTCCATTTCAGAGACAACACCATCGATTGCTGCTTGGGTCGGGACAACTTCAGTATTGAATTCTTGATCATGTAAACCGGATTTAACTTGATTCCCATTCGCATCAATCAGACAAAGATGATCTTCTGGGAGCGCATTTAGTTGGTTACTTGGATTACTTGGATTACCGGTATTACCTGCATTACCGGCATTACCTGCATTACTTGCATTACCTGCAGCTTTTGCTTGAGGTTTTTGTGGATCTTTGGCGTTTTCATAAGGACTATCAATGTTATCAGGTTGATCAAGATCCCCAATTGAATGCTGGTATTTCGTCGCAGCTTCATGAACAAGAGTGGCTAAATGTTTTAAATTAATAACACGTTCACCATTAACATGAGTAACACGTCTCATTGAATAATCATACCCATTATTTGCCGCATGGGGTAAAATCTGGGTCAAAACAATACATTCTTCATCCGGATGAATACGAGTAAATGTACCAGTAAATAATGACGCAAGTAATGGGACTGGACCGACTTGATCCCAATTTGAACCATACTCAGACGCCATTAAATTGGAAGTCAAAGGGACGAAAACTAACCCAAGACAAGAAAACCATTGCGGGGTATCAAATTGATGCCATTGTGCAACATATTGTTTATCTTCAATCGGGACTTCAAAGCGTAAAATATCAAACCCGCGTGCGATTAACATTGTAACTTTATCACCAATATGACAACCATTAATTAAATGGAGATATTTAACACGTTCTGTCCCACGTAAGAGAATAGTCTGATCAGAACCGATTGGGATATCATTCACACATAAAATAACATCACCTGGGAGAAGAAAAAGGGCTGAAGATGAAAATGGAACAACACTTGAAATTCTGATCCCGATTGAAGTATCATTAACACGATCGGCGGATAAATACGCAGATAGTTCAGGTGGTGGGGAACATTTTTGATAATCTTCACCTTGGGTAGTAGTCTTACCACGTTGAAAACGATAAATTGGGGTATGTTTGGTCCCATCATGACCAACAATTGCGACATCATCTTCGGGGTCAACTGGGTGGAAAATAACATAATCATAATCTTCATCTTGATCAACAACAGTATGTTGTGCTGCATAAACTTGCGATGACGGTAATGATTCACGTCGATTACGGAATGAATCACGAAGGCTAAAAGAAGACGATGATGATGATGCTGATGAATCAGTACGGGTTTGAAGTCTTGTAGGTTCGGAAGATTTATTAGAATGATCACTCCCACGGCGAACTGCAGCAGCAGCAATTTTTGCAATATCATCATCGGATAATGATGATAATTTCTCATCATCACTTTCATGAGGTACATCATCAGATGATAATGACGCCGTGTTGGGTAGCCTTGTTGGTAATGGTTTTGGCGTTGCTTTATTTGGTCGATGATTGGTATTGTATAAATAATCAATTAAACCAGATAATGGCGGGATAAATAATGAATCTCTCATAATTTGAGATTCAATTGGTTGTGTAGCGATATTAATTGATGGTGTACCTAAATTATTCGTAAAGTAAGATTCTAAAAAGTGCTCAATCACACTTGGAGCAATTGCAAAAGAAACACTATTGACATCCAAACGAGTTTCAAATGCGACCCCGACACAGACGTATTGATTACCTTCTAAAGAACAGATTGGGCCACCACTGTTACCAACTTGAATTGCAGAATCGGTTTGAATTGTTAACCAACTTTCCCCAGAATGGGAATAACTCGTCACAGCACAACGATTGACAGTCCCAGAAGTAAATGAAATTTCTTCCCCGCCGGAAAACCCAATGACAAAAATTGTTGTATTAATCGCAGGTAATTTCCCAATACGTAACGGGACAGTCCCACGGAAAAAATTTTCATCCTCAACATCAAGAATGGCCAAATCTTGACTGTCAGAAATGCATAAAACTTTTGCAACATATTTACGCGAGCCGGCAATTTTTACTGAAACACTCGTGTAATTTGAGACACCATGAGCGTTGCAGACAATTAATCTAGTTTTATCGTTATTCGGAGCATTGATAATAAACCCAGAAGAAAACGATGATGAGGAACGTTGAAGTTGCCAAGGTTGGTTATAATTTGGGGTACTAAATGTGGTATAGACCTTAACAACAGATTTTGATAATGATAAAACATCATGGCCTAATTCATTCTCCGGTACGGAGTTTCGTCGGACCAAATGCGGAGCACTACTTGCAGATCTGAACATTGAATGGAATGTTCACCCAAAAATAGTTTTGTTTTGGGTTGTTTTGGGGGGTTAACAGTATTTTGTGGGTATAAATGGTCGACTTGACTTGGATAAAATGTTATTATGAAGTGTTATACCAGTAATAACACCGTCTTTGTTATAATTTGAGAATTTGTGTAAAAAAAACGTTTTGTCGGGGTGAATCGAGAAATCTTGAAAAGTGTTAGAAGGGCAATAAATGAAGGCAATGAGTGTATAATAGTATTCAAAGTGGAAGTTATATGTGTTGAAATAAACCTACAGAAAAAGTTGACAATTATAATCTGTTTCCGTTTCTTTTTGTCGCGCAAAAAACAAAAAAAATCGAATTTGTGTTTTTTGTTTTTTTCAAAACCAATCCCAACAATTGTTTCTGTGATAAATTTACCAAATGGAAGTGACCCATAATTAAATATGGATATCTAATCCCCTACTATATTCTACACCGTACAGCCTTTGGCATTTATTCTTAAATTACCATCTTGGTGAGAAATGGAAATATTTTGACTCAACGGTTAACTATATCTTTACAAGAATACCTCTTCTCATGACACATTTCTTTATTTACCAAGACACTTATTGTTTATATTGTTCTAACCGAGATCTACCCCGCAGGAGCATGATTTGAGGCGTTATTTTTATAATTACCAAATTTGTCATTCAAGTTTCCTCTTTTTTCAACCACAAATTCCAATCAAATTATTTTTCTCTTCTCAAATATTCATCATTCCTTCCCACAACTCAACTACAGTCCAGCACCACCCGATTTAACTCGATTTGTCCCGTTTTGTTCGAATAGTCCATCTACTCTTCTCATTCGAATCATACCTTTGTAACCCTCCCAAAACTCTAAACGTTAACCAAAACTCCTCATTAGGTTTGTTTTTTTACCCATATATTCACTCGATATCTACCCCCGCGATCCAGTGTCCCAAGATGTCCCGAAAAAACCCCTTAGGTGACACAACGACACCAAACTCGCGCGCCACCCCAGCCCCCTCTTCAAACCAGCCACGCCACACTACACAAGCAAACTCATCGTCAGTAATCAATCATCAGAATTCATTTTCGCGTTTGGTGGGGACCGTTTCGCGTACCACAACTGCTCACTCATTACCGCCCCCGCCCATCCTACAACACACTCCACAAGCTGTAAATCAGAGACTATTACGTGTAACACGGTTAAATCCGGGCGGAAATACTTCAAATCAGCAGTCTTTGCCCTCGTTTAATCATCATCATCATGGTCAAAGTCAAGGAAATTTTAGTAATCAACACACTCAAACTCAACAATCTAACCATAACAATCGTAATAATCATATCAATTTACATAATTTACCCGCACCAAACTTTCAAAATGTTGTTTTGAGTCATAATAATCAAAACAATATTATCCACAATAATGGCAATAACCAAAATAATCAAAATAATCCCAATAACACCTCAACTTTGATGAGAAATAATCCAAATTATCCCGGTTTTGGCCAAAACAACTCACTCAATAATACTAATACTACCACTCAACTCCCCGCTCAAAACTATCTCAATAACCCCACCCAAAACAACAATGCAATCCTTGCCCATGGCCACAATCAACATACTACCCATCAAATCCATTCAGATTTAATGAGTTCTGATGATAATGATCGATTTGGTGCGGAGTATAAGGGCAAATTTACTGTCTTGTTTGATGGGAAAAGTCGATTGCTTGGCGAAGGCGCTTATTCTCGGGTTTACTTTGCTCAAATTGAAGATGGTAACGAATACACCAAAGCAGCTGGGTTAAAACGTGGTGATGCTGTTGCGTTGAAAAGGATCCCGTTTGAAAAAGCCGGGGTTGAAATGAGAAAACATGAAATTTCTTTATTGAGACAATTATTACATCGCGATAATGTTAATAATTTTGAAGAACAAAATCATAATTTGCCCCAAAGTGATCAAAATGATGATGAAAATAGCGCAAATCCGCTTCAAAGAAATGAAAATTCATCAATTATACCCGCTCAACCCCTTCAACCCCCTCAACACCCTCGCCACCAGCCCAACACTCGTTCATTATTAACAAACCAAACTCAAAGCCAATCAAACCTATCACAAACCACCAACAGCCTCCATCAACATTTCATCTATGATACAAATCACCACGTCAGTCAATACCTCGGTCACATTGAATCCCACACAACTCTTACCATAATCCTAACTTATTCCCCCCACGATAATTTTAAATCATACTTCTCCGCAATGTTACTCGCTGACATACAAGCGTATATGTTAGCTTTATTAAAATCGCTTGACTATACTCATTCGTGTGGTATTATCCATCGGGATGTCAAACCGGGGAACTTTTTGCATCGTGTTGGCACAAGTGCATATACTTTGGTCGATTTCGGCCTTGCTCAATTCGAAACGAGATATTTAACCCAAGCACGTGATCGTCGTCTTAAAAAAGAAACTGAGTTTCTGAAAAATGTTAATATTGATGGTTCTAATCATAATTTTGGTAAAATACATTCACAAATTGGTACTGCTTTTCAACCTGGTAATAATTATAAAGGCCTTAATGGTAATAATAACAATACAAAACGTATAATTGATGATAATAATAACTCCGCCAAAACTCGCCCAACCACTCAAATCGATATAACCAATCCACCCACAACTACGATTGATTTACGTGGTAACCGCTCTATTGGGTTTAATCTCGACCACCATAACTACTCCCAACAGAATTCCCAATCTTTTCTTTCAAATACTAATAATAACTTTTCTTTGGGCTCTACGCAACAGCAACAACTCCGCATTGTACGCCCATCTGCTCAAAGATTGCCGACTGCGAATAACAATCAGGTTAGAGATAATGATAGTGGGAAATCTCAACAAAATAATATCATTTATGATGATAATTATAGAGAAATTCAACCGCAAAATCAACAAAATCAACAAAATCAACAAAATTCACTAAATTCACTAAATTCACAGCCAAATTTCATTTCGATTAAATATCCGGAATATTTTACGCAAGTTTTGGAAAAAAACCCACTTTGTGAATCAACTTTTGATCAAAATGATATCGAAAACGTATTAAATCAGCCTAGTTTATTTAATTACGAACATAACGATCAACTTGGGCTTGAAAATAACCAAAACAGCCAAGAAATTGAACAATCAAAAAGAACAACAAGGAGATCAAAATCTCACATTCAACCCAAAAAAACAACTACTATCGCCCCAACTCAGCCTCCACCACGTTCAATTCAACTCTACCCATCTATTCTCCAAGACCCAGCACCGAAACGTACAATTCTATTACACCCTGTCATTAATAACTCCCCAAAACAATACGTACAGGTCCACACGGATACTATTCTCGGTCCGAATGAAATCCCACAACTTGTATGGGATTCTCTCCAAGTCTCACCGCTTTTGGGACAACTCTTTTATATCCAACCACAAAAGTTCCACAAAGTTATCTTTCCACAATCCCCTTATGTGCATTTAGAACACACTCGTGAAATGGAACAATATTTAAATTATTATTATCATAATGAATATGAACCTCATACCACACAGGGGGGGTCTAATTCTAAAAGGACATCCCTCAGTCAACAATTATTTGTAAAAAGTCCAGACAAACCAACCTCACAACTCCTCTCAGATCAATCAAATTACCAATCCCACCCATTACCTCATTCACATCCACAAGTCATCCCCCCCCAATCTTTTGGTTCAAGTGGTAAACTACCAATCTACCAAGTTTTCCCAACAACCAAAACAACTCCATTACCACCATTACCCCATCCCTCTGATCCAAACTACCTCACACCATCATTATCATATCAGCAACAATATCTCCCACCGTTAAGACCACAGCACTACCACCCAACATTGCCACTGCATGCAAAGCTCGCCGAACCCGTTACTTATAACGTCGAATTACGTCGCGGGCGGCTAGACCATGTTGATAGAGCCGGTACAAAGGGTTTTCGCGCACCAGAAATCCTTACGCGTCATTCTGCCCCGCAAACTACCAAACTTGATGTATTTTCTGCTGGTTGTATACTACTTTCATTTTTAACCCGTCGATATCCGGTCTTTTCCGCGCATGATGATTATCATTCTATGGTTGAAATTATGAGATTTATGGGTCTTCATGAAGTGTGTCTTGACGGGGTCACGAGAATGATCTTACCTGCTGATTTCCCCGTCTCGCAATCCCTTGAACATTCCATTTATTTACTTTCTGGGACTCGTTGGCCACCAATTATATTAGATTTAGTGGCAAGATGTCTTGAACCTGACCCACGTAAACGTTTATCCGCTCGGGAAGCCATTCAACATCCGTTTTTTCAAAAATCTATGAAAAGTTACGATGTTATGCTCTTTGGCCAACTCCTCCCCCTAAATGTCTCCCATTGGATCCCACCAAAACTTGAAACTGGATCTGGTAAGCTACTTAATGATGCTGAACGCGTCGCGTTAAGAAGGTCACGGGCGCTGGAGTATTATAATGATGAATTTTCCAAAAAAGTGCTCCAAATGTTTGAAAAAAAATCAAAACAAATCGCCCAAGGTGTGTATAATTTAAAGCAACGTGTTCAAAGTGTTCCAATTAGCGCGTTGCTTGGTGAAAATTACCATAATGGTGTTGGTTTTGATGAAAATAGTGGTTTTGATGATAATGAATATTATCATAATGGTTCTATGAATGGTGAAAATCACTCACCCTCATCAATTGAACGTTATTCATTCAGTGATCGATATATGAGTGATTTTTCTGATGATTTTGTTAATGCTGGTTATGGGGATGATACGGATGATGATGGTAATCATGATAATGATGGCGGTAGTCAAAACAATTCTCAGCTCCCCAGCTCTCAAAGACGTACAAGATCGCAACATGATTCTCAACTAAGCTCAAGTGGATGTGGAAGCGGTGGGGATATCAGTTCTGATGACATCTCTCAAGGGATTGGTGGGAAAAAATCGAAAAAAAAACAAAATAAAACACAATTTTTTTATTCGCAAGAACAAATTGACCAAATTCTCAACTCTATTGAAATAATCGAAAAATCACTTCCTGAACCAAAATATGATAAATATAGTATTAATAAAATCCTCTCACAGTTTTCGTTTCATCGTAGACATCTATCCCCACAACCGATTGAAAAAACAAAATCAAAACGGAAATCTGTTCCAAAACCGAACTCTGTCAATAATACAACACCCTCCATACAATCTCGTCGCCGAAACAATGGGTCTATTGTAAATCCACAACCGTTAGCCCAACCGACTTTAGAAAAACTGGCGACCTTAAAAGAATTCGAATCATTTGGTACAATGCCATTTCCAATTCTTGGACGTGATTATCGTTTTAGTTTACAATATATTAAAGATTATAAACGTACAATTATATCGACTTTATTTTTACAAATTTTAAAGATTAACCCTTTACAACTTGCAAAAGACGAAAATTTTGATATAAAAAAACAAAAACTTTTTGTTTATTCAAAAGTCCGGGAGTTATTACTCCACTCCAAAAAACATCACTCATTTCTGTTCACCGAATTGCATGATTCAATTTCTGACCCTTCCCCAAATAATAAAAACAAAGGAGATGATGAAATAAAAACTCAATCAAAAACAAAAAGTGAGAATAACCTCACACTCACCAATCAATCAACTCGCCCAACGCATTCACATTCTGCATCGCAACAAAAACAAAGCCAATCCTCACAGCGTATTGATCGTATCAATTTTATTTCAATTTTTTTTAAATTTTTTCTCAAAAAGGACAAAATGGTTACAAGAGAGTACTTTTTGAATCAAATTTATTCCTTTGATCGTTTCTATCATTCTATTGAAACAACCTCACCTTCAAATCAAACTGGTTATGCCTTTCAACATCCTTCTTATCAGGATATCCCCCCAATTATCGATGCTACCCCGAACAATGAGACAACCCCCGCACAAACCTCTCACGCAGATATCCCTATCGACCAAAACCCCACAATTGATACAATCCCTCACCCAAAAGACCTCGCAGAGCCGGTGCAAACCCAATCACCCCCCGATAATAAACCCCAAAAGAAGGTCTTTGATTTGAGCAGAAAAAACCCACTCGGTCGTGAGGAAATTCGGCAACTTAATGCGACCCGTATTTATTCATTAGATCAGTTAATCAATGCGAATACTATCAGTGATGCTTTTGCTGAAGGTGGGGGTGATTTTGGTTATGAGGATGACGTGGTGATTGGTGGGGATCAAATTGAGGATTACCCATTACCGCACAAGCATCCACATGGGGTGGAAGCGATGAAAATGGGTAAAATGGATGGTCGGGAGGATGGGGAAGATAGGGAAGATAGGGAAGATGTGGGGGAAGTGGATAAGATAAAAAAAAGGAGGGTTTTTGTATTGGGGAAGAGGGAAAATGATTCGGTAAGTGAAATGAATGTAGGGTTGGGTACTCGTATGGATGATGGTGATGATAATAATGATCGTGATGGTGATGATGATGATGATGATGATGATGATGATGATGATGATGGATTCGACCCGAATAAACAATATATTCTCCATGCCCCTCCCATTGATCATGATGCCAAAGATGATTCGAAAGATGATACAAAAACTAGAGGTAATACATTATCTATTATGGCTCATGACAATGATACCATTATACCTAACTCTCCTCATAATGCCCCTTTTAATACTCTTAATTTTGGTCAAATTCAAGCCAATACGGATAAACTCAATTTAGATCTTGGTAATATCGAACCATTTGCAATTACTGATGGTAATAATCAACAAGAGATTTCATCTAGTCAAACTATGAAGGATATTGCTGCGTATCTTGGTGTTCAATCTTTGAAAGAAGAAAACGTCTTGGGGGTGGGCGGTGATAATGATAATGATCGTCATGGTGATGATGGCGATAATCACACCGGGGATGAGGGTCACAAAACAACCCCTTGTTTACAGGAAGAAACATTATCTTCGAAAAAAAAATTGCTTCAAAAAGAATTATCTCCACGAAAACCACTACAAGAGGAACCCGTAGATGGGGAAATGGTTCTTGACAATATTGTTAAGGAGCGCTCAATGGAAGAAAAGATCTTTGAAAAACTAGACCGCCTGGAAGAACAAATAGAGGAAGACAAATTCTCCCAAAACGTTCCCAACGCTCATTCCCCATCCGAACCAGCCCAAATTACCACCCAAAAGTCCTCTCAAAATCCTCCCCAAGCTGGACAATCCGGTCCGGGCCACCAACTAGACGTAACTAACCTCAATGAACCCAAAGAAGAGCTATCCTCTCCTCCCCTTTCGCCCATCACCCGTCCCCGAACTCGTACTTCTCGAGCTCCACAATCCAAGGCTGGATTTGACCATGACAATCCTACTAAGGAGGTCATAAAGGAACATATTGGGAAAGTTAATGGGAATAGAAGATCAAGTCGGTTTTTATCATTGTCATCGTCTGAGTCACCAATGGGAGAAACTGATGAAGATGATGATGATGATGATGATGATCGTGATGAAGAATATGAGGTAATTAATGACTACCGTAAAAGTTCTAAAAAAGTTAGTCAAAACAGTCAAAAAAGTCAAAATGATAAAAACACGACCTCAATCAAATCAAAAGGTAATACCAAATCACAGAGTGACCATTCCCCGATATTAAAAACACGGGTTCCCCCAAACACTAGTACTTCCTCCCAAAAAAAAGCAACTCAAAAAACCCCCCCAAAAACACCAACCAGAACAACCCCACGTCACCGAACTGGACTTCTTGCTGATGATGATGGAATCATCGATGATGGTAATAAAACTGGCGGTGATGAAGTCTTTGTTGCCCCAAAGAAACAAACTGGAAGAAGGAAAATTGTTGTTGGATCTCTTGAAAGGGATACCAGTGAAGATATTGGTGTGTTTTCGCGTAGATCATTAAGGAATAGAAATAGGGATACAATGTCTGATGATGAAAATGATAATGAAGGGGATGAAGATGGGGAAACCGGTGCGAACAAAAATAATGGTAAAAGTGTGCAAAAGGGGGGGAAAGTTGTTGAAAAAATTGAACCCAAAGAAGAATATGGGAGAAAAGTTGGACAAAGAGTAGAACTTAAGGCTGAACCCAAAACTGGACCAAAAACTACTATCAAAGAAGATGACCAAAAAGTGGATCCAAAAAATGATTCAACTGTCTCACACTCTATCCCTAGAAGAAGCTCTTCTGTGAGAAGAAGACAACTTGTTGATTCAGATTGTGAGAATGAGATTCAAACCCCAAAAGGTACCAAAAAACTCGCTCCAAGCACAAAAGAGAATCCCCCAAAGAAAATTGCCCCCAAAAAGCCTATTGAGCCGATCTATTCACTGGGAGACACCTCTAAAATGACTTTAAGAACTCGGGGCGCTTCCGGGAGAACGGAAAGGATGATTCGAAGGGGGTATCTTGAATAAACTGATTTTTCTTTTTTTTTTTTTTT
>Ga0256901_1001228_pt1 | contig 13119 bp, 14 predicted proteins | sample MC6MC0689MT_FD_190200 | JGI IMG/M metagenome (GOLD analysis project Ga0256901, IMG submission 190200) | Metatranscriptome of enriched soil aggregate microbial communities from Iowa State University, Ames, United States - MC6-MC0689-MT... | ecosystem: Environmental > Terrestrial > Soil >... | reverse complement strand
CGCGCTCTTGTCTTCTAAAGGTGGGAACCGGTTTTGGGATAAACCGCGACACGCTTTTGTTAAGACAGCAAACTGCCATCGCTTTGCAGCGTCAAGATGACAGTTTGTCGGATGAACTTATTGCGCGGAAGGCGTATAGGAAGCCTGAATCGGTGCGACACCCGGCAACGGAGCAGCAGCTGCATCTGGCAGAGTTGTCGTTTCGGATGACGCCGCTGCGGCATCGCGGGTTGGACCACTACGCTTCCAGCTGCCATCAAGTCCGGTTTCCTGCAACAATCCCTTGCGCTTGGCATCATAATAATAACCGCGTGCATAGAAACGAACAGCCTGGCTTTCGTCTCCACCAGCAACCTTATAGGCGCCGGAGAGGTAACGAACCGCATATTTCAGGTTCGTCTCAGCATCGAGAAGGCCCTTGGCATTCCCCTTGTAGCCCATACCGCGCGCGGTTGGATGACTGATCTGCATCAGACCCCAATACGGTCCATTACGCGCACCCGGATTAAAACGGCTTTCGCGATGCACCACGCGGCGTACCAGACGCTCCGGCACATCATAGGCAACAGAATATTTGGTAATCAGCGCGTCGAGTTCTTCCGGTGCGTGATCAGGTGTTTCAAATGCCATATTGACAGCCATGGAGGCTGGGGAGGCTTCCGCCTGCGCACCGGCATAAGCCATCATCGGCTCAGACTGACCGCGAATGCCCGGAATCGGCACATTGGTAGGAAGAACCGGGCTTTCAAGCGATGCAACTGCCTGAGTTCCATCAGCAGGAGCAGTAGCGTCAGCAACTGCGGTGGCGCCTGCGGCTGGAGTTGCCATGTCGCCCGTTGCAGATACGGTTGCGGTCGTCGCTGAATTTTCAGTCGCCGAAATCAGCGCGGTCTTTGCAGGCTTTCCGTCACTTGTCGTGTTGCAGGCGCTGAGAGCAACTGCACAACCGAGGAGGAGAGCACCTTTAAGAAAGGTCATAGAAAGCGGCTTTGATGGAGCTTGTGTGCGCATGAGTGACCGATCCTATGAATCGAAATCTTGTTCGATGCGTTTTTCGAGTTCAACCAGATCAGCTGGCAGAGGCATACCTGTGGCTTTGAGCGTGTTAAGCTTCTCACGAACCGTTTCACGAATCTCATGAACGTCCTGCGGCTGGTTTACCATCTGCTCAAAAAGCAGGGCGATTTCCGCTTTGATGTCCTCGAATGCCATAAGACCCTCTTGGCTTGAGCGGTCCGTTTTGCGGCCCGGTTCAGACAATATTCTTTCAATCGATGACAGTCATGTACCACGCAAAATACGCAAAGCGGAAGCCCAGAACGTCAAAGGCGCGTCAAAATGAATATTTCAAAGCGTAATAGAACGATTTTAAGCCTCACAGAATGCGAGGCAGCATCGTATCTATCGCATTGAATTCATGTGCAAAAATTCCGAAGTCGTCAAAACCGAGACCACCATCGGGATCAAACAGATAAATGCTCATCCAGATGAGCGCACATGTCAGCAAAATCGCCAAAATCGTCAGAAGCAGAAGGCGGCGACCGAGAGCTGCCTTCTGGCCCGCTCCCTCAGGGGGGTTCTTATTCATATTCAATCGTCATTCGTGGCATTCAAATCTTCTGGCGGTGTACCATGTTCTGGCTCTGCTGCAAGATAGCCCTGATGCACGAGCGCCTTTCGGAGAATGAGAATAATTGCCTCAGTCTGATTGAGGCCCGGATGCGTCTCATGAATGAAACGTTCGAGAGCGTCATGCACGTCAGTGGGGAGATAGGTGCTCATCGTTCCTCCGTTATCAGAGCGCTTTCCAATGAGGCCAGCGCCCTGTCTTTCGTTCTTATTATTACCCTGCACAAAACTGATGCGCAGTTTTCACCCAAATGCTCGGAGCCCCCTAAGCCAGCTTAGGCTACCTTTACAGAAATAGACCCCACGCCGCCTACTGCGCCTTCGAGAAGATCACCACGCTGGACAGGTCCGACGCCTGCCGGTGTGCCAGTGTAAATAAGGTCGCCCGGTTGAAGCTCAAACAGAGACGAAAGATAAGAAATCGTTTCGGCAACCTTCCAGATCATCTGATTGAGATCGCCCGACTGGCGTGTTTCTCCATTAATTTTCAGAGAAATTTCAGCCGATTCGGGATGGCCGATTTCCGACACGGGTACAATGGCTGAGCATGGCGCGGAATGCTCAAAAGCTTTCGCCACTTCCCAAGGACGACCCGCCTTCTTTGCAACGGCCTGCAAGTCACGGCGCGTCATGTCGATGCCGACTGCATAACCATAAACGTGGTCGAGCGCCTGTTCGACTGCAATGTCCTTGCCGCCTGTTTTGAGGGCCACGACCAGCTCGATCTCATGATGTACGTCTTCGGTCTTCGGCGGATAGGGAAAATCACCGCCTTCAATCACAAGGCTATCCGGGTTTTTCTGGAAGAAAAAAGGCGGATTGCGCGTTGGATCACCACCCATTTCAATCGCGTGATCGGCATAGTTCTGACCGACGCAATAAATGCGATGCACGGGAAAACGCGCTTCGGTTCCCTTAACCGGCACGAATGGCTGCGGAGAAGGCGCGAAAACATAGTTTGTCATGAAAGGCTGATCCCGTGAGAATATGACTGATACTCAATATCATGCAGGCAGGAATCATCTGCGGCAAGCCTTGGCGGTGCAATTTTCCGTCATGCGTTATTATGCCGTTGTGACGGTGTAATTCGCATCGCGTGAGGATGAGACCACGAGTTCGGCATTGGGAATATCATTGGAAAGTGCGCGCTGACGTGCTGCGTCTTCTGTGTGTCCATAATCAAGCCAACGCTGGATGAGGCGACGTTCAAGCTCGGAAAAAGGCACTTCCAGAAAGATCGTCATATCGAAAAACGATGCGAGTTCCGTCCAGGGCTCCTGATCGAGCAACAGATAATTGCCTTCCACCAGCAGAATTTGATGATCGGCGCGCACGATTGCTGCGCCGGCGCGTGCAAGATCAAGCGTGCGATCAAAGGCCGGAATCACGACGTCTTCCGAAGCATTTTTCAAGCGCCCCAGCAGAGCTGCAAAGCCTGCGCAGTCAAAAGTGGGTGGTGATCCTTTCCGGCTACGCAGGCCGCGCTCGTCAAGGATTGCATTGTCCAGATGAAAGCCGTCCATCGGCACAATAACGGCTGGCCCTACTCCGCCTTTATTGATCGCATCCCGCAGATACTCAGAAATTGTGGACTTACCTGCTCCCGGTGGACCAGCAATCGCAACAATCAAACGGCCGTCTGTATTCGAAAGCTTTGAGAGAATTTCTGCCGGCAGATTTTCCGTGGGGCAAGGCTTCATATAAGGGTACCTGAAATGAAAAATAGAAGTGTTTCTGCAGAACAGCACACAGTTTGTTATTTTCAAACAATAAGTTTGATCTATCTTGTCTTGCAATGACCGCAAAGACTGATCACTTGCTAGTTCAAATCATTGAATCGAACGGGAAAAATATGACCGTCAAGACAGTTGCCACCACACCCTTTCAGGATCAGCAGCCCGGAACATCCGGTTTGCGTAAGAAGGTCCCGGTTTTCCAGCAGCCCAATTATGCTGAAAACTTCATCCAGTCGGTTTTCGATGTGCTGGACGGCTTTGCGGGCAAAACGCTTGTGGTTGGTGGTGATGGTCGCTTCTATAATCGCGAAGTGATCCAGAAAGTCATCAAGATTGCAGCGGCCAATGGTTTCGGCCGCATCATGGTTGGTGAGGGTGGTATTCTATCCACACCAGCAGCTTCCAACATGATCCGCAAATACAAGGCTTTTGGTGGTCTCATTCTGTCCGCCAGCCACAATCCCGGTGGCCCGAACGAAGATTTTGGCATCAAATACAATATCGGCAATGGCGGTCCTGCGCCTGAAAAGATCACCGAAGCGATCTTTGCGCGCTCGAAGGTGATCGATCAGTACAAGATCATAGAAGCAGCTGATATTGACCTCAACACGCTCGGAACCGCCAAAGTTGGCGACACAGAAATCGTGGTCTTTGATCCAGTCACAGACTACGCCGAACTGATGGAGAGCCTGTTCGACTTTGATGCTATACGCGCCATGATCAAGGGCGGCTTCGGGCTGAAGTTCGATGCCATGCACGCTGTTACCGGCCCGTATGCCAAGGAGATTTTTGAGCGCCGTCTTGGCGCGCCGGAAGGTAGCGTGATGAACTTCGTTCCGCTGCCAGATTTTGGCGGTCATCATCCCGATCCCAATCTCGTTTATGCCAAAGAGCTTTACGACCTTCTTATGTCGGATAGTGCACCGGATTTCGGCGCGGCATCGGATGGCGACGGCGACCGCAATCTCATCATCGGACGCGGCATTTTCGTAACTCCATCCGACTCACTGGCAATGCTTGCGGCCAATGCGCATCTGGCACCCGGTTATAAGGACGGCATCAAGGGTATCGCCCGTTCCATGCCAACCAGCGCCGCGGCTGACCGCGTTGCGGAAAAACTCGGCATTGGCATTTACGAGACACCGACCGGCTGGAAATTCTTCGGCAATCTGCTCGACCACGGCAAGGTGACGATCTGCGGTGAGGAAAGCTCCGGCACTGGCTCTGACCATGTGCGCGAGAAAGACGGGCTTTGGGCAGTTCTGCTTTGGCTCAACATTCTGGCCGTGCGCAAGGAAAGCGTGAAAGCCATTGTCGAAGAGCATTGGGCGCGTTTTGGCCGCAACTATTACACCCGTCACGATTATGAAGCTGTTGATTCCGACATCGCAAAAAAGCTGGTTGCTGATCTGCGTGGCAAGCTCGCAAGCCTGCCGGGCACCAGTGTCAACGGTCTGAAGATCGAAAAGGCCGATGATTTCGCCTATCATGATCCGATCGACCATTCGGTAAGCGAACATCAGGGTATCCGCATCTATTTTGAAGGCGGTGCGCGTGTCGTTCTGCGTCTTTCCGGCACAGGCACATCGGGTGCCACCATCCGCATCTATATCGAGCGATATGAGGCAGATCAGGCCAAGCATGATCTCGACACGCAGGAAACACTGGCAACGCTGATTGATGCAGCAGAACAGATTGCCGAGGTAAAAAAGCGCAGCGGGCGCACTGAACCAAGCGTGATCACATAATAAAAAAGGGCCCTCTCGAGCCCTTTTTCTTTTGCGGATTATTCAAACACAATCGCCGGAGCAGGCTTTCCAGCGCCTGCACCCGACTTCATGTTTTCCCAGACTTTGGCTGCAATATCGCGATAGATTTTCGCGTGTTCGCTGTCGGGTTCAACGACCGTGATCGGCGTGCCGTTGTCGGAATGCGCACGCACATCCATATGCAGCGGCACTTCCCCAAGGAATGGCACGTTTAAGCGCTCAGCTTCCTTGCGAGCGCCGCCATGGCCGAAAATGTCATAGCGCTTGCCTGTGTCGGGCGCGATGAAATAGCTCATATTCTCGACAATGCCCAAAAGCGGCACATCGACCTTGCGGAACATGGCCAACCCCTTGCGCGCATCAATCAAAGCCAAATCCTGCGGTGTGGAAACAACGACTGCACCCGCCAGCGGCACCTGCTGCGCCAAGGTGAGCTGTGCATCACCCGTGCCGGGCGGCATATCGACGACCAGAACGTCGAGATTACCCCATGCCACTTCGCGCAACATCTGTGTCAGCGCCGACATAACCATCGGTCCGCGCCAGATCATCGGTGTGTCTTCATCCACCATGAAACCCATCGACATCACCTTGACGCCGTAGTTTTCCATTGGCTTGAGAATGCGTCCTTCAACAGTTTCCGGGCGACCGGAAAGGCCGAGCAGACGTGGCATAGATGGGCCATAAATATCGGCATCGAGAATGCCAACTTTCAGGCCATTTGCAGCCATACCGAGCGCCAGATTAACGGCAGTCGTAGATTTACCGACGCCACCCTTGCCGGACGCAACAGCAATGATTGCGCCAACGCCGGGAATACCAGGTTTGGCTGCCGGACGCGGTTGCGGTGGTTGGCGATTTGGCGCTGCTGCAGCCTGTGCGGGACGTGGCTGTGGTTTTGGTGGAGGGGGCGCATCATCACTTGTGCGACCGCCCTTCTTTTCCGCAGTCAGCGTGACCAGCGCTCCGGACACACCCGGAATTTCCTTAACCGCCTTTTCAGCAGCCAATCGCATTGGCTCAAGCCCGTTTGCGCGATCCGCAGGAACTGTGATGGAAAAGAAGACCTTGCCGTCGGCAATGAAAATATCCGACACCAGACCGAGCGACACAACATCGCTTTCGAAATCTGGTCCTGTCACAGCTTTCAGCCGTTCGAGAACCTGTTCACGCGTTACGCCTGACATTATTCCAACCTCGTCTGCGGCAAGCTCTCTGCTTGCCCGCTTTGCATGTCTTGAGATAATCCAGTTTTAGCCAAAAGGCCAATAGAACCAAGCAAAGAGTTTTGAGAGACAGGTGACATAATGGCCAAAGCCATCCACACGATGATACGCGTTCTTGATGAGGGAAAGTCTGTTTCCTTCTATGATCAGGCTTTCGGTCTGAAGATCGCCGAGCGCATCGATTTCGAAAGCTTTACGCTTGTTTATCTGCGCAATGACGAAGCCGACTTCGAAGTAGAGTTGACCATCAACAAGGGGCGTACAGAGCCATATAACCTCGGCGACGGTTATGGCCATTTAGCTTTTGTGGTTGATGAACTTGATGCAGAACATGCTCGTTTCACAGGACTGAACTTCAAAGTCGGCAAGCTGGTGGACTTTAAGAATGGTGACGTGCAGGTCGCGCGCTTCTTCTTTGTCGAAGATCCGGATGGCTACAAGATCGAAGTCATTCAGCGCGGCGGGCGCTACGTTTGAGTAAGAGGATAAGGGGGGCGCTGGCCTTCTTTGAGCGCAAGCAAAATTCTTGGCTCTGAGCTCCCACCCTATTCTCTACTGCCTTAAGAACGCTTCTATTTGACGCTTGGCAAAGACAGCCACGTTGGAATAGATAAGGTCGATCCTGAAGGAGATTTTTGGGTTGAACACGCGCGCAGTCCAGTTACGGGCAACATTGGCGATACGCATTCTGAGCGTATTGGCACTGATGCTTGTCGCTTTTGGGCACAAGCCTGTTACGCTCGCTTCTCCTGAACAATTGCTGCTTGCAGAATATGTTCTGCCTGATGGCAGTTATCCCGTTCTCTGTATCACCGATCACGCAGTCGATCAGGACGGACATGATCGGGATCAACATCTGCATAACAGTAATATCTGCGATGCCTGCCGTATTTCGTCGGCATTCCTTTGCCCTACTCCCGCACCATCAACTGGTGCTGCACCGAATGTTGCCGCTGCTGACATTGTCGTACCGTCAGAGCCAATCTTACGGCAAACAGCCTATCCACCGTCCGCGCCGCCACAAGCGCCGCCCTTTGCCTGAAATCAATTTTCCTGCGCGCGCTTAACAGCGCTGCGTCCCTACATTTGATTATTCAGGTTTCTTACGATGAAAAACACTCGTTTTCTTAAATCCGCTATTTCGGTTCTCGCACTTTGCGCTTCAGTCGGCTTTGCCAGTGCCCACTCGTCACTTGAACAGAGCGAAGCCAAGGCGGGCGGTTTCTACAAGGCGGTTGTCCGCATCCCGCACGGCTGCGAGGGCAAAGCCACGACCGCTGTAAAGATTGAACTGCCCGAAGGTTTTGTTTCAGCGCAGCCACAGCCGAAGGCTGGCTGGAAAGTTGAAACAGCCAAGGGTGACTATGCGCAGAGCTATAAGATTCACGGCAAAGACGTGAACTCCGGCGTAAAGCAGGTCACATGGAGCGAAGGCGAACTGCCAAGCGACTTCTATGATGAGTTTGTCGTGGTTGGCCAGCTTTCCAAGTTCGATAAGGACACGACCCTCTCCTTCCCAGTCACGCAGTTCTGCGGCACAGATGATTCCGTCGCGTGGACCGAAATTGCAGCCGAAGGCCAGAACCCTCATGATCTCGAACATCCGGCACCACAGCTTCGCGTGACGGCTGCGTCAGGCGTTGATGAACATGCGGGCCACGGTGGGGTTGGTGATCACGGAAACCATGGCGATCATGCTATGGCCCCAACCAAGGTCGGCGATCTTAGCATTAGCGCTCCATCAATCCGCGCCATGGTTCCAGGTGCAAAAGTTGCTGGCGGCTTCATTACCATCAAAAACGATGGCAAGGATGCAGACAAGCTGGTCAGCGTCACAACAACCGGTGTCAAGCGCGTTGAAATCCATGAAATGAGTATGGAAAATCAGGTCATGAAGATGCGCAAGCTCGACAGCGGCTTGGATATTCCAGCTGGAGAAACGGTTGAGCTGAAATCCGGTGGCTATCACCTGATGTTCATTCAGCCAGACCAGCCTTACACGGAAGGCGACAAGATTTCCGCGACGCTGGAATTCGAAAAGGCTGGTAAGGTCGATCTCGAATTTCCTGTTACGCCGCAGAGCGGCAAGTCCGACGATCATTCAAACCACTGATATCGTAAGACACTACAGCATAATTCCTTAAATCTGAATCAGATTGAGGTAAAACTATGTTGTAAATATAGAGTGTTAGAGCGACCTTTGTGCGCCCAGAAGGGAGCACGGCGCTCTAGAGCAAAGGGCGGTAACGCGCCTCTCTCCGCGCATTATGCGCCCGTTTGCCGCAACCGCTACCCAATTGTAGCGGTTGCGTTCTTCGTTTATTGCTATAAACATGACTTTAATAGTCTAGAATAATTCTACACTGTTGAAATAATTCACTTTTCTAAAAGCTGAGTAATTGACTCCAGATCAATTTAGAGCTTTTATGCGCGAGGGTTATTTTGTGCAGCCTTTGATGTTTGGGCCTTGAACCCGTTCGATTGGAGGACCTATGATCGGTCTCAGTGAGTGCCGGTCCGCAAATGTGGATGGGTTGCCTTGGCAACTTCATCTTATGCCGACCGGATATTGCAATGCGCGAGGGGAAACAGAACGCCTCGCGAAGCAAAAGCAGCAAAGCTGCGCATCAGTTCGTACCTCTGAGTGGAGGCGAACATGAATATGCGCATAACAGAACTGAACGGCGCCAACAGCGTGGGCTATTATGATCGCCTGCCTGAGAAGCTCGTGCTGGAAGGCTATCGTCGCTGGACAGCCGGTTTTGAAACCGGATCGATCATTCCTTGGGAAATGACCTGGGGCCTCTATTCGGAATTGCTTGGACCATCGGAAGCAAAGCGTGCTGTGGGGGAGCTCTCGCAGTTCATTCGCGTGCTGCGTCATTGTGCAAGTTGCCAGCTACGCGCCTTTCCATTCGATTCACAGCATGTCTGCCGCGAAGAGTGCCTGACGCTCGGTCTGATTTCAGGCTTGCAGAATCAGGATGGCTTATTGCTCCAGACCTGCCTTGAAGCAATCGCCTGCAAACGACGTTGCGACGATGTGGCAGATGCAGCCCGCAGTTTTGCCGATACTTTGGCCGATTTCGGACAGACTTTGTTGCCAATACCGATTCACGCCATCGACAGTGCTTTGAACATAAACCGGCGCGCGACCTTTCACTGATTTCAGGAACGCTGCGTAGGAAATGAATTTGATTTAGGCCGCAGAAAGCGGCGCGAGGAGAACGAAGATGCAAGCCAGAACCGAACGACGCCTCGGCTTTGTTGCTGCTATCGCACTAACGACGGCAGCCTTTGCCATGCCAGCAATATCAACCCAGATGGCGCAGGATACGACTGCACCAACCACCCTTCATGCATCGGTCGACAGCATGAAGATCGAGCTTTCTCGCCTTGTTGCTTTTGCCGACACCGCGACCAAGCCGGTTCATTACGAATAAGCAAAAGCAACAATCAGCCGGGCGAAACGCCTCCAGTCCGTCCGGTAAAAACGAGAGCGCGTACATAGATCATATGTGCGCGCTCTATTTTTTACCCATCGGTGAACCGATCATCCAACGATGATCGGTGCTTGCCCCTGAACACGATTATAAAGATCGATGATGTCCTGGTTCATCAGGCGGATACAGCCTGAGGACATTGACTGACCAATCGACCACCATTCTGGTGACCCATGGATGCGGTAGCCCGTGTCGCGGCCATTCTGGAAGATATAAAGCGCACGCGCGCCCAACGGATTTTGCGGGCCAGGCTCCTGACCATTGCGGTATTTTTCAAGCTCCGGCTTGCGCTGAATCATTTCCGGCGGAGGCGTCCAGCGCGGCCATTGCTTCTTGTATTGAACATTGGCGCGGCCCTGCCATTCAAAGCCAGCCTTGCCGATGCCGACGCCATAGCGCAGCGCTTCGCCACCCGGGAGCACGTAATACAGGAAGTGATCCTTGGTGCTAACCACGATGGTTCCAGGCGCTTCACCTGTCGGATCAGGCACGATCTGACGGCGAAATTCTTTCGGCACTTTCTGATATGGAATGGCTGGAAGTGCATAAGGCCCTTCCTGCACGGAAGCATACATCACATCCGGCGTCGTAATGTTCTTATCGACACTGATCTGCGGACGCATCGGCGAAATGCCGCTTGTGGACATCGGGTCGATGTTCATCTGAAAAGCAGACATGTCCATGGTTTGCGAACAGCCCGCGACACCGCCAAGCATGGCAGCGCCGGTGCCCAGCAGAAAATGACGACGGCTTAATTTCTCACTCAACTTAGACATACAAATCGTCCAACTCGAAACAATCGGCAAAATGCCCTTCTATCGTCCCAACAATTTGCGTCCTTATGGTTGAGGAAGCGTTAAATCACTCGCGCAAACGTTAAGAAAAATGGTTACCGTGAGGTCGATAAAATAGAGGCTGGGGAGATACCCGGCCTTTTTGATCAAGCTTTGCTGATCGATCAGTAATCTTTTTCGTAGAAGATACCGCCGCTGGAATCGCCTTCTGATCCAAGCGCACCCTTGACCTTCAGGTTGCGGGAAATGTCCAGATTGACGGTGCCCTTGGTCGATCCGCCAGAACCGGCTTCAACACCCAGATAAATATTGTCCCGAATATAGCGACCCGCACGGACGGCAGTTTCGCCCTGGCTGTCAGTCACGACATCAATATCGTCGAGACCTGTTCCCTGACGCAGCTTACCTATCAGCGAGTTATTGGAACCGCCGGCCAGTTCCGCCGCTGCTGCAGCAAGCTGTGCAATCTGAAACGCCGACAATTCGCCGATTGAGCGCTTGAAGATCAGATGCGCCAACACCTCGTCCTGCGGCAATTCCGGTGAAGACGAGAACACGATATTGAGATTATCGACGGTGCCGGTAACAGTAACAATTGCCGTGATGTCATCGCCTTCACTGCGTGCAACAAAGTTGATTTGCGGATTAAGGTCGCCAACGAGCGTGACATGTCCTTCATCGAAGGTAATGCGCTGGCCGAGAATGCCAATACGACCGCGAATAAGATCAAACGAACCAACGGGCTGGATGCCGGTCACGGGACCTGTCAGCCGTACGCGACCGCCCAGCTCAGTATCAATGCCACGACCACGCACAAATATCTGGTTTGGCGCGTTTACAACGACATCGAGACGCGGAACTGTCGGGCGCGCAGTGGGCGTCGGCACCTTGCTGCGGCGCGTTTCCACTTTAGCGCGATCAAGCGTAGTCTGAACGTTCTTTGGCGTATTGATATGGCGCACTGGAACATAGGTTGCACCACCGCCAAGATTCTCCGGCACAGTAATTTCGGCACGATCAACATCTATGCGGCCTGCGATCAGCGGATCACGCATCAGCGGCCCGGAGATCGTAATACCACCATTCACCGTTGCCACCACCAGCTTGCCATCGGCATAGCGCGCACGATCAAGCTTGATATCGATATTGGCCGGGAAATTGGCTGCAGCATTGGTCGAGATCGTACCGGTCGCAGAAATCGCGCCACCGCTGCCAAAGGCTGCATTGACCTGACGGAGTGTGATGGTTTCTCCCTCCATCGCGCCCATAATATTGATCTTATTCAGACGAACATTGGTTTCAGGATCGATAAACTGCGCACCTGATGCCGAGAACATGCCGCGAAGCTGTGGCTTATCAAATCCGCCTGAAACACTTGCCGTCAACGAAAGCGTGCCGCTTGCCTGCGCACCACGGTCCGCAAGGAAGCGGTTGGCGAGTGCCAGCGGAAGACTGCCAGAAACATTGACACCAAGGCCCTGTCCCGAGAATGGAACCTTGCCGTTGGCCGTGACATTGAGGCCCTGCGGACCATCAACAGTCAGCGAAGAAATATCGACCGCCTTTGCCGCATAGTTACCAGCCGCCTGCAGGCTCAGCGGCGCAAGGCCGTTGTCGCGCAGGGGCTTTGCCGCCAGTCCTGTACCACGCAGATTGAAGCTTGCAGCAGGATTGGTCAAAGGTCCGGTGACACGCGCTGTACCCGTGACATTACCCGCAAGGTCCTGCCCTTTCACAGCGCCATTCAGTGCAGTCAGTGGCAGATTGGCGAGATTGATATCGACCGCCATATCGCCCTGTCCGAGCGGAACACCACCCTTTGCGGTCACATCAATGCCACCACCACCAGTAACATGAGCATCCACATTCAGACGATTATTATCCGAGCTACCCTTGGCATCAGCATTGAGCGGCGCGATGCCCTGATCTTTTAGCTGTGCCGCCGTGACGCCCCGCGCGGCAATATCGAAAGCAGCATTCGGATTCTCACGCGTTCCTGTGACGCGAGCCGTGCCATTGAGCGTGCCGCCAAGACCAAGATCAGGTTTGAAGGTATTGGCGAGCGCCAAAGGCAGATTGGAAAGTGCAACCGAAAGGTCGAGACGTTCTCCGATCGCGCCATTGACCTTTACCTGACCGTCACCGGTATTGACGATGATATCGCCAAACGAAATGTCACTGCCTTTCATGGCAATGGTTGCAGGCGCTGCTAGTACCGCTGAAAGTGAACCCTGCTTCACATCGGCAGATGACAGCCCCAGCTCAAAACCACCATCCTTCGGCTCCAGCGAACCGGATGCGTTGGCCAAAGTGCCAATCTTGAGCTTGGTGCTCGCAGTGAAGTCGGTCTTTGTTCCCGTTGCATTGGCCTTTCCATCAAAATTGTCGATGCCGAAAGTGCCAACGAGAATATCGCGCGCTGCCGCTGTGCCGTCGACGACCGGCACTCCAAACAGATCCTG
>Ga0256901_1001223_pt1 | contig 13145 bp, 14 predicted proteins | sample MC6MC0689MT_FD_190200 | JGI IMG/M metagenome (GOLD analysis project Ga0256901, IMG submission 190200) | Metatranscriptome of enriched soil aggregate microbial communities from Iowa State University, Ames, United States - MC6-MC0689-MT... | ecosystem: Environmental > Terrestrial > Soil >... | reverse complement strand
TGTTTTTCCTTTTTGTGCGTTAACAAATCATAAACAAATTGTAAAAAAAATCGAATTGTATTGCACAACTCAATTTTTATTTAAACCTTTGCGCCACAATCAATTCAATACAATTGATTTTTGTAAAAAATGAGCAAACATATCACACATAAATTATCTGTTGTAGATGCCAAAAATATGGCAACTAACAGCTATTTTATTGAGCGTTTGCACCCCATATTTCATATCACTACTAGTCGGCAGCTCTTTACGCCGCGGATTTAAGTCTTACCCCTAGGGAACTTAAACCCATGAGGAATTGATCCTCAATAAAAATCCAATTAACAAGAATACCATATTTTTTCGTTAAATAATTAATGAATAATAACGATTTTATAGTGCAAGTCGCACTTCCTGAACATCGTGTTTTTGCTGAAGAAATAGTTGAAGAGATGGCTGAGTCTGCGAAAGCAAGGGGCACAGGTATCGCTAAACGTTCGCCAGAATACGTTGCTGGTAAAATGCAGGAAGGAAAATCTGTCATTGCTTTCCACAAGGATGGCACATGGGCTGGATTTTGCTACATCGAAACTTGGAGCCACGGTCAGTTTGTGGCCAACTCTGGCTTAATTGTAAGTCCTAAGTTTCGCAAAGCGGGATTAGCGAAGGCTATCAAAGAAGAAATTTTTGCACTGTCTAGAAAACTGTATCCGAAAGCTAAAATCTTTGGCTTAACCACTGGTTTAGCAGTAATGAAAATCAATTCAGACTTAGGTTACGAACCCGTAACTTACTCGGAACTTACCCAAGACGAAGAATTTTGGAAAGGATGCCAAAGCTGCGTAAACTTCGATATTTTAAAAATGAAGGAGCGTAAAAACTGCATGTGCACGGCTATGTTGTACGATCCGAAGGAGAAAAAACACGAAGCTGCTAAAGAGTTTGCAGAAGAATTGCAGAAAAAACCGAAGCTTTATGAGCGTTTTATGCGAATTAAGCAACGTTTAATAGAAAAAAATAAAGGTGGCAGCGACCTTAAATCACTATTGTTGTTTTTGGCGTTTTTAAATAAATAGAATAATAAATCATCCTATACAACTCTCCTTTAGGGGTTGGGGGTTAATAAAATAAATACAAGATGAAGAAAAAAGTTGTTTTAGCATTTAGCGGAGGTTTAGATACCTCGTTCTGTTGCATTCATTTAACCAAAGACAGAGATTTAGAAGTTCACTCGGTAGTGGTAAACACTGGTGGTTTTTCTGAAGATGAGCTAAAGGAAATTGAAGCACGGGCTTATGCTTTAGGTGTAACCTCGCATGCCGCGGTAGACGAAACCGAAAACTATTACAACGACAGCATCAAGTATTTGATTTATGGTAACGTATTAAAAAATGCGACTTATCCATTATCAGTAAGTGCAGAGCGTGTTTGCCAAGCTACAGCAATTGCCAATTATGTAAAGAAAATTGGTGCTGATTATGTGGCTCACGGCAGTACTGGTGCAGGTAACGATCAAGTTCGTTTTGATATGATTTTCAATATCCTTATTCCGGGAGTGGAGATTATTACACCAATTAGAGATTTGAAATTATCACGCGAAGCGGAAATAGAGTATTTGGCAAAACATGGTGTAGTTTACACTGCGGAGAAAGCAAAATATTCAATCAACAAAGGTTTGTGGGGTACTTCGGTAGGTGGTGCAGAGACTTTAACTAGCAATAAAACCTTGCCAGAAAGTGCTTGGCCAACTCAGGTAACAGAAACTGAAGCTAAACAAGTAGAGTTAACTTTCGAAAAAGGCGAATTGGTTGCTGTTGACGGTGAGAAATTGGAACCAGTAAGAGCTATCCAGAAATTGCAAGCTATTGCTGCTCCTTTCGGTTTAGGTCGTGACATTCACGTTGGTGATACCATTATCGGCATTAAAGGTCGTGTAGGTTTTGAGGCAGCAGGACCAATGGTGATCATCAAAGCGCATCATGCTTTAGAGAAGCACACCTTAACCAAATGGCAATTAAGCTGGAAAGAAAACTTGTCTTCTTTCTATGGTAACTGGTTGCATGAAGGTCAATTCCACGATCCAATTATGAGAGATATGGAAGCTTTCTTAAGCTCTACGCAAAGCACCGTTAACGGGAAAGTATTTGTAGAGCTGTTGCCTTATCGTTTCCATATTATAGGTATCGAAAGTGCTAATGATTTAATGAGTAATAAATTTGGTAGCTACGGCGAAATGAACAATGCTTGGAGCGGCGAAGATGTAAAAGGTTTTTCAAAAATCTTCGGTAACCAGGTAATGATTTGGCATAAAGTAAACTCAGAAGCGTAGCTTCTGAAGATATGAAGTTTGAGGTAAAAGGCGTAAGGTTATGTGCCAAAGACCTTAAGCCTTAAACCTAAAAATCCTAAACCTAAAAATGAGTAAAATAGAGATAAAACGTATCGACCGAAATGAAGCTAATTTAGTTGTTGGCTTGTTCAATCAATACAGAATATTTTATGGGAAATTCTCTGATTTAGGAATGGCTAAAGCATTTATTGATGCTCGGTTAGAAAATAACGAGTCTGTTATTTTTGTAGCATTAGCTGACGATAAACCTATTGGATTTACACAGCTTTATCCTAAATATTCATCCGCTAGGTTAACCAAGAATTGGATTTTGAATGATTTGTTTGTCGATTTAGACTATCGCAAGCAAGGCATTGGAGAGGCATTGATTAAAACAGTGATGGATTTTGCCAAAACACAGGGAGCTACTTTTGTGCGGTTAGAAACAGCAGTTGACAATTATACGGCACAGAGTTTATACGAAACAATCGGTTTTAAAAAGCAAGAACCAGACAATGAATTTTTTCTTTATAAAATTGATATAACTTAATAAAATGAGCAAGATTAAAGCAGGAATTATTGGAGGAGCAGGTTACACCGGTGGCGAGATGCTACGTATCTTGGTTAATCACCCGCAAGTAGACATTGCTTTTGTAAATAGCAGCAGCAATGCTGGAAATTTAATTTCGGACGTACATACTGATTTGTTTGGTGATACAGACTTGAAGTTTACAGACCAAATTTCGCAAGACATTGATGTGTTGTTTCTATGCGTTGGTCATGGTGATGCGAAGAAGTTTTTAGAAGCAAATCCGATTGATGCCAAAGTTAAAATCATTGATTTATCTCAGGATTTCAGGTTAGCTCAAAATTCGCAACTCGCAACTCGTAATTTCGTTTATGGACTTCCAGAGTTAAACAAGGATAAAATTGCTTCTGCGCAAAACATTGCTAATCCAGGTTGTTTTGCTACATGTATTCAGTTAGGATTATTGCCTTTGGCTTCGAAAGGATTGTTGCAGAGAGAAGTTCACATCAATGCTACGACTGGTTCTACAGGTGCAGGACAAAGCTTGAGCAAAACCTCACACTTCAGTTGGAGAAATAATAATCTTTCGACCTATAAAGCTTTCGAGCATCAACACTTGAATGAAATAGGTGAAAGCTTAACTCAGCTACAAGGAGAAGTAAAGGAAGCCTTAAATTTCATCCCACAACGTGGCGATTTTACGAGAGGAATTTTAGCAGCGATGTACACCGAAAGTGATTTGACGGAAGAGGAAGCTTACGAACTTTATGAAAGCTATTATTCAAATCATTCATTCACACACGTAAGCCGGAAAAACATCGATTTAAAGCAAGTGGTAAATACCAATAAATGCCTTGTTCATTTAGAAAAGCATGGCAATAAATTATTTATCATCAGCATTATAGATAACCTTTTAAAAGGTGCCAGCGGACAAGCTGTTCAGAATATGAACTTAATGTTTGGACTGGAAGAAACCGTAGGGCTGAAATTGAAAGCGGTTGGGTTTTAGGTTATAAGTTTTAAGTAATAGGTTATGCAAGATTTTAAAAGTTTGAAAGTGTGGGAAAAGGCACATGGTCTTACGCTTGAAATTTATACGCACACAAAAGCTTTTCCGAAAGAAGAACTTTTATAGTTTAACCAACCAATTGCGACGAGCTGCTTCATCTGTTCCTGCTAATATTGCAGAAGGTTGTGGAAAACAGACAAAGGCAGATTTTGCAAACTTTTTAAATATTGCTTTGGGTTCAGCTAATGAAACAGAGTACTTTTTGATATTATCAAGAGACTTAAATTACATCAAGGACGATGATTTCAAAGCGCTTTTAAAAGAAGCCAACGAAGTAAAAGCAATGCTCATTAATTTAATTACCAAAGTTAGGGCTTAGTAAACTTATTACTTAAAACCTATAACTTATAACTTTTTAGGAATGAATTTATACGACGTATATCCATTAAACGACATAGAAATCACAAAAGCATCGGGCAGTAATGTTTGGGATGCTCACGGACAAAAATATTTAGACCTGTATGGCGGTCATGCGGTAATTAGCATTGGCCATACCAACCCGCATTATGTGCAACGCTTAACGGAGCAGTTAAACAAAGTGGGCTTTTACTCTAACTCTATTAAAATTCCTTTGCAAGTACAATTGGCAGAGAAATTAGGTCACGTTTCTGGTAAAAAAGATTATCAGCTCTTCTTAGTTAATTCAGGTGCGGAAGCCAACGAAAACGCCTTGAAATTAGCTTCTTTTTATAATGGCAGAAAAAAAGTAATCGCTTTTAGCGGTGCTTTCCACGGACGTACAGCATTAGCAGTTGCCGCTACCGATAACCCGAAAATTGTAGCGCCAGTTAATCAAACTGAAAATGTAATTTTCTTGCCTTTTAACAATGAAGTGGCTTTAGAAGAAACCTTCAAGTCGCAAGGCAACGAAATCGCTGCGGTAATTATAGAAGGTATCCAAGGTGTGGGCGGAATTAAAGAAGCGTCAAAGAGTTTCTTGCAAAAAATCCGTTCGCTGTGCGATGAATATAATGCAGTTTATATTGCAGACTCAGTTCAATGTGGCTATGGCAGAACAGGACAATTCTATTCGCACGATTGGGCTGGCGTAGATGCAGACGTTTACACCATGGCTAAAGGTATGGGCAACGGATTTCCGATTTCAGGGATTTCAATTGCACCGAAATTCAAACCGTGGCATGGACAGTTAGGTACTACTTTCGGAGGTAATCATTTAGCTTGTGCAGCAGGACTAGCAGTTTTAGAGGTTATCGAAAAAGATGACTTGATGAAAAATGCTGAAGAAGTTGGGACTTACTTAATCGAAGAATTGAAGAAATTTGAGCAAGTAAAAGAAGTGCGTGGAAGAGGCTTGATGATTGGTATTGAACTGCCAGAAGAGCTAGCCCATGTGAAGAAGGATTTGCTGTTCAAGCATTTAGTATTCACGGGTGAAGCTAAACCTAACGTAATTCGTTTGTTGCCAGCGTTGAATTTGACAAAGGAAAACGCAGATGAGTTTTTGGAAGCCTTGAAAAAGGTTTTAAGTTCTACGTAATACGTTTTAAGTCATGCAGAACTATAAAGATTTAAAATATATCTCCGAAACTGAGTTTTTAGAACTGGAGAATACCATAAACGCCATTAAGGCGATGCTCATTAATTTGATTACCAAAGTTAGAAGTAAGTAGTGCACAATCACGTATTACGTATAACTTAAAACTTATAACTTAAATGAAATTATTCTCTTCCGTACACGATGTAACCGACATCAAACAATTAGTATCAAGTGCTTTGGCGCTAAAGGCTAGTCCTTATGCTTATGGCGATTTGGGTGAAAATAAAACCTTAGGCTTGGTGTTTATGAACCCAAGTTTGCGTACCCGTTTAAGCACCCAAAAAGCTGCGCTAAACTTAGGGATGAACGTGATGGTGATGAACATGGATAAAGAGGGGTGGGCTTTGGAAACGCAAGATGGCATCATCATGAATGGTACAACCGTAGAGCATATCCGCGAAGCTGCCGCAGTAATGGGAGAGTATTGTGATATTCTGGGCTTGCGTTCTTTTCCTAAGTTACAGGATAGGGACGAAGATTATAACGAGGAGTTCTTCAATAAATTTGTGAAATTTTGTGGCGTGCCTGTGGTAAGTTTGGAAAGTGCAACAAGGCATCCTTTACAAAGTTTGGCAGATTTAATTACGATTACAGAGACTAACCCAATTCCAATTGCAGATAGAGCGAATGGAAAAGTGCCAAAAGTAGTTTTAGCTTGGGCGCCTCATATCAAACCTTTGCCACAAGCTGTTCCAAACTCATTTGCAGAGTGGATGTGTAGGGCGCAAGCCGAAGGAATGTTAGATTTTACCATCGCACAACCGGAAGGTTTTGAACTGGAAGAAAGTTTTACACCAGGAGCTAAGATTTCTCATAATTTAGATGAAGCTATCGCTGATGCAGATTATGTTTACGTGAAGAACTGGAGCAGTTACAAAGAATATGGTCAGTTATTAGATTTTCCAGAGGGATGGATGATGGATAACGAAAAGTTGAAGCTCACTAAAAATGCAAAAGTAATGCACTGCTTGCCTGTTCGTCGTGATTTAGAATTGTCTTCTGAGATTTTAGATGGCCCAAATTCATTGGTTATCCACGAAGCTGGGAATAGATTGTGGTCAGCACAGGCGGTGCTAAAAGCAATGTTGGAAGAACTAAAATAGTTGCAGGTTACGTGTTGCGAGTTACAGGTTGAAGAGCCTAAACTCGTAACCTATAACTCGCAACACATAACTTAAAAACAATGCAAAAATTAACCATCATAAAAATAGGCGGAAACGTCATAGACAATTCCGAAAACTTGCACCATTTCTTGCAAGATTTTACGGCTTTAGAGGGGCCTAAAATCTTAATTCACGGTGGTGGTAAAATTGCTACCGAAACCAGTGCTGCAATGGGAATTGAAGCAAAAATGGTAGAGGGTCGTAGGATTACAGATATTGATACTTTGCGGGTAGTGACCATGGTTTACGCTGGGCTAATTAACAAAAATATAGTAGCGCAACTGCAGGCTAAAGGTGCAAATGCCATTGGTTTAACAGGTGCCGATGGAAATATCATTAAAGCGAAGAAGCGCCCAGTAAAAGAAATTGATTATGGTTTTGTGGGCGATTTGGATGAGAGTTCGGTTTCTGTTTCATCACTATCAAACTTATTGCAAGTAGGTTTTGTACCTGTACTTTGCGCCATTACCCACGATGGTGAAACGCAGTTATTAAACACGAATGCTGATACCATAGCATCAGCAGTAGCAGTTGCGATGTCGATAGCGTATGAAACACATTTGGTATATTGCTTCGAGAAAAAAGGTGTTTTGAAGGATGTGAATGATGACGCAACGGTAGTGAGAGAAATCCGTTCATTAGATTTTGAACCGCTAAAAGCTGATGGAACAGTTGCAGGCGGAATGATACCTAAATTGCACAACGCTTTTGAAGCAATTAATAAAGGAGTTACTTCGGTGTATATTGGCAAAGCCGATGAATTGGGCGAAATAGCAAGAGGAACCTTTGGGACGAAGTTGTTGAAGTAAGGTTGAAGGTAAAAGGTGTAAGGTTTAAGGTCGCGGTCTAGCTTATTATATCGTCATTGCGAGGCACGACCGCGAAGCAGCTACGAAGTAAACCGATCTTACAAAATGGGTAAGCTTTAGTTCGCTTTAGGATTGCTTTGTTCTTCGCAATGACGGAGCGTGTTAGGTTTGGAGTTGAATAAAAAAGGCGTTCGTTCTTAAACCTGATAGTAGCGGAAATACTTTTTTGAGTACAAACTTCCGTTAAGTGTCATGCTGAGCTTGTCGAAGCATCTGCAGGCGATGAAACAGAGCCGTAGTTCTCTGAGATGACAAGAGTTTAAAAAAGATTAAGCGGATAGCAGGGCTGAACAATAAAACGAGCATCAAAACTGCTTTTCAGAAAATAATAAACCATCGAAGAAATTTGGTGTAACCACAAGACAATGAAAAAAATAACCATTATCGGTAGCGGAAATATCGGTTTATCTTTAGCCAAAGGATTAGTGAATAAAAGCTATTGCAAGGCTCAAGATATTACTTTAACCCGTAGAAATATCAAGTTGATGACCGAAGAAGTTGCTGCTGGATTTAACGTGAGCGATGACAATTTAACGGCGATTGCTGATGCGGATATCGTAGTTTTAGCGGTACTTCCCCAACAATTGAAGAAAGTTTTAACACAATTAGCTCCCGCTGTAAATCCAGAAAAGCAGTTGTTTGTTTCGGTGATATCTGGGGTAAGCTGTGCCGATGTACGTAAAGAGCTGGGCGAAAATGTGCAGGTGATTAGAGCAATGCCGAACACAGCGATTTCTATTGGTCAGAGCATGACTTGTGTGGCTACAGACAACGCAACCGATGAAAACTTAAATGAAGTAGTCACCTTGTTTGAAACGGTTGGTGCAGTAGTAACTATTCAAGAAGATTTAATGACATCGGCGACTGCCTTATGTGCATGCGGTATCGCGTTCTTTTTGCGTAGCATTAGAGCAGCATCGCAAGGTGGCGTAGAAATTGGTTTCCATGCACACGATGCACTAAAAATGGCAGTACAAACCGCCAAGGGGGCAGCAGATTTATTGTTGTTGAACCAAACACACCCAGAAACTGAAATTGATAAAGTAACTTCGCCGAAGGGATGCACCATTGCAGGCCTGAATGAAATGGAACATAACGGTTTTAGTTCATCGCTAATTAAAGGAATTAAACTGTCGGCTAAAAAAGCTGGTGGATTATACAATGAATAAGCTGAAGGCTGAAAGCGAAAAGCTGAAGGCATTTTAGCAAGAGGAGGTTTTATGAGCTTTTAGCCTTTGGCTTTTCGCTTTAAGCACACAAAATGATTGAAAAACTAATTAAAGAAAGTACTGAATTACTGCGTGATTTAATCCGCATTCAGTCTTTTAGCAAGGAAGAAGATAGGACTGCGAATTTGATTGCGCAGTTTTTGGGCGAACACGGCATCAAAACTAACCGTAAGTTGAACAATGTTTGGGCTTACAACAAACATTTTGATGCTTCCAAACCTACAATTTTATTAAACTCTCATCACGATACTGTAAAACCAAATTCGGGTTACACACGCGACCCTTATGATGCCGCTATTGAAGATGGCAAGCTATTCGGCTTAGGCAGTAACGATGCTGGTGGTTGTTTGGTATCGTTAATTGCTACTTTCTTGTATTTCTACGAGCAAGAAGGTTTAAAATATAACTTCTGTTTGGCGGCAACGGCCGAAGAAGAAATTTCGGGCAATGATGGTTTAGAATTGGTAATTCCAGAATTGGGAGAGTTGGAGTTTGCCATTGTTGGTGAACCGACTGAAATGCACTTAGCCATAGCCGAAAAAGGTCTGTTGGTTATTGATTGTACCGCTCACGGAAAAGCAGGTCATGCAGCTCGTGAAGAAGGCGAAAATGCCATTTATAAAGCTTTGCCTGATATCGAATGGTTTCGCACTTATCAGTTCCCAAAAGTATCAGAGGTTTTTGGTCCGGTGAAAATGACAGTAACCATTATTAATGCTGGTTCGCAACATAATGTGGTACCTGCAAATTGCACCTTCACGGTTGACGTTCGTGTAACGGATGCCTACACCAACGAAGAAGTAGTTGAAATTATCAAACAACATGTAAGCTGCGAAGTGAAACCTCGTTCGGTGCGATTAAAACCATCATCAATAGATAAAAACCATCCAATTGTGGTATCGGGTATTGCTTTAGGGAAAACCACTTACGGTTCGCCTACCACATCAGACCAAGCTTTGTTGTCTATTCCATCGCTAAAATGTGGTCCAGGTTTTTCTGGTCGCTCGCACATGGCAGATGAGTTTTTGTATGTGGATGAAATTAGACAAGGCATTGAAGGTTATATCGCCATGTTGAAACCAGTGGTGGGAGTGTAGTCTCAATCGTCATTCCCGTGAAAACGGGAATCTTAAAGCGATATGCATTACGATACCCAATCGAGTTGGGTATGACTCACTGATGAATTGAACAAGTAAAAAAATGACTGAATACAACCTTTTTAAAACCCTACAAAACCAAAAAGTAATCTTACGTCCTTTACAGGAAAGCGACGAAAAGCTGCTTTGGCCAATTGCTCAGGAAAATGAGCTTTGGATTTACGGTTTGAAGGATTTAAGCGTCCGAGAAAACCTGCATCAATATATTCAATCAGCATTGGCTGATAGAGAAGCTGGCTATTGTGCGGTTTGGGTAATTATCGACGCCGCGTCTGGAAAAGTAGCTGGTTGTACCCGATTGGCAGAAATCAGTTGGAAAGATGAACGCGGGCAAATTGGCTGGACTTGGATTGGAAAGGAGTTTCAAGGTTCTGGCTTAAACAAAGCCATGAAATATGAAATCCTGAAGTACGGATTTGAAACTTTGGGCTTAAATAGAATAGAGCTAAAAGCAGATGAACGTAATTTGCAATCACGCAAAGCGATATTAAAACTAGGGGCAACTGAAGAAGGTACATTAAGGCAACACATGAAAATCCACGATGGCTTTATTCGCAATACGGTATTTTATAGTATCCTGAAAAGCGAATGGCCAAAAATAAAAGTTAAATTAGCGGCAGATTTGTGAGAGTGCTTACTCTTATCGTCATGCTGAATTTATTTCAGCATCAGCAAAGCCGACCCTGAAATAAATTCAGGGTGATGGATAGGTTAGTAAATCGTAAGTCGTAATTCTAAAATCGTAAATTAAAATGAAAATCTGGCAGAAAAATATTGATGTAAACCAATTTGTAGAAAACTTCACTGTAGGTAAAGACCGTGAATTGGATTTGCAAATGGCAAAGTTTGATGTGTTGGGCTCTTTGGCGCATACACAAATGCTAGAAACCATCAATTTATTAACGGCCAAAGAGTTAGCTGAAGTTCAAACAGCACTAAAAAATATCTACAAAGAAATTGAAGAAGGTAACTTCGTTATCGAAGACAGCGTAGAAGATGTGCACTCACAAGTAGAGTGGTTGTTAACGCAGCGAATTGGCGAGGCTGGCAAAAAAATACACAGCGGTCGCTCACGTAACGACCAAGTTTTGGTAGACTTAAAACTCTATTTCCGTAGTTGCATCGAAGAAATGGTGGGCAATACTGAAGCTTTATTCAATCAGTTAATTCAATTGAGTGAAGAACATAAAAGTAAGTTGCTGCCAGGTTACACGCACTTGCAAATCGCCATGCCATCATCTTTTGGTTTGTGGTTTGGAGCTTATGCCGAAAGCTTGGCCGACGATATGGAATTGATGTTAGCTGCTTGGAAAATCACCAATAAGAACCCCTTAGGTTCTGCTGCGGGCTACGGCTCTTCATTTCCTTTGAATAGAACTTTAACTACCCAGCTCTTAGGTTTCGAAAGCTTAAATCATAACGTTGTTTATGCGCAAATGGGGCGTGGCAAAACCGAGCGTATTTTGGCGCAAGCAATGTCATCAATAGCCGCAACTTTGGCCAAAATGGCGATGGATGTTTGTTTGTTCATCAATCAAAACTTCGGTTTTATAAGCTTCCCATCAGAGTTAACTACGGGTAGCAGTATCATGCCGCACAAAAAAAATCCAGATGTTTTCGAGTTAATTCGTTCTCGTTGCAATAAAATTCAGGCTTTGCCTAACGAAATTGCCATGATGACGACCAATCTGCCATCGGGTTACCATAGAGATTTACAATTGCTGAAAGAGAACCTTTTCCCAGCTTTTATTTCATTGAACGAATGCTTGGAAATCGCAACTTTTATGCTGGAGCATATCACCGTTAAAGACGATATCCTTAAAGACAAAAAATACGATTACCTGTTTAGCGTAGAGGTAGTAAATGAGCTAGCTTTAAGCGGCTTGCCATTTAGAGATGCTTATAAAATTGTAGGCGAGCAGATTGAAACAGGAACTTTTGAGCCGCAATACGATTTAAAGCATACGCACGAAGGCAGCATCGGAAACTTAATGAATGAACAAATTACCGCAGGAATGCAACATACCCTAAGTCAGTTTGGCTTCCAGAAGGTAAATAAAGCCATTGAAAATTTAATCGCTTAATAAAGCCAAGTTTGACTAAGAAAATCTTTAGTCAAGTTTAACCGATAAAACTTGACTAAAAATTTTCTTAGTCAAGTTTTAAACAATAAACAATTCATAGTATGTTTTAAAATAAAATAGCCTGTTACGCTGATTTCCCGTTAGCTCTACTAAAATCTGTTTATTTAAAAAATCTTTAATCAATTGGTTTGATGCTTGTTTGGAAAGACTAGTCGCCGTCATAACATCTGCCAAATTAACTATTGGATTGGCATAAAGATAATTAACAAGCTTCTGAGCATTTTCTGCTTTTTTTCCAAAGGTTATAATGAGCTGATGAATGTCATTCTTTAATGCTAAAATTTGGGTAAAAGTTTCTTTTCCCTTTTTAGCTGTCTCTATTATGGCACTTAAAAAAAACTTAATCCAATGCATTACATCACTTGTATGCCTAACGTGTGTCAAAGCATCATAATATGACGATTTGTGCTTTTCGAAAAATGCCGACAAGTATAAGGATGGCTTTTTTAGTAAACCAACAGAAACTAGGTAAAGCGTAATTAGTAACCTACCTATACGACCATTTCCGTCTAAAAATGGATGTATGGTTTCAAATTGATAATGAGCTAATGCAATTTTAATCAAATGAGGTACATTGACTTCTTCGTTGTGCAGAAAATTTTCTAAATCTGCCATCAAATCTAAAACATCATTGGGGTGTGGAGGAACAAAAATTGCATCTGCAATACTTGAACCACCAATCCAGTTTTGGCTAGTTCTAAATTTGCCAGGCATTTTGTGTTCCCCCCGTACTCCCGAAAGCAAAATTTCGTGTGTTTTTCTTATTAATCTATTCGATAATGGAAAAGTAGCTAGTTGTTCAATGCTATAATTTAAGGCATCTACATAATTTCTAACCTCTTGCCAGTCATCCCTTTTATTAGGAGATACATCTTCTTTTTTCATTAAAGCCTCATCCATATTAGTCTGTGTGCCTTCTATTCTGCTAGACGTATTAGCCTCTTTAACAACGTGCATCCTTATAAACAAGTCAACATCAGGTAAAATATAGCTAAAAGCATTAAGCTCCCCCAATTGCCTGGTCGCTTCCTCTAGCATAGTGTTAATTTTTGGGTCATCCCATAACCAAGTTTGGTTAATTTCAACAGGCTTAAAACTTTTATAATTGTATTGTTTAAG
>Ga0256901_1001222_pt1 | contig 13147 bp, 2 predicted proteins | sample MC6MC0689MT_FD_190200 | JGI IMG/M metagenome (GOLD analysis project Ga0256901, IMG submission 190200) | Metatranscriptome of enriched soil aggregate microbial communities from Iowa State University, Ames, United States - MC6-MC0689-MT... | ecosystem: Environmental > Terrestrial > Soil >... | reverse complement strand
GTTGTAAAGTTGTCTCGAATATTCAAAATGCCCATATTATTATTGTTTTAATGATGAAGCTCGGGATTATTGATTTACTAACCCAAAATCGCCAAATTAACCTCATTCAAGTTTATGACCAAATTATTCAAAAACAGTGGCTAGAAGTCTTATTAAAAACTGAATATCACAATTTACTTACGCACTTGGACCCCAATACTAATTCCCAAAGTACGCCCACCACCCCTGGTGATATCTCCCCGGCCGATTTCAAGAACCCCCAACTACATGACTCCGCCCCACTCACAACCCGTGTTCAACAATGTAATCTATTATACAAAGGTTTATCCCCGGTCTATTTTAGTACATTCCGCTTCAGACAGCGTGTACCAACTAATGAATCATTTAGATATACTGGTTATCTCCACAAGTTTACAAAAAGACGTCTTGTTGGGCGATTTTTTGTCTTCAATTCTGAAAACCTATCTCTTTCTTATTATGAACATCATCTTGATTATAAGCAACGTCTCCCACCAACTAAACAATATATCATGGGGGCAATTTCCAAAGTTGTTAGTATCGATGTCACGTCAAACCCATACCACAACACAGTTCCCCAAGCAACTCCAAACAATCTCTCGCTTTCCTCTGTCAGCCCCTTCAGTTTACAGCCAACCACGAGTCAATATGGTTCCTCTTCTAGCCCTATGATTGCCTCGAACCATACCCCCATGCAATCTATGCAAATGATGTCCCCGACAACAATGATTCCTCCAACCCGTCACAATTCGTCCTCCTCCTCATCTTATTATCAAAGCTCTCAAGAATCATCTTTGCAACAATCCGTCTCCCATACATCATCCTCACCGGGGCGGTCCTCTCAGCAATCTCAGCAATCAACCACAACTTCAACCACAACTTCAACTTCAACCCAACAACAGAATAACTCCCATACCCAAGAAGCCAATAGCCTTGGTGGTATAAACACCCCTTTGCGTGTACAAATTTCCCCACAATTTGGATCGCCAACCCAACTTAGTAACCCAATTGCCACATCACCGCATTCTTTGGATGAAAAACGATCTCATAGTCACTCAGTTGATCAGTTAGGTGATCAAAAACTTGTATCGTCAACCCCTGTTGATAGTATTATTACACACAGTAGTCGTAGCAATATTAACTCAAATCAAAACACTTTTTCCTCCCTTCCGGGACAAAATTTACAACAATTTCGTTCCAACTTGGTTAATAAGCAACCAACTGCTCAAACCCCTACGAATATATTACACGTCCACCATATTCCTCACTATCACCGTATGAAAGCCAATTTACTCTCCCAACAGGGCTTTTTGCACCAACAACTCTACCACCATCCATCTAATTTCCTCACCTCCCCACACTTTTTCCAACAACATCATCTCTTGCAAAACTCCACAAATACCAATCCAATTCAACTCCCACCGGCATTATTAAGTCTCTCCCAACTGCCTGCATTTTTTGACTTTGTCCCGCAATTAGGCGCATATTATATTGGGTTAATCCTTCATGAATGCCAATACGATGAACAAGTCATTTTGTTACAGTGTTCGAGTTATACTGAACGTTTACAGTGGTTACGTGCGATGTGGAGGGCTGGTTGTAATGTTGATTTATACCCAACTGCAAAGCAAGAAATTCAAAATGCCCAAAATGACGAAAAACTTCTCAATTTGGCTTCATTAAAAAGACGTCGAGATAATGCTATTAACGACATGTTAAATGGGGTCAAACTTGAAGAAGATTACTTCCCAGGGGACCAAGAAGGCCAAGAACTTGAACCAGAAGACCATTTTTCAATTGATCATGTCACTAATCAAGCTGAAGACTACATTGATACTTTAAACAAAACCCGCCCAGTCAAAAAACATCAATTTGGCTCTACCTCAAATCAGCCTTCTGCATCAACCCTTGAAACTGGCATTATCCCACTATTTGCAGTTTCTAATTTTGGATCTGGTAATAATGCTTTAATTCAATATAATGCTGAACATGTACATACATATCATTCCCCACAAATCGAAAAACTGTATTCCAACACTTATACCAAATCTTCTAAAAATCTCCCAATCCATGCTCGCAGTCTCAACATTGTCCCAGTTCAATACAGGTATCAATATGATGATTCTCTATTAACACCTGCGGATGACCCATTGTTTGATTTTGGGCAAAGTGATGGTTATTTAGACGATTATGAAAACAATAGTACTTTAAAACTTCACAAAGAAATGCTGAAAAAGGTTATTTATGGAACTGTTCAAACTTGTCATTTATTTGACGACCAATTCTTATACAAACGTACTAGTTCATTATTTCGAGAAATTGACGCGACTGGTACAGATCATGGGGTTCGAAATAGTTCACACTTTAACAAATCAACTTCCTTTCTTCACTCAACCCCAGGGTTAAATCAATCTCTCTCACAGATTGATATCGTTGATGATGGCGTTTCCAAAATTCTCAAACTTGAACCAGTCTTGAGGAAAAGGGTTGAATTGCAAAATGATGGTTCTCAATCGAAACTATTCCTTATTCTCCGACCTGAACAATTTCATACTAATCCCACTCATCGCACAAACCAATTACGTTCACAACGTGATCAATACTGCTCGTTATATTCACAATTAGATAAAAAGATATTGGCTATTTTGGACCCATTACATGCCCAAAACAACAGGGATCACATCTCCTTACCGGATTTTGTTTCACTTTTGAGTGTCCCATCATTGCATTGGCCCGATTACCTTTGGAATAGAAATCTATATGCCATTTCGGAACAGATTCGAAAACAATTAGATTCAAATTCTGGTAACCCTCCCCCAATTCCCAACACTGTCAATACTGCTCCCTCCTTATCTACACTCGTTTTGCAGAATCATCTCAACAACAATCCAAATTTATTTTTTCTACACTATAAATCTTCTTCTGAACCTGCATTACCACCGATTTGTGATTCCTTATCGCACTTAGAACGCAACATGAATCAACTCTACCTTTCCCATTATCGCTCAGTTCGACAAATCTATGCAACAAAATCTCCACTGCCACTTCCAGCAATAATTGCATATTCTCAAAGCCAACTTCAAAACTCTTCATTACTACGCTCAACCACTGGGTTATTGTCTCCAACTGACGCTCTTTCCAATTCTACACCTTCTTCTCTATTAACAAGCGTGACTCAATTTACTTCTCGGTTGCCACCATCTCATTCAGACCTTCCAGAAGGATTACCATCTGTTCTCCCTCCTGCACCAATTGCTACATCAACTACATCTCATCTACCTTTAATTTTACACCCATTTGACGATGTGTTGGAACAATTCAACCTTAGAGATGCCCTTACTCGCATCTCTCTTGGTTTGACTCGAATGTATTCTCATTCAACACAAAATCAACACTCTCAGGGTTCAATTATGGCAATCTTGAATAAAACTGAGAATTGCCTGAGTCAATCATGTGGGCAAGTTTGTACCCAAAATAATGTCGGAAACATAACCAATCTAGGTGGAGATGATTGGGGGGGATATAAACATGAAGTTATAAAATTGTTAGAACTGTTTCAAATTTGTTCTTCAACTCACCTCTTTACAAAGCTATCTCTTCAGCCAAATCATATCGCAGCACTTTCCAAATTTATTAATTCCCTTTCGCCTCAATCACTTCATCATTCTCATCCACATTCTCCAGCTCTCTTTACCCAGCTCCTTACGGTTCTTCGTTCTCATATTGAATACATCACATTGACTTCCTTTCAGCTCCCAACATCCCTCCCGATCCTTCCAATCCCGTTACAAGCCCCATCTCCAACTCGTGAATTGTCCTATTACCATACTTTTCAGGTCCTTAAACAATTCTTTTTTTCCCAAATCACCACATTGCTCCCCCAAGCCACAAAACAGACCATTATTTCATACGCGAATGAGCTCCCCACAATTCCAAGTTTAATAATGGCACTAAAAGATCATAATAATCAACTCATTAGTATTGTTGATGCCACTGAAGACTTATGGAATATGCTCCTACTTGAGCACATTTATACTCCCTTCCACCAAATTATCGATTCTGAATATCAATTCGAACTTGATCCGAATTCATCCCTCAATGAACAGCCAATTACCCCCTATGGGGAAGGCTTACTCCGCAAGCGGTTGGCATCTCAGCTATCTTGCCTTCATCAAAACGCCTCCCAACCATTATATCAGCCAATCCAAACTTGCGTTCAGAAAGCTGCCATATTCTTTGGCAAGCGCAAAACAGCTCAAGTTTCGACCCCAAAAACTCAACTGCTTCGCTCACCATCGAGTCGCAACCCCAAGAATAATCCTGCTAACAAACATGATGGTCTTGAAGACGAGAAATTTACCCAAATTACGCAATCCAACTTTTTGTTCCGATTTTGTATTTCAGAATCCACCCTTAAACCGTTGCCGACATCTCTGTTTGATCTTTCAATCCTCCCATATCGCAGTATACAATTAGGAATATCCAACGTTGAGACATCTCGAAGTAATCCACATAACGCACCCACTGTATCGTATGGTGAACAAATTTCAAAGTATCTTGAAACTGAATGTTTTTTTAGCTCCCCAATAATTCAACAAAAGAAAGATGATAATCAACTGGACAAATTTAATGAGCCAGGTTCAAAGAGCTCCAAAGAAAACCCGATTGAATATTTGCATTTTCCACCTGTGTTGGCTCCATTTAATATCCTTCAAAGCAGTGATTCTGTTGATAATGACCGTACTAACACACAAACTTCTCAGATTTCTCAGACTTCTCAGACTTCTGCCCCACCACTTTCATCGTCATCTGCTTCCAAAATCTACCAGCAGGGCCTCCAATTTGTCTCATCTCTCCTCTACAATTGTGTTCTTTCCCCTTCTGACTTCTCCCCTCCTCCCGATGAAAATAGCAGTATTCACAGCGATTTAGCTCAAATTGACCCCACTGCTCCCCCAGCGGCTTCGATTCCGACATTATGTGCGCTCTCCCATAGAATTGTTCAGACAATTGCTCAGCCTTTGTTCGCCACAGTGTTAATTGAGCAAAGGGATAAATTAATGCAGTCTTTAACTGAACAACAAACGGTATTAATTCAAGAAATAGAATTAATGAAGCAATTACTTTCCGATACCACCCCCTATCATACTAACAATAACCAATCCTCCCCTGTCGCTGACCAAAGCTCAGAATTTAACCACTGTTTAGATCTGCCTTCTCAAATACTACCTCTTGCCCTTACAAACCCGTCTTCCTCCCCCCAGTTTTCCTCCAGCGCTTTGTCTTCCCACGGGACTGAATCATCCGAAACACTCCCTTCGCATTTAATCCAAAACCTCTCACATTCTCTTGAGCGCATTATCAACCAGTTACGTGTTATTAAAGATACTTGTGTATATGTTAAGTATATTGAAAGCAGTCCTCTCTTTTTGATCCCACCTTCACCATTGTCCCAACTTTATATGTCCTTCATTAAAGCCTTCAATCTTACGTATTCAAATGCTCCTCACATTACTCCTATTGAACATTTATTAAATAATGTCCCGGCTCAGCCCAAAAGTCATCTTGGAAGCAACAGTAACATCTTTTTGAAGCATTTTGAGACATTAACAAAACTGAACCCCTCTATTGAAATTCCACACCAAACTTCTAACATTGGGGAACTTGGCCAAGCCGATCAAACTCCATGCAATAATGACGACTCTATTGCGCAACACGGCATCCAAAATCATTCTTCAATGTATCCATCTGATTTCCTAACCAATCCCCCGCAGAATGCTACCCCCCAACATTCAGCCGCACTCAAATCTTTACATAAAATATTATCTACATTTTTATCCGGGTTGGACACTATTTTAGGCCCAACTGATGAAAAAGGAAGCACATTTGAACATTTCTTCCTCCCCATTGTTCCAATTATTAAAGCCATTATTACCCCAGTTCTGAATTTTTCCAATCCTGCTGTAGAAAGATTACATGTTGAAGTTGCTTCCGTGGCTTATGCTGCAACTGATGCATCCGTTATCCCCTTGGGCAATTCTCAAAATATTGATCAGGAACAAGAAATTGACTGTAATGATGAAGACACGGACTGTACTAATCTTAGTATCAGTGACTCAAGCTATACAAATAGCCAAGAAAAATCCGAACGTGATGATCAAGTCAATTTGGACATTTCAAACACCCCTCCAATTGCCAAGTTTGCATCTCGACCAATGTCAAATCTTCCCCCCCAACTTCACCTCAGTCAATCAAATCACACATTTGGTTCTCAATGTACGTTTAAATCATCAGGCACTTCGAGTAGTAGTAGTAAGACCCTTCCGGCTGATCCGATTTCGAATTACCTCACACAGCTCTCAGGTGGGTCACAATTATCATCCACGTTACCCAACATCCCTCAGGATTCAATCCTTGACGGGTTTTCTGACGTGGGAGGAGGAAATCAGCAAAAACTTCGCCATCACTCACAACTCCTCAACTCTCCTTCATTTATGACAACTTCACAAGTCCTCTACCCGCCTGCAATCTTCGCGCCGTACTCTCTTCCGTATCAAGCACCCCGTTACCTCGAATATGCTCGTTCACAAGCTATTCAAGATATTAACAATTTCATTTCAGTCATGAAAGGGCATATCTTTGAAGTTTGCCACTTTACTACAGTTTCGAATGATGTATATGCTTTATATTGGAGGCAATATGCAAGCAATTCCCCCCATGAGACTCCTACCTCAATCGCAGATCCCGAAAGTTGGGGCCAATTTTCATTATTCCCATCATGTTTTGAACAACCACTCGATGAGGATATTGATCAACTCTTCTACCCCACTGCCCGCACCTTAAATTCCCAACAACAGCAACAACACGACCTCCAAACCCCATCGGTCACCCAAAACGCCCCAAGTACAGATCCAATAGAAACAAAAAGTGGCCCAAGTTATTATAAATTCGCCCGCTCCCCACACGTTTTATCTGTCATTGAGAGGACACTTTCACGTTTGATTTTTTTCTCAATTTCACCTGTATTCAATCGCCTCTACCAAATTTTATATTGCTATAAAGATTTAACATTACAACAACGGATCCAATATTATCGTACCGTCACTTTGGATAAATTACGTGTCAATAAACAGCTCAAATTCCATGGCTTTTTATCTCAAATTAAAAAACAATTCAAAATTTCCCCCAATTTACTTGCCCAATTAAACAAAGCCAAAGAAGATAGTTCAAAGGGGTCCAACTCTATCGTTGAAAATAACTTCCCCCTCAAATCGTCTTTCCAAAGCTTGGCCCAGAACACCCAATCCCTTAACCCAATCATTTCATCACCTAGCACTCGTTCGCTCACACAAATCCCCTCATCCCGATCACTTGATGATCTATCCTCCAAGCAAACTTCAATGCCTGGAGAGTACGATTATGATCCATTTTATCACCTTTTACTTTCCACTGCTCCTACCAATGATGAGCTCTCCCCACCTCGTCCAGTTCGTCCTGTTGATTCCCAATCTACCCCTCCTGAACCCTTCCCAAATACAATCCATGGGACTATTTCAGCAAATCTCTGTCAACCGCCAATTTCACCATATTTGAATGCCGCTGCTAGACTTAGTTTGCTACCATATACCATTGACCCCCAAGATAAACTATCATCATTATCCAAAATTGCCAAATTGGTATGTGTGTGTGTTGATGATGCACAATACATTCTCCATCAGCGCCGATCAAGACATAGGCAGTTTTCAATGCTACAAGGATCGATCCTACAATATCAGCAAGTTTTGGTCAATTTAAAACTGACTAGGAAGAGAACTAATACCAGTGTTGATGGGAACGACTTTTCACAGAAATCGAATCAACGGTTGAATTCAAAGGTAAAAGATCGCCACATTGACCCAAACAATTTATCAAATGCTTCTATGTTATCGCAATATTCAATTGACAATATTCAAGAAGATGAGGCCTTGATTCCCCTCAACCCTGGCCTGTTCAACAATTTCAGCCAAAATAATGAAATTGCTCAGAAGGATGACGATCATTGTGCTGATGATGACGCGAGTCTTGATGAAGCAATCCGTGAACAAATGAGTATGTTGGAAATAATCCCTGATGATGATGATGATGATGATGGTGGGTTACCATTGGTAAGAGAAGATGAGGCTCAGAAAGCCCGCAAGTACGCTCCATCAATTCCATCTTCGCAATCGACTGCTTCAACTGTTATTGATCCACATTTGATTCTTACTAAGGGACAGGATGGTCGACAAACCCCCCATTTCAAACCCATGGGAATACCAACTCCCCATGCTCGGGGACGAGCTGGTTTGCCCAACAAGCAACTCAAGTCCCAACTTGACGACCATAACCAACCTTCTCACGGCGATCTTGATAATTTTGAATTGGATTCATTTTCATTAAATGAATTAACAACCAATAATGCCCCTCAAACAGTATCCGTGACGCTTCAAAGCGAAGATACATATGGTGACATTGAATATACTCCCCAGCAAACACAAATCTTCCCTCATTTGTCCAATCTTCCACCCCATACTCATACTCAGCGCAAGCAGCGCCCAAATCACCTTATGCCGACGAGTACTCCGGGAATTGATCATTTTAATCCAAGAGAAATTCATGATGTTGATATGATGGAAGAGGAGGGCCAAGATGGGAACAATCAGACACTTTCCTCCAACTCCAAAAAACGTTTAAAAAGTCATAGCAGTTCCTCCTTAATCACGCCTCTTGTTCCAGATGCATTGGTTTCCCATGCGGATAATCTACAGAATAGGTTATTAATGACCGCAACACTCCTATTAACAACCGTTGAAGAAGAGATTAAGTCGACCAGCTTTGACACTTTTACGACCCGTTCGATTAATTCAATTGATGAAACTAAGGGAGGTGCGAATAAGACACATAGCCCACTTCAAACACCAAGCAGGCCAAGTTCGTCCTCTTCATCCAAATCTTCTTCCTCTTCACATGCCCATATTGTCCCAATTACTCCAACCCTACCTGTTGCACCGGGGGGAAATAGTCACAACACCAAGCCTGTTGATAATGATCACAAGTTCACCTCCGAAAACTCTTTAGGTGCGTCATCACCTGTCAATAAGGAACCATCACCTGGTGTTTTTGGCCTCACGTTACACCTTGATAATCATAATGAACCAAACACTAATTTAGTCGCTTCATCACCCTCTTCATCTTCACTTCAATTTAAAAACCTGAAATACGACATTCCTCCCACCACAGATCACAATTCATCATTAATATCATCACTCTCATCATCCACTCTACCCTATTCCCCTTCGCAATCCCATATAAATATCCCAATGATCCCAGCGACTCCTGCTACAAAAGAAAATAAACCACTTATTATTGGCGCTGAAGATTTATTAATTTTGACAGTTATTGTGTTAACACGCTCTTCAGATATGTCTTTTTTACGACGTTTAATTGAATGTATGGAGCAGATTAAAAAAGAAATGGTTAAAATTGAACACGATGAGACCGAAATGATGTCTCAATTATCAACGCTTTATCAAAGGGTTAAAAAAAGAAACCACCTCCAAAATCAACCCGATTATGATAATAATCCAAATCAGACTCCAATATTATACTCTGATTCTGATTCAACCCCGCAGCACTCACCATTGGCCGGCTCAACCCTTTCGACAAGTTTAGATCGAATCCCATCAATTGATAGCATTACTGCAAAATCTGTCACGTTGGATTCCGGAGCGAATTGGGATATCTTTTCTCAAACAATGGGCACTTTTAAATCAAATCTTGAAAACAATACGATTACTTTGGAAACCAAACTAGATTCACTCGCATTGTTATTATCATCCAACATTCATCCCTCACAAGATGCTCAAAATTTGACTGATTCATTTGCCTCACAGACGAATTCTTCGTTTTTATCAACAACATCACTTACACAAGATTATCACCCCGGACCTTCAAATTTTGCTTCCCAAATGCAGCTCATTGATGATTTTATTCTTGAACAAGATAGATATACCATGTCTGGATATTACTTCGCTACTACTCAAGCCGCTGTTGAGCTATTACTTACACATGAACCTAATCAACTCCATGATGATGGTTTTTAAACCGTTAATTATCAGAAATTGTGCATGATTGGGTATCAAACCACTTATCTAAATCATATTGGTGAGGTTTTTCCCGAACTCTTTTTTTTAACTGAAATAAACTCCTTTTTATCGACAGAAGATGTGGAAAAACACGAGATTGTCCAGGGAGTTGAAGGGAAGGATCATAAAGTCGATAACTTGATAGATACTGATGATTTTTGGGCAGCTCAGTCTAAAGAGAGCGTGTTTGGTGGGCTTTTGGCGGTAGAAAAGGGGCGGATTACGTTGGAGATTTTGTTGGATTTTATTCGGAAAAAAAAAAAAAAACAACTCATCAAACATTTACACAATATTAAAAACTATTGAAAGCGCATATTATGACTAATTGTCTCGTTATTATTGATCATACTTGGTATCAGACTTGACAATTTCTCAATTTTGTCTTATAACCTTCATTCAACCAGAGGAAAGACAAATTATTTCGTGGATGACTGACATCCGATTTTGTTTTTTTTTTTATATTTTGTCATTTTGGGGACAAAGTCTCTACCTCGCGATAAAACCAGCATACTATCGCTTAATTTGATCTTTTTGGAATGCTGAAATGATCGTCTACCCAATAGGCCCCAAATTATGAACATTGGGCAAACAAAATTTGAAACTTGGATTTCTTTTTTCGACTTTTGGAATGTTTTCTCTCCCAGTGCATTGTTGCCGTCAAATCGCCCTCTATTTTGTTATCATACCCGATATAAAGTTGAACTCATTTAACACCCACCACTTTCAACATTAGAATGCATAAACAAGCTCCAAAAGCAGCTCAAAAACCTGCACAAAAGCATGTTTTTTCACTCAACAAGACCAAAAAGTCTAAAGTTGTAAAAAAGGTCAACAAACGTGCTCTTTCCTCAGCAATTGTGACCCCAGAATTGAAAGCTCGCCTTGGTTATGCACCTTATGAATCCAAAGTCATGACTGCTCGCGAAGCAATTGAACAAAACTTATACATCCCAAAGAAAAACGCGGATGGTTCTTTCACCTCTACCAACCCATTTGGTCGCGATTTAATCTTGGGTACTTCCGGTTTTACCTCTGTTGGTTACCCAAAGCAAATCCCTGTTGAATTATGTAAGATGGCCCAAGAACAAGGTTTTAATCAAGGTCAAGTTGGTTACGTCTTACACGTTGGTGCATCAACTGGTCCAGAATTTGACTCTAACATGGCAAGCAACAACTTGATCTCCCGTCGTTACCCATATCAACTCGGCAAAGAAATCCAAAACGCCATCAACCAAGACAAAATCCAATTCGCTGATCAACACTTATCCTCTTATATTGATCGTTTAGTATTGGGTAATTATTCCACCAAAACCCATAAAGGCGGCCAAAAGACTGTTGATGTTGCAATTATCGAAGCAACTGAAATCACTGCAGATGGTCATATTGTTCCTGGTTTATCCGTTGGTGCATCACCAGAAATCGCTTACTCTGCTGAAAAGATCATCATTGAGCTCAACACTAAGCTCCCGTCTTGTCGTGGGTTACACGATATCACTGAATGGCAACCCCCTGGTCACCGTCAACCATGGAACATTACCAACATTAGAGATCGTATTGGTCAGGAATTCATCCGCATTGATCCATCCCGTGTTGTTGCGGTTGTTGAATCTCGCTCCCCAGATAATACCACTGATGCTCAAGAAAGTGATGATACCTCTGGCCTCATTGCAAACCACATTGTTGAGTTTTTCAAGCATGAAATCAAAATGGGCCGTATGCCAGAAAATCTCTACAACTTACAATCTGGTATTGGTAACATCGCTAACAAGGTTATTGGTGGTATTAAAGATGGTGAATTTCAAAATGTTGGTGTATGGACTGAAGTTTTACAAGATACGTTCTTGGATTTCTTCGAGTCTGGTAAGCTCGATATGGCTACCTCTACTTCAATCAAGCTCTCTCCTAAGGGTTTTGAACGGTTATTCTCCAACTTTGACTTTTACAAGTCCAAGATCATCTTAAGAAACCAAGCTGTTTCCAATGCCCCAGAATTGGTTACCCGCTTGGGCTTAATTGCGATGAACACCCCAGTTGAAGTCGATATTTATGGCCATGCAAACTCCACCCATGTCGGGTCCCGTATGATTTCCGGGTTAGGCGGTTCAAATGACTTCTTACGCCATGCGGCATACTCCATCATGCATACCCCATCGACCCGCCCAACCAAGAAGGACCCACATGGTATCTCCACTATCGTTCCAAAGGTTACACACGTCGATTCCACTGAACACTCTATCTCTTTCATTGTCACTGAGCAAGGGCTTGCAGATCTTCGTGGTCTTTCTCCAAAAGAACGCTCAAAGGAAATCATCACCAAAGCTGCTCATCCATTATACAGGGATCAATTAATGGATTACACCAAGCATGCATACGCATTAAACCGCGATGCTCGCAGTGGCCTTCACTCCCCACATGACTTTGCTCATTGTTTTGATATGCACCTCTCTTTGTCAAAGAACCAAACCATGCGCTTTGAAGAAGGTTGGAAGTTTTAAAACCTCTTCTCACGTAGTAAAAGCTACACGTCATGTCACTTTGAAGATGCAAGACCGACTGTTTTGGTTATGCCATTTTAGTTTGTTCTTTATCTTATTCACAACATCATCACCTCCCATAAAGCGAGCGCCAACCTGCAATAGGCATCAAAGTTCCATGTTGGTGACCAGCTGTACCCTTTCTTTTGAAATTGGTGAGGAGTTTATTTGACCGCAACAGCGACAGTAATGTATTTCATTCCCAAGGTTTCTTTATTGTTAAGCCCTCCCCCAACCTTAATTTATATTCCCAGTTTCGATAATAAACCGACCTGTGTACTACTACTGCTACTATCTACCTATCTATCTACCTACCTACCTACCTATCCGATTGCACTCAAGGAGCAAACCAAGATTTGGATTTATTCTCGAGAAGAGAAGATGAGTAAAGAAGCTGGCGTTGTGAGTTACGTAGTGTATAGGTTGGTAGAT
>Ga0256901_1001221_pt1 | contig 13152 bp, 7 predicted proteins | sample MC6MC0689MT_FD_190200 | JGI IMG/M metagenome (GOLD analysis project Ga0256901, IMG submission 190200) | Metatranscriptome of enriched soil aggregate microbial communities from Iowa State University, Ames, United States - MC6-MC0689-MT... | ecosystem: Environmental > Terrestrial > Soil >... | reverse complement strand
TAAAAACCTCGAAAAACGTAATGAAACCATTAGCGCAAAAATTACAGACTACGTCATTGCTATAGCTATCATCACTACGCTGTTGGTTTTGCTAGCCATACTTTTGGTGCTATATTACAAGCGTAATGCTGAGAAAAAAGCAGCCAATTCGCTACTTCAAAATCAAAAACAAGAGATTGCTGAAGTGAACGAAGAATTAAGTGCATTAAATGAAGAATTGAAAACACAAATGGAAATTGTGTTTGCGCAAAATTTAGAGCTCGAAAAACTTAACCAAGTAAAAAACAAATTCTTCTCTATTGTGTCGCATGATTTAAGAGGACCAATCAACAATTTAAGGATGCTTTTCGAAATGTACCGACAAGGCAACTTAAACGAAGATGAGCTTACAGCACTATTCTCAAGACTAGAAGATACAACTTACACCACCGCTTCTTTTTTGGATAATTTATTGGAATGGTCGAAAAACCAACTCGGCGGAATTGTAGTAAATCCTTCTCTCGTAGACTTACAGCAAGTGGTAGCGCACAATATTAAGCTGGTAGATTCGCAGATCAAACTAAAATCTATTAAAGTAAGCAACCAGGTAAATGAAGGTTCAATTGCATTCGTCGATTTAAATATGGTTCACGTGGTGATTAGAAACTTACTTTCTAACGCTATCAAGTTTTGCCGAGGCGGCGATGAAGTAATGTTTGAGGCAAAGCGGGAAAATGACAAGCTAATTTGCACGATTAGAGATACTGGCCCAGGCATAAACGAGGTAGACAAAGAAAATCTTTTTAATCTAGCGCATAAACCAACTATTGGTACTTCTGGCGAGAAAGGCTTTCACATTGGACTGATTTTATGTAAAGACATGATTGCGCAAAATCACGGAGAACTAAGAGTAGAAAGCACCTTGGGAGAAGGAACAACATTTTTTATTACATTGCCAGCTAGATAAAATTCCAATAACCAAGCCTCGAAATCCAAAAATAGGTTTCGATTAACAAATTGCAAAACGATTGTATTTGTAATATTTTTTACTTCAATGTAGAATATTCCATATCAACATTATAATCTTTAATCAAATTGAAATATTTTTGAATAGATCGATAAAAAACTGTTTTTGATTTACTTCAAGCCATTACTATGAAAAATCATTTTATCGCTTTTATATCAGTACTATTTTTATCAGTAAGCGGATGTTCGAATCCGGAAACTGACGAAGAACTGTTAGCATTAGACCAAGAGAAACTAACAGAGAACTTAAACTACGACAAAATAACCTTCTACAAGTTTGCGAAAATCGCGATGCGATCTTCGGCGGTACAAGATACTACCACAGTCGAATATCAGAAATTTGGCAAACATTTGAATAAAGTGGTAAACTCGTTAAGTAATATTAATACAGACTCTGGCAAACATATTTCTGCTGTGGAAGCTTTGATGCTGTATAAAGATTATCGGGCGGTAAAAGGTTTTGTAAAAGAAACGGATGAAGATATTTTTCCAACCTTAATGGAAGGAATAAATAAGGTTTATGGTGATGGCAATCGAAAATTTCCGCTATTAGCTGGCGATGAAAAAACCCAGGCGCAAAATATTGAGCATGCAATTTTAAGTATGATTGTTTTGGCTACAAGAGATATGGGTCAGCCATTTGCGCTATATGAATGTTCTAAAACGCAGCCAGAGCTTTTGCCTGACCACGAAACTAAAACACTCTTAGAATTTGTAAGGGGATTTCTGTTTTTCAGTAATAATTTGTTCTATTTATCTGAAGATGGCCTTTCTAGAAACATTAAATGGTTGGACAAAAATGAAAACGTTCCACTGCCTTACACTAAAGCATTTTTTGGTTGGAGAAATTTAAGCGATAGCCAAACTCATACGGCTTTTCATGGAATGAACTATTTGTTTAGAGGTTTCGATAGACTAAGAATGGACAGAAAGGTTGATGAAGAAAGAGCTTTAGATGATTTTGAAAAATTCTTGGAAGACACTAAAAAACTTGGCCTTGAAACTGAATTGACATCAGCGGTGGAAAGCTATTTATATCTGAAACGTGAAGATAAAACTAAAGCCGTTGCTGCATTAACAAAGTTAAATAAGAGTCCATTACTCTCTAGTAGTGAACACGAAGCTTTAGAAAAAACAATTAGTTACGTAAATAACAGAGAAGCTGACAAGGCATTGAATGGTGTTTACGACAAAGTTTTTCTGAGTAAAATTGCGACTAAATATGTGTTTTCTATTTTAATGAAAGTAGATTGGGAGCGAGTGCTTAAAGAAAATAATGTTCCGCATACCGAAGAAATGTTTGCTACTGTACGTAAAGTTCAGCAAATTTCTAATTCGGTAAGTAGCTATACTGACGATAAAAGTATAGAAAAAGGCAAAACCGAATTAAAGAAAAAAGGAAGTGAGCTTTTAGATGGAGCAAAGGGACTGTTTAAGTAGAGCTTGTAGTTAATTTTTAAATTTAACCGTCATTTCGACCGCAGCGAAGCGAGTGGAGAAACCTTTCAACTTTATCATTTTCAAAGATTTCTCCAAAAGGTCGAAATGACGAACGCCTCAACTTAATGACATTTAGCGTCAGTTTGTTGGATATTTTTGGCTATTTGAACAGGTTTTGTTGGCTAAACCTTATTGTAGCGGCATACTTTTTGGTTTTACAAAAACAAAAAGATATAGCGGAAAGAAGGGCTAACATTAATTGTAAGCAGGAGCTTGCTTTCCAAATTTAAAGAAACATTACAACTTTCAAACATTCCAACGTTACAACATTTCAGCAAGATTGCTTAACTTTGTACTATGATTGAACTTCCAGTTGTTGCCCCAGTTACCGAAAAAGCTCGTAAACCCGATTGGCTTAGGGTTAAATTACCTGTAGGTAAGGAATATGCACAGGTGCGAAGTTTGGTTGACGAACACAAGCTGCACACCATCTGCGAAAGCGGAAACTGTCCTAACATGGGCGAGTGTTGGGGTGCGGGAACGGCAACTTTCATGATTTTGGGTAACATTTGTACCCGCTCTTGTTCTTTCTGTGCTGTTGCTACTGGCCGCCCGTTGGCAGTTGATACCGACGAACCAAACCGAGTTGCCAATTCGGTTAAATTAATGGGCGTAAAACATTGCGTAATTACTTCGGTAGACCGCGATGATTTAAAAGACGGTGGTTCTATCATTTGGGCCGAAACGCTACAAGCCATCAGAAGAGAAAGTCCAATTACAACTTTAGAAACACTAATCCCCGATTTTAAAGGTCACTGGGATAATTTATACCGTGTATTAGAAGAAAGACCAGAAGTGGTTTCTCACAACATGGAAACCGTTCGCCGTTTAACTCGCCAAGTACGTATCCAAGCCAAGTACGACAGAAGTTTGGAGTGCTTGAAACGTATTTCGGAATTTGGTTTGCGCACCAAAACTGGTATTATGCTAGGTTTGGGCGAAACTGAAGAGGATGTTTTTGAAGCAATGGATGATTTGGTAGCGAATGGTGTTCATATTTTAACTTTGGGTCAGTATTTACAGCCAACCAAAGCGCACCATCCTGTAGTAGATTGGATCCACCCAGACCAGTTTGCTAAATACAAAGAAGTTGGCGAAGCAAAAGGCTTGAAATACGTAGAAAGCGGCCCGTTGGTACGTTCTTCTTATCATGCAGAAAAACACCTTTTCGATATCGAAGGGATTGCTTAAACGCTATAAGTTTTAAGTAATAGGTTTTACTTCTTCTTGCATTGCGTTTTAAATTGCAAGCTATTTTCAGAAAAGCAATCGCATTATTTCATCGGTTCCGAAGTCCTTCCATTCGCTATAGTCCCAATTTTCAATTGGGCGCTGCCGCTACTGTAAGGTTTAGTTCACGAAATGCTGTGCAAAAAACTCAAACCCTTTAATGTGCAAAATTCAACTTTGTGGTTATTTGTGACTTTGTGGTTGTGAAATGAAATCAGCATCAAATCCGAAAACTTTCAAAAACAAAAAACACCTTTAACATTAAGCTAAAGGTGCCTTACGATTGTTAATTAGGGAACACATATCTAAAACTTTGCTAGAGTGCCGAAACCAAAAACGACACTCCAGAAAGTTAAAACACTTATTTTTTAATGACCTTAAGCGTTTGCTTTTTACCCTCGCTAGTTAAGCTTACTAAATACATTCCAGAAGAAAGTGAGCTCAAGTTAATTTTCGTACTGCCCTCTCCTTTCTTTACTTTTTGACTAAACTGCTTACGACCTTGCAAATCGGCAACTACAACTTCAGCATCTGTAGTTAACGCTTCATGTTTAACGGTCACCCAACCATCCGCAGGATTTGGATATACTTCAAAAGTGGTGGTTAAAGCTGCAATATTCACTAATTTTACATCGCTTGTTGTAAATTTACCATCCTTATCATACTGCTTAAGCTGATAGTAAGATTTACCTGCCAAAGGCAATTGGTCTACAAAACTATAATCGTGTACACCAGCTGTATTTTTAGATACTTGAGTATTTACAACTTGGAAATCATTGTTATCAGTTCTTCTTAAAACTTCAAACTTTTCTGTATTCACCTCGTTGGTGGTTTTCCAAGTTACCGCAACTGTTGGGTTGGTAGCCGTACCCGATTTCTTTGCATCGAAAGCCAATAAATCTAAAGGCAAAGCCTCTGGAAACCAATCTATTTTATCCGCCCCTGCGTACATTGGCACTACTACTTTTACCACCGAGGCGGGCAATGCAGTGTAGGTATAATAATTTGAAGGTGTAAATACATTTTGAGGATTAAACTCATCAAATTTAATAGACCTGCCGCCTGGATTTAGCATTGCTGGATTTATTTGCGACGTAATTACTGGCAAACCGCTATCATCATATTCATTATTGATTTGTTTTAAGCCAGTTGCTGGTCTATTACCAGTTTTTGAAGTAAAGGCATCATCAGTATTGTTACCGTAAACCGTTTTAAAATCTGCCGATAAACGGTCTGCATACATTGGCCATCTAGTATTTAAAAAGAAGTTTCCTTCTGCAAAAACTGATGAATTATTTGATGCAGCAATACCGTACAAGCCTACACGTTCTTCCAAATTGTTCAATACGTGTACTTCTCCAAATCTCACCCTTGGGTTTCTAGAGTTAGTATTCACGAAGTGATTTCCGAAGTAAGTAACTTTTAAACGACCGTTATCTGTTCCACCATTACTATCTGAGTGACCAACCAAACCAGTTTTCCAGCTATTTCTATAAACAGTCCAAGATATGGTCACGTAACTTGCGCCATTTTTCACGTCAATTCCGCCATCCGGATGTTCTGTATTTGCAGGTCTTGTAGTTGGATGGCCAACAGTACAATGGTCTACCCAAACGTGATGCGTTTCTGTTTCGCCAATATTGATGCCATCATCATAATAATCTTGGAAAGTAATGTTTCTGATAATCAAATTCGAAGAACGCTTAACATTGATACCAAAGTTGAAAATCACATTTTTTCTACCAATAATGGTCAAGTTTTCTTGCTCCTGAATGGTTAACATGCTATTTCCCCAAACGCTTTCTTTACCACCAGCACCAGTATAGGTTCCGGCTTCTAAAACAATTGTAAGTGGATTATTGCTGTAGGTTTTATATCTTATTCTTTGTTGAAGAATTTCACATAGCTTTCCAAATTCTGCTGGCCCGTTAATGTAAACCACCGCATTTGTTCTACCTGCAATTACTGCATCGCCACCAGTAGTTGGCCCGGTAAAACTGTCTCCACTTACCGAAGCAAAACCAATTACCTTTTTAAAATCGATATTAAAATTGTCTGTAAAAGTAGCGGTGATGTTTTTGTTTCCATTTACCGTGATTTGCTGCGAAGCCGTAGTACCAGTTAAATCGCCAGTCCAACCTTGAAACGTTGAACCCATTAACGTAGCTGCAGTTACTGTTACCACTGTTCCGCTTGGATATTCTCCACCCGCTGGACTAAGTGTTACCGTACCAATGCCCGCAGTAGTTACGTTTACTTTGTAAGTACTGATTACACTAAAGTTGGCAGTTACCGTTTTATTAGCGTTCATGGTAATGTTTTGCGGGTTGGTTGTTCCCGTCAAATCTCCCGACCAGTTATCGAATTTTAAAGCAGGTTTTTCTTCTGCTAATAAAGTCACAGTTTCGCCAGCAAAATAACTGTTATTAGCTCTAGCTGGTGTTACTGCCACGGTTCCGGTGTTGGTTGCGTTAACCGTTAATGTATAAGATTGACACTGACCTCCAGACAAATCCATTCTATCTAAATTCGGTCCGTCGGTAGTTTCCCAAGTCAATTTTATCTTATTTACCCCAGCATTCAAATTAACCGAAACTACAGCATCAGTCCATTCGGTAAAGAGCGCAGTGCGTGGAAAATCTACATTTTGTATAAAAACATCGTTTACGTATAATGCCGCAGAGCGATTTTCATCCTTAGCAAAAGAATACCTAAACTTGGCAGTTTGTACACCTGCAGATTGGCTACATGTAGTAAAAGTAATTTGATTTTCGCCTGTGGATAAAAAATCGATGAAACCAGTACCTGTAAAACCAGCATGCTGTGCATCTAACTTACCTGTAAAATCTGCACTTTCTGCTTCGTAAGCAGTAAACTGTAAATTAGGATTTACGGTAACAACTGTAACTGTCCATTGTTTAGTAGTGCCATCTTGTGCGGTAACTACATAATTAACCGGATTAGCGAAGTTTTGTGCCACTGACACAGTTGGGCTTATACTTGCCGAGTTAGAAAGTGTAAATATAGTTGGCACCAAAGAGGCCAAACTTTCGCCAGTAGGCATGGTTACTAAAATTTGACCTGTGCTACTATTTATAGAAGCGTTGCCTATTTGTGCATTAGAAAGCTTAAATGCTGTAATTTCCTTTTCTGAAGATTGGACAAAAGTAGTAGTTACTGTCCATGTTTTAGTGGTAGTACCATCTTGTGCCGTAACAACATAAACCACTGGAGCTGAAAAATCCTGCGAAGCAGTTGCCAAAGGACTTACCGTAGCGCCACTTGAAATTGTGAATGTTGATGGAGTTACATTTGTTAAGGATGTACCGCTAGCGATGTTTAATTTAATTGTTCCATTTGCGTAATCTATAGTTTCATTTCCAACTTGTCCTAGAAGTTTGAAGGCAATAACCTCTGTATCTGAACTAATTACCGGCGAACCTGAGCTTGAAGTAATAGAAACACCATCAATATTTGTATCTGACGTGCCTACCTTAACCAATTTGATACGGCGGATAGCGGCAGGATCCAATCCGCCATTGAATGCGGTAGACAAAAGCGCTACTTCCGTACAAGCGCCACCACTCGCTATGGTACCAATACTTGTCCATCCGTTATCATCTCCAGAATCTGTAGTTTTAGCAAGTACGGTTACAGATCGAGATGCTTGTGTAAATTTCAGCGAAATTTTGCTTACACCATTCGGCAAACTTGGTGTTACGGCGTAACCGCTCTGACTGCCTATAAATCGGAGGCCTCTCGTAGCATTACACCCGGTTTGATGACTATAAGACTGTAAAAAGCTCCATGTCCCTGAACTAATTGTCACTGCTGTGTGCGTAGCATATGCTCCACTGCTACCTGTAGGCAAACCTGTTTCAAACTCTTCTGTCCAATATATCGTTTGAGATTTAGCGATGTTTTGCAAACCAAATAGTAGGCAAACCGTTAATAAAAGTAGTTTGATTATTTTCATATTCTTAAATTCTTAGGCAATAGTATTCCATACCACCAAAAAAGGTGGTTAGGAATATCTATCAATAATAGGGTTAGCTTATTTTTTTATGAACTTTTGCGACTGCGTTTTGCCATCAACATCTTGTACCAATAGATAAGTACCAGATGACAGCGCAGCAACGTTGATTTTGGTAGATGAGCTACCTATAGCTGTGTTAGTTTTGATAACATTTTTACCATCTAAACTTAGAACCTTTAACACCGAAGATTTCTTCGCATACTCATGATTAACTACTAATTCGCTAACCACAGGATTTGGATGAAGGCTTAACGAAACACCTTCAATTTTAACATTGGCGATATCACTGTAAGTAAATTTGCCATCTTTGTCACGTTGTTTTAAGCGGTAATAAGAATTGCCAGCTACAGGTTTTTGATCTGAGAAAGCATAATTATGAGTACCCGCAACATTTTTACTTAATACCGTACCAACGGCAGCAAACTCTGTATCATCAGTTCTTCTTTCGATAACGAAATCTTGGGTATTTACTTCGTTGGCTGTTTTCCAGTTTAAGTTTACAGATTTACCAAAAGCATCTGGTTTTGCTGAGAAAGAAAGAAGGTCGAGAGGGAGATAACCTGCCGGCAGTGTATAGTCAGAAATCCCTGCCGCAACAAAATAAATACGAGCAGTACTAGATGTACGTTTTATCTGTACAAATTTCGCTCCTCCAGCTGGAATGGTGAACTCCGCAAGCACACCTGGTGCCGCGGCCCCAGCAGCCATTGTATGCGTTATCGTTCCATCAATACTTGATGCACTAGCGCCATATGAAACTGTTAATCCAGAAATACTGGAACCACCTGTGCCTCGATATTGGACTGAGACTTTCGTAATATTGCTAGCCGACAATGATGTTAATGTAAGATGTCTAGTTGTGTTATTTAAAGTGTAATAAAAGTATCCAGAAGTTCCATCCGCTACTACACCAGTAGTTTCAAAATCAAGCTTTAGATCATTTTGAGTACTAGACCCAGTGGCAACATCTGTAGTCGTAGCGGTAGCTGGTCCAGGAATTTTATAAGAAAGCTCTTGAGCTTTCGTTCCTAGAGAAAAGAGCACACCAAAGCATGCGAAAAAAAGTAAACGTTTTTTCATAACAATTAGGTTTATTAATTTGGTTAAATAGATTTTAGAAAGTGTATAATTACCTTATGTGCAAGAGGCTAGAAAACACTACTTTATTTAAAATCTAATACAGATTTAAGGATTTGTTTTTTTTAATAAAAGCAAAAACTGTGCAATCGTTCCCGTAAAAAAAGGGGCTTTTAACTGCTAAAATAGCCTTAAAAATAGTTAAGGCAGAGATTTTTAGAGTACAAACGCCCACTGATGTTATAAAAATAATCTGATTGACGTTGTAATAATTTATAAATAGTGGCGTTGGCCGAGAAAATACTTATTGTATTTTTTTCAAAGTTTCGGACAAATTTTTCGAGAGTTGGGAAGCAATGATGACAGTTTTTTCTTGCGCTAAAAAGTCGCCTGTGCTTCCATGTAAATAAACACCTAGAATGGCCGCCTCGCTAGCTGCATATCCTTGTGCTAAAAAACTAGTAATGATACCAGTTAACACATCCCCCATTCCACCCTGTGCCATGGCTGGGTTGCCCGTTGGGTTAATGCAAACATCGCCAGTTGGCAAACAAACAAAAGTATATTGATTTTTAAGTACGATGACTATTTGAAGTTCTTGTGCTTTCTGTCTAGCCTTTTCTACGCGTTGCCACCAATTTTCATGTGCTCCAAACAACCGGTCAAACTCTTTCATATGTGGAGTAATGACACTTTGAGCCGGCAACTTTTCCAAAAATGATTTGTGCTCGGCAAGGATGTTTAAAGCATCGGCATCTAATACTAAAGGCTTTTGCTGATAGAGCAGGTATTTCAGTAATAGCACTTCTTCGTCGCCAACACCTAAGCCAGGTCCAATAGCAATAGCTTTAAACTTATCTAAATCTACAGTGGCCAACTGTTCTCGATTTAAAAACATCGCTTCTGGCAAACTTACATTTAAAGCAGTTAATCCACTTTGTGGTATACTTGCCGTAACCAAGCCAACGCCTACATGTAAACAAGCACCTGCTGTTAACAAAGCCGCTCCCATAGTTTCGGTATTTCCCGCCACAATTAAAGCATGCCCATAAGTGCCTTTGTGCGAAAAAATTTTGCGAGGTTTCAAGGTTTTCCTGATATCAAATTCGTTAATCAACTTCCAATGAGTAGACAAACTTTGGATATAACTTTCATCTAAGCCAATGTGTACTACCTCAAATTGTTTTACGGCTTTGGCACTTTCCGGAAAAAAGAAATTAAGCTTTGGCAGTTGAAAAGTAATTACAAAATCTGCTTTTATGCCAGTGTAATCTGCTTCTAATTGTCCTTCGCTTTTAAACCCAGTTGGTGCATCTACTGATACGACGTAAGCTTTTGATGTATTAACTAGGACTGTTAATTTCTCATATCCTCCTTTTAGCGGCTTATTTAAACCAGAACCTAAAATGGCGTCGATTACAATATCATCATTAGACAAATTCAGTTCTTTTAAATCTTTAAAAACTGGAATTTTGTTATCAATTATTTCAAGGTTTTGTAAATAATCTGCTGATGAATTTGCCGAGAAACTTGTAAGGAAGAGCTTTATTTCGGTATAACCTTTTTCAAATAACAGCCTCGCAATTGCCAAACCATCGCCGCCATTATTTCCTTGCCCGCATAAAACCCAAATTGAAGCAGCTGTATCTTGAAATCTTTCGGCAAAGATTTTCACAAATGCCAAAGCAGCCTGCTCCATTAAATCAATAGATGCGATGGGTTGGTGCTGAATGGTATAAGCATCAACATCTTTAATTTGACTGGCGGTGAGGAGGTTTTTCATCTGTAATTAGGTCATAAGGAATCATCAGAGATTTAACAAGTGAACCTTAAAATAGTTGTAAAGTTACTGGCTCTTGTGTTGCCGAACGACTGTCCTGAACTCGCTTCTGCTGTCTTCTGTTTTTTTCAATCCAAGAAATGTAATCGTCTGATGCCAACTGCGCTACTAATAGGCCCGAGCCAATTTGCATTAGCGTCATGCTGTTTTCTATCTGTTGTCTTACTTTTTGAAATTGATATTGAATTTGTTGTTGCAGCTTATTTTTTGGTTTCATTCTAATCATTTTCATCACTGGATTTAAGGTTTTTAAATTAAGCTCCTTTGCAAAATAAGTATTTGCAGCTTCAATTCTAGATTGTAAGATTTGTTGATCATTAAAACCGTGTTGCTGATGTAACTGCTTTACCTGCGCTTGAAATTTTTCCACTAAGGAATTTAAGATCTCAACAGCTGCAATTATCTCCCTTAATTGGGCTTTAAATTCAGGAATATTTGCTTTGTTGATTTCGGCATCGTTATCTATCGAATGGAGCTCTGCAATAATGTTGTTAAAACTGAAATGGTTAAGTACCAGCTGTAAAATAAACTGTTCTTGCGACATTGTCATGAGTTGCACTAACTGCGCTAACGACAACGGCTTCATGTAGGCAATCACTTCGTTGTTAGACCGTAAGCTATCTTTATTGATTTTAGATTTTAGCACCAAACCATTTAAAGTTCTTACCCTACTTAAAGCCACATAAACCTGTCCGCTGATAAAAGATTTACCAGCATCAATAATGGCATGATCAAACGTTAAACCCTGACTTTTATGGATAGTAACTGCCCAAGCTAACTTAATGGGATACTGTAGAAACTCCCCAACTTGATTTTGCGAAACTTGTTCTTCATCATCTATTTTGTACTCAAAAGATTGCCAAGAACTTTTTTGCAGTAGCAAATCTTCATCATCTGGAAAAGCAACATAAATCTCTTCGGCAGCAATAGATTTAATCTTTCCAATTTTACCATTGTAGAATTTTCGTTCCTCGCCGGTATCGTTTTTGATGAACATAATTTGTGCACCAACTTTTAATGCTAGCTGCTGCTCCGCTTGCAGTCCCATTTCTCTAAATTCGCCATTAATTTCAGCGTCGAAAGTATATACTACACCTGCTAACTCCTCTAACTTTTGTTTGTTAATTAAGTTAGCTTCCGCATTATGCGAAGTAATGATAATTGGGTTAATATCGCCATCGGCCTTAAATGTTGGGTCAAATCTTTGATTAAGTAGTACCAAACTTTCATCACTAATCTGGTTGCTTCTAATGTCGTTTAGTATTTTGATGAAGGTTTCTTCGGTTTGCCTAAATACTTTGGTTAGTTCAATTTGCAATACCGGATGTTTACGAATAACCAACGAATCGAAAAAGTATGGCGAGGGATAAGCCTTACTCAAAAAAGCCCAGTCTTCGCGTTTAGTTACTGGCGGAAGCTGGTATAGATCGCCTATCAGCAATAACTGCAAGCCACCGAAAGGATTGTTATTCTTTCTCACCGAACGCAACAAAGCATCAATCATGTCCATCACATCGCAACGCACCATCGAAACCTCATCGATTACCAGTAATTCGAGTTCGTTGAAAAGCTTCAGTTTATCATTAGTGTAACTTAAATCACTTACTGCCGAGCGGATGGAGACGAAGCCTTCCTGCAAATTTTGAAATCCTACATCACCCGGAAAAAAAGATCCCGGAGGCAATTGAAAAAAAGAATTAATGGTAGTTCCTTTTGCATTCATGGCAGCAACTCCAGTTGGAGCAACAATCGCCATTTTCTTGGTACTTTCCTTTTTTATTCTCTTAAGTAAAGTAGTTTTTCCAGTGCCTGCCTTCCCCGTTAAAAAAATAGATTTATTGGTATATTCAATAAATTCAAATACTTTATCTGCGATAGGATTTTCAGCCACTACATTCTCCATAGCTACAAATTTAGCTAATTAAATTAGCTAAATCTGTAGGGGGTGAAAGATTTTTCGCCTCAACATTATCTGCTAACTTCTGTAACAATTAGCAATCACGAAAGTCTTTACAGCAATTGTTAAATGATTAACCAAAATTTAAAACAATGATTCAAAAACCTTCAAATGCCTTTGTTGCAGCCTCGTGGATTGCTTTAGGCGTAGGCATGATTGGCTTTATGATTGGCCTCTGGCGCTCCGACATGCTACTGAATGAAAAAGGTTATTACTTCGCTGTATTAATGTTCGGCTTGTTTGCTGTAATCTCTTTACAAAAAGCTGTGAGAGACAAATTGGAAAGCATTCCGGTAACCGAACTTTACTATGGCATTAGCTGGTTCGCAACGCTTTTAACCATTGCACTGCTCATTATTGGACTTTGGAATGCCGATTTACTACCCAGCGAAAAAGGCTTTTACGCCTTTGCTTTCCTACTGGCCATATTTGGCGCAATTACGGTACAGAAAAATACCCGTGATGGTCAAATTGCTAAAGGAAAACATCCATTGAACTAAGAAAAAC
>Ga0256901_1001211_pt1 | contig 13200 bp, 8 predicted proteins | sample MC6MC0689MT_FD_190200 | JGI IMG/M metagenome (GOLD analysis project Ga0256901, IMG submission 190200) | Metatranscriptome of enriched soil aggregate microbial communities from Iowa State University, Ames, United States - MC6-MC0689-MT... | ecosystem: Environmental > Terrestrial > Soil >... | reverse complement strand
TTTTAATATCTACTTCCGTCTGCCCTTTTAATATCTTGAATTTAATTCAGTATGATTGGCAAAAACAAAGGCACAAACTTTGCTACATCATTCTTAAAAATATTAACGATGATTAAAAAAGCCATTTTATTTACGTTCTTAGTTGGACTATCAACAACTAAAGCTTTTTCTCAAGACAGTACTGCCTACGAATTACAACGTAATAAAATAAACACCATGCTAGCTGAGCGAAGCGCCCGTTTCGGACAATATGACCAAAGCTTAAACGCAAGAACGGGAATTTTTGGTTTTCAGACGAAAAGAGATATTAAAAACTCTAACGAGATTTTAAGGCAAATTGCCATTAACGACAATAACATCTTCACCGAACTAAAAGTACTATTGGATTACAAAGATCTTCAATTTCAGGAGGTAAAATCTAACGTAGACCATAGTCAATTAAGAATTGATAGTTACAAAAAGACGATTAGAGATTTACAGGTTAAGAACGAAGAATTGCTAACCTATAATCAAAAAATAAGCAAAAACACAGGTCTGTTACAACTTTTACTGACACTTTTTGTTATTACTACAGCCATTTGCATTTTTATGATCTACCGAAAAGTAAAAGTGGAGAAAGCGAAAGCAAAGGCGAAAAACGGTATTGAAATTTTATAAAGTATTTGATGATGAAGAAGGCATTTTTTAAAGCGATAGTTAAATTAAATAACTTGGTACTTCCTTCGTATTACCAAGAAGACCCGATGAAACTGAGCACATTTCAAAAAGCGATATTAGGATTTAGGTATTGGGCGTTAACGAATTCGATGAAGTAAATTTATAGCGTTATTCGCATAGCAGCGAAGCAACCTTAAGCGGCTAATTAATTCACCAAATTAGTAAGATTGCTTAGTACCTTACAATGACGAAAAGTATATAAAACAACAAAGCCCACGATTAAATCATGGGCTTTTGTTTTATAAGTTTGAATTATCCTTTAAAATGATCGATGATCAAATTCGCTAATTCTGTACCGATACGCTCTTGAGCTTCGTTAGTTGAAGCACCAATATGCGGTGTTAAAGAGATTTTTGGATGTGCTAAAAGTGCAGCAGCCGGAGTTGGTTCGTTATCGAAAACATCTAAACCAGCAAAAGAAACTTTACCAGAATTTAATGCTTCAATTAAAGCTGGCTCATCTATAGTACCACCACGAGAGCAGTTTACTACCCCTACCCCATTTTTCATGGCAGCAAACTCAGCAGCACCTAAAATTGGTTTATCAGCAAAAGGCGTGTGCAGAGAAATGAAATCGCTGTTGGCAATTACCTCTTCTAAGCTCACCGTTTGCACTGGGATATCTACTTTGATACCTAAAGTTAAATTAAGCGTAATGTTACCACTAAATGGAAATAAATCATACGCCAAAACATTCATTCCTAAACCTAAAGCTACCGCAGCAGTTTCTCTTCCAATTCTACCAAAACCAATAATACCGATAGTTTTACCTCTTAACTCAATTCCTTTTGCATAAGCTTTCTTAAGGTCGTTGAATTTAGAACCTCCTTCTAATGGCATTTTACGGTTAGCATCTTGTAAGAAACGCACACCAGTAAACAAATGTGAAAACACCAATTCTGCAACAGATAAAGACGAAGCTGCTGGTGTGTTCACCACCGTTACGCCTTTTGATCTTGCGTATTCAACGTCAATGTTATCCATACCAACGCCGCCCCTACCTATTAATTTTAGGTTCGGACAAGCATCAATCACATCTTTTCTAACTTTAGTTGCGCTTCTAACGGTTAAACCATCATAGTTTTGCAAAGCAGCAATTAATTGGTCTTGAGGTACAGTTTGCGTATCTACTGTAAACCCAGCATCTTCTAATAATTTTTTTCCTATTGGATCTATGCCATCATTGGCAAGTATTCTAGCCATTTTTTATTTTTTTGTGTTGTTCTTCGAAATTTTGCATTAACTCTATTAGTGCATGTACACTTGTAATTGGCAGCGCATTGTACATCGACGCTCTAAAACCACCAACGCTTCTGTGACCTTTTAATCCTTCGAAACCATTTTCATCAGCATATTTTGCAAAAGATTTTTCTAGTTCTGGATTTTCCATCACGAAACAAACGTTCATACGAGAACGGTCTTCTACAGCGCAAGTTCCTTTAAACAATGTATTTCTATCGATCTCTTTGTAAAGTGCATTTGCTTTAGCAATATTTTCCTTTTCCATTTCGGCAACGCCACCTTTAGATTTTAACCATCTTAAGTTTAACATTGCTACATAAATAGAAAATACTGGAGGTGTATTGTACATAGAGCCGCCTTCAATGTGCGATTTATAGTCTAACATGGCAGGAATAGAACGACCTGTTTTACCTAGAATTTCATCTTTGATGATCACTACTGTTAAACCAGCAGGGCCGATATTTTTTTGCGCACCCGCATAGATGATGTCATATTTAGCAACATCTATTTCGCGGCTCATGATATCCGAAGACATATCGCAAACCACAGGTACTTTAGTTACTGGAATTTCGAATAACTCGGTACCGTAAATGGTATTATTAGAAGTATAGTGAAAATATGCACTGTCTTCAGGAATTTCGAAACCCTTTGGTATAAAAGTATAATTGGAGTCTTTTGAAGACGCTACAATATTAGCTTTGCCGAAGTGCTTTACTTCTTTAATTGCTTTGCTTGCCCAAACGCCAGAATCTAGATAAGCTGCAGATTTGCCCTCAGGCAACAGGTTCATTGGCACCATTGAAAATTGTAGGCTCGCTCCTCCTTGTAGTAACAGTACGGAATACCCAGAAGGTACGTTCAAAAGCTCTTTCACCAATTTTACAGTTTCCTCTACTACACCATCAAATTCTGGTGAGCGATGGGAGATTTCTAAAATTGATAATCCGTCTTTAAAATCTAGTACTGCGCTAGAAGCTTGTTTAAAAACTTCCTGCGGTAAAATACAAGGACCAGCTCCAAAATTATGTCTCATTTTTATTGTTTTTGATTGCGTGTAAAATTAACACTTTGACATTAATTATTAAGCTTTTTTATCAACTAAATAACTAACATGACAAACGTTTGAGAATAACAAAAAAACAACATTACTATATTACCCAATTGCAATACAATATTAACCCCAGTTTATTTGTTTTTTAACTTAAAAATAAGCTTGAAATTGACTTGTCTACCGGTTAAATAATTTGGGATGGCATAACTTACATTACTGATATCCTTTAACCACAAATATGAAACGGTATTATTGATATTCAGCAGGTTGAAAACTTCTGCATAGGCGATAACTGAACTAAAATACCTACTTAAAAATTCAGGTTTCTTTACCGCACGTTTGTCTAAGAAATCGTTAGAAAATCCTATATCTACTCTTCTATATGCCGGAATGCTGAAATCATCAGTGTAGGTTTCTATTTGTGGAGAACCTATCGGCAACCTAGAGCCATATAAAAGATTTAAGTGCACTTTATACGTGGGACTACGGAACAATCTGTCTTGAAAAAACATCGAAACGTTAACCCTTTGATCTGTTGGCCTTTTTAAATAACCTGGAAAAATAGTTTGATTTTGTCCGTTGGCATCCTTTTTAACGTAACTATCTCCAATGATATCTTGATTAGCACTTAAAAAAGAAACCCTAAAGAAAGACATCAACTCGTCTATTAACTCTCCCCCAACTGAAAAATCTGCACCGTAAGTGTTTCCCTTTGCAGTTTCTGAAGCTAAATATTTTACCCTCACATTATCCACCGTATAAGGTATCATTCGGTCCGAATACTTATAGTAAAGCTCGGAAATGAATTTCATTCTTGTCCCCAAACCTGTAAAAGCGAAGTCGTAGCCAGCAGAAACATTATAAGAACGCTGAGATTTTTGTTCTAAATTTAAAGCACCATCCAAATCTCTGATGCTTCTATAACTTGGTGCTTGACGATAAATACCAGCCGTAAATTTCCAAAGCTGATGTTCTTGCGGACGATAAAGCATTAAAAACCTAGGACTAACCAGCACTTCGCTACTTAAATCATTATAGCTAACCCTTACGCCTAGTTGCACATCTGTTTTACTAGAAATAGCGTAACTATTTTGTAAATAAGCCGAAACAGTATTGATATTTAGCCTGTTCTTAGAAAATATTGCATTTTCGAACGTAAATGAATTGGTATTTGCTGGAAGGATATAGCCAGCCGAGTCAATATAATTATACTCATTGATTTCGTCTACGTATTTAGCTTGTTCAAATCTCGCTCCGTAAGTAAAATCATGTTTTCCTGCACGTTGTTCTATTTTAAGCTCGGTACTTGCCACGCTGGAATTTAAGCTGTTGCGACCATAGTTGTAATAGCTACCCAATCCCCTATTTTTACGAACCGAACCAAATCCTCCGTCTCCGTAATCGTTATCTATCTCTTCAAAGACGTAGTTCCCATCAATATCAAATCGTTCTCTTTCTACAATTTCAAAATAGCTGTTAATCCATTTTACAGCAATATCTTTATTCGGGCGAAAAAGTCCTGTAATTGCTCCGCCGTAAGTATAATAGTCATCTATCTCTTGTCCTTCGTAGTCTACCTTTAAACGCATTGGCGTGGCCAGGGTTCCAAATTGGGTTTCTCTGCTTTCGGGAATTAATCTAAAACTTCCAGAATTAAAATTGAGCAATGTGTTGATACTAAATTTCTCACTAAAATCGTATTGGTACAGCGCCTGCAAATCATTGAAATTAGGTCGATAACTACCTCTCTCATCTTGTGTACCCAATACATTTCGATTATCTTTTCTTCTAAAACCAAACAGCAAATGACTGTTTTTAAAAGTAGTTTTTCCGGTAGCAGATAAACCCATTAAACCCGCAGTAAGCACGTATTGGTTGCTATCTGGTTTGTTGTAACGTACATCTAATACTGAAGAAAGCTTATCATTATATCTTGCATTAAAACCACCAGCAGAAAAACGAGCACTACTCACCAAGTCTGGATTGATAAAGCTTAAACCCTCTTGCTGTCCGTTTCTAATTAAAATGGGTCTGTTGATTTCAATATCGTTTACGTAAATTAAATTTTCATCGAAATTACCTCCACGAACACTGTATTGAGAACTCAACTCGTTATTCGTTGAAACACCAGGAAGCGTTTTCAAAATGGCTTCGAAATTCATAGAAACAGTAGGCAAACTAGCAATATCGATAACGTTGATGCTCTGTGCATTATTCAATTGGCTTTGTTTGTTGGTAACCTTAACTGTGTTCAACTCCTTAACATCAGGTTTTAAAATTACATTTTTAACAACATCGGTGCCTTTTGCCTCACTAAACTTAAAGATTTCTGTTTTGTAGCCCACCAACTTAAAACGCAAACTGAAATTGGATAAACGAGATTGAATAGTGTATTTCCCTTGCTCATTTGTGATATCATTTCCTGCTAAACCAACTAAAGAAACAGTCACTTTAGGCAAAGGTTGATTTTTCTCGTCGTAAACTATGCCTGTTACTTTAACTTGGGCAATAGCTGTTAAGGAAAAAGCTAAAGAAAGTAAGATAAAAAGCGCTTTCTTGCTCATTAATTAGCTGTGTTGAATAGAAGTTTGAACTTGCTTTAAATCGGCAATCATTTGTATTGGACTAGGTGCAGCAAATACCGCATTGCCTGCTACAAAAACGTTAGCTCCAGCTTCAATTAAAGCACCAATATTGTGAATGCCTACCCCGCCATCAACCTCTATAAACAAATTTGGATTAACCTGTAAGGCCATCTGTTTCAATTCTATCACCTTATTTAAGGTTTGCGGAATAAACTGTTGCCCACCAAAACCAGGATTTACGGACATAACTAAAGCTAAATCAATATCGTGCAATACATCTTTCAAAAGTGAAACTGGCGTATGTGGATTTAGGGCCACCCCTGCTTTGCAACCTAAAGATTTTATCAATTGTATGGTACGATGCAGATGAATGCATGCTTCGTAATGCACCGTGATGATATCGGCTCCAGCTTTCGCAAATTCTGCAATGTACCTATCTGGATCTACAATCATCAAATGCACATCAAAAGGTTTTTTTGCATGTTTTTTTGCCGCAGCAATTACCGGAAAACCAAAGGAAATATTTGGAACAAAAACACCATCCATTACATCAACATGAAACCAATCTGCTTCACTTTGATTAATCATTTCTACATCACGTTGTAAGTTGGCAAAATCTGCCGATAATATGGATGGGGCAATTAGGTGTTTCATTTAATTATTGTTTGTATCTTCTCTTAAGTTTTTGACATTTTCTAATTCGATAATATCAATTTGATCCTTTGTTCTAAATTCATTTGTTATGGACAATTTTATCAGATTTCATCATGATGTTCATCTTCATTGACCTTGTCATTGTATGAAAACGTTCTGTGTAAGAACTAGATAAAGCTTTGTGCAGCAAACCTCGTCAGCTTTTTTTATAATTAGCTAAAGGTTCCTCAACTTATTTTTACTGTGTTCATAACTACTATCGCAAGTTACAAAAGAAGTCGGAAAGTTTAGCAACTAAAAAAGCTACAATATCGACGAAAATATTTTGCAAAATCGCCGTTTTTGAATTAGTAGTTGATCTCTGAATTTGAAATAATTATAGGCAGACAAATGGTCGCAATGGTTCCTCGCCCGTTTTTACCGCTTTTGATGTCGAAACTTGCAACACCATGTTTTTCTTGACTATTTAACATCTCAATTCTTTCTCTGATAGATGACAAACCTATTGACGTTTCCTTTACCCCGATTTTACTGTTTGACTTGCCCTTACTTTCAATTCCAACGCCATTGTCTTCAACAGTAATTAAGATTTTACCATCATGTAGCTTAATTTGAACTTGTAAATGAGCATCTGGATTTGGGTCGACAATTAAGCCGTGTAAAATTGCATTCTCAATTAACGGCTGCACCAACATTGGCGGTATTTTACATTCCTTTAAATGTATCATACTATCTACCACAAAATTATAGCTGAAAGAATTACTATACCTTACTGCTTCCAATTCGGTATAGAGCATTAGCGCCTTCCATTCTTTTTCTGCAGTTACTAAACTTTTCGACGAATTTTCGAGTATAAGCCTACTGAGCGATGCAAATTTCTGTATAAGCCTAGAAGCCGCATTTTTATCATTGTCTAAAATATATGACTCAATAGAATTAAGCACATTAAATATAAAATGTGGGTTCATTTGAGAACGAATAGCTTTTAATTCGCTTTCAGATAGACGTTGCTCAAACAAAAACTTGTTACGAATAAATGTTATCCGCCTTCTTAATAACACTACAATAATTAGAACAGTTATGAGTATGCAAAGTATAATAAACCAACTTTTCTCATACCAAAAAGGCAAAACAGTAATAAGTAATTTTTCTTCTTTGCTAAATACTTCGTCGTTATTACAACCTTTGATGTAAAGCGCATATTCGCCATGAGGCATACTTCCTAAAGCAACATCTCCATTTTTTACTTGTTGCCATTCTGCCTCGGCTCCAATTTTATAGAAAAATTTATTCTCCTGTGGTGCGGTATAACTATTAATTGCGAAATGGATATTCACAATTTTTGTACCCGCTTTAAGCGTAATCGATTTTTTTTCACCTTGTATTTCAAACAGCTTCTCTTGCCCATCGGCACTAACATCCATTAAAATAACTTTGGGCACTGTCGTATTTGATTTTACAAAATATGGGTTAAACCTAGTAACAAAACCACTATAGCTGAGTAGGAAATTACCTGATTTATCTACTTCGAAAAAACCGTGACCTTCGTACTGAAAAGGTAAACCATTATTGAAATTAAAATAGGTAAAAGCTTTCTTTCTATCATACTTCACAATGCCCTGCTGAGATGGCAACCACAAATTACCGAGGGTATCTATCATCACCCTTTTCAGATAATTTTCTGGCAAACCCATTTGATCGTCAATCAATAAACCTTTTTTAGTTGTCTTATTGATTTTCAGGAGGCCAACATCTGAAACTGCCCAAATTACATTTTCTTTATCTTGAGTAATATCTGTTATCCAACCCACTTCTCTTGGTTTTCCCGCAACATCCTTAATTACAATTTTACTAAAAGCATCTTTTGTTGGATTATAAACGCTAATTCCTTTTGTGGCACCTACCCAAAAATCATTTTGTTTATCAATTAAACAAGAAAATACAGCACCATCTATATTTTTGCCATCTGGCAGATAATGTTTAATAAATTTCTCTTTAATCGGATCGAAAACAAAAACCCCATTTTTCCTTGCTCTTATCCAAAATTTACCATCTTTTCGTTTGTATAGCTTCGATATAAACAGGTTATCTTTAATACTTAAATCTAATGGAGGAAAAAATATTTTGTATCGACTTCCTGATTTTTTAACCAAGCCTGAATCTGTACTGAACCAAAAATTCTTTTGTTCATCTTGGTAAATGCTACTAATTGATTTGCTAAGAGCGCTATTTGAATTTTCTGGTATTTGTGGAATATGTGATAAAAGTTTCCAGTTCTTATCAAACGAATAAATACCTTTTGCATAAAAACAGGTGATGTAAAATCTGTCGGCGGTTTCTAGCATATTGTTGGGAATGCCCAAAAGCTTAGGATTAGTTAATTTTGCCTGCTGGTAAACAGGTATATTTTCGAAATTCTGATAATTAGGGTCGACAATGCTAATCCCGTTATCGGTTGAAAGCCATAACCTGTTCTGTCTATCCTTAGCAATATGAAAGATGTTGAAGGCATTTAAGGATGAAGGATTAAGCTCATCTGAGACGTATTCCTTCATTTCAGCACTACCAAGGTTTTTAAGTACTAGACCACCATTCACAGCAATGCACAGCCAATTCCGACTTAAATTATCTGTCCATTCGACAATGCTATTTACCTGAGTGGTTGCACCTTTAATTGGAATTTTTACTGATTTAACTATATTGTCTTTTTGTAAATATCGAAGTCCGTTAGTAGCTTCTCCAAAGTAAATAGTGCCGTTGTTAGTTTGGTGTAGGGCAAGAATTTGATCTTGTTCGGAATGATAGTTTACAGTTTTATTCTTTTGATTAATTAGATACAAACCATTTGTACCTAATGCCCAAAGCCTTTTCTCACGATCTTCTACTATCTTCTGAAAAGCACTTAGCCCTTGTTTTACACCTTTTATTACAGTTATATAATTTGTAAAGCGATTTTTTTTATAGTCGAACATCTGCACACCAGCAATTGTAGCCAACCATAAATTTCCTTTGCTATCCACAAAAGGCACACAGTTTTCATCCGCAGCTAAGCTATTTTTATTTGTAGGTTGATGAAGAAAGTTTTTTGCTTTTCCGGTTATGGGATTAAAGCGAGAAAGGCCTTTGAATGTTCCCAACCAAAGCTGATTTTCCTTATCTGCAACAATATTAATAAGGGCGTCATTACAAATAGTTGTACTATCGCTAGCAATATGCTTAAATTCTTTAATTCCTGTTCCGTCATAACGATTTAAACCTTTACCTGTGGCAATCCAGATAATGCCATTTTTATCTTCGTAAGTGCATCTAACTGCATTTGTACTTAATCCATCCTTAACAGTAATTTGGTTAAACTTTAAATTTGGAAAAGATTGAGCAAAAGCTAAAGAACAGCTTAATGTCAGCAATAGATATATGGCAATCCACCTTTTCATATAATATGGGCGATAGGAAGCTGTTGGTAAAAATTGAATCTAATTCTTTTTATCGGAAAATGCAATTGACTAGCTAAATATCAATATTTTACACAAAGCTTTTAGGCAACCGCGTTATCGAAATTTGGGAGTAAAATAGATGCAAAAGTTCCTTCACCATCTGGTCTGGACATAATTTTAAAACTGGCGATATAATTGTTTTTTTGTGCATTTATCATTGCAATTCTTTCTTTTATAGACGCCAAACCCATAGATTTTTCTTTCACGCCAGTTTTTGTATGTGTTTTGGGCTTATTTTCTAATCCATTGCCATTATCTTCTACAGTAATGCTAATTCCCTGCTCATGCTTTTTAAGTTGCACTTCTAAATGCGCACCAGGTTTCGGATTTACAATTAAACCGTGTAAAATGGCATTTTCAATTAGCGGCTGTATCAGCATTGGTGGTAAAAGCAAAGTTTTTAATTGCAGGCTTTCATCAGCGTCAAAATTGAAGCTGAAAGAATTGTTGTAACGCATAGCTTCGAGTTCGGTGTACAATTTTAGCGCTTTCCATTCGCGATCGGCAGTCACCAAACTTCTGGTAGAGTTTTCTAAAATAAGCCTGCTTAAAGAAGCAAATTTTTGTATCAGCCTAGAAGCGGTTTGCTTATCATTATCCATAATATACGCTTCTATGGAGTTTAGCACGTTGAATATAAAATGTGGGTTCATTTGCGAACGGATGGCTTTTAATTCGCTTTCGAATAACTTACTTTGATGAAGCAATTCTTTGGCTTGCTCTTCAGCATCTCTTTTCTGAAGTTTATTTTTTAACCGTAACTGACCAATTCTATATCGATTTAAGAAGTAAAGGAATATGGCAATCACCACTATAATCGCTAAGCCAGCGTAAAGGTAAATCTGTTGTGTTTTAATTTTAGAAAGCGCCTGCTGCTGCTTGTATTTGTCTTCCTTTTTTTGGAAAGCAAATTGAGCTTCCAATTCGGCAATTTTGTTTTTATTAGACTGAGAATATAAAGAGTCGTCAATTTGTTTAGAGATTTTAAAATTAGCGAGGGCACTTTTATAATCTCCTTTGTGCTCTTGTAACTGTGCTAAATTATCGGAGTATTCGCTTAAGTTATCCTTATCGCCAACTTCCTTACTTATTTTAACAGCTTTGTTTAAGTAAAAAATAGCCTTCTCATATATCGTATTATAATTATCAGGTATTAACTCATTTTTACCAAATTCGTCTTTAGTTTTATTGATATAGATATCTGCGTAAGTGCCGCCAATATTACCCATAGTTGTAATAGCTCCATTTTCATTTGGGTTAATTTCGTTGTGTAGTTTGTGCGATTGAAATAAATACCCCAATTTTTTAACTTTATCGTCATCGTTTATCACCCCTAATAAACCAAGTACATCGGCTTCACCTGCTTTCTCATCTATTTCTTTAAATAGCGCCAAACTTTTAAGTGCGTATGAACTTGCTTTTTCTAACTCGTTGGTGCTGAAATATACTGTGGCTATTACATATCCAGAATGTGCAATTCCGTGATCATCTCTTATTTTTTTATAGAATTCATGGCTTTTTAAAGCGTATTCGAGAGCTAGTTTATAATTGTTTTGCGTAATGTAAACATTAGCAATGTTGCCGTAAGTTAATGCGGTATATTGGTCGTATTTTATTTCCTGCGTTATTTTTAGCGCTTTAAAATAATTGTCTAAAGCTTCTGTGTTTTTTCCAAGACTTTCGTAAACTACCGATATATTAATTAATGCACTAGCTTCTCCTCTCGGATAGTTTATTTCATGACTAATTTTAAGAGATTTTTGATAATAAGAAAGTGCTTTATCATATTCACTGTGTGAAGTATGAATATTTCCGTACATATCATAAAAAGCCGACACTCCTTTTTTCCAACCTTTTTTTTGCGCTCGTTCTAGACCTGTTTTTGTGTAAAACAAACATGAGTCTGCATCTATATTTCTATACGCAGCCGCAATGCGATAAATAATCTTTATCTGGGCAGTGTCTATCAACTGCTGTGGCTTTAACAACATTTTCATAGAATCTATTGCTGCCAAACCTCTCTTTTGTGCCAAAATATCCTTAGGCATAACAACAATAAGAAGAAATAAAATGATGGCTTTACCGATTAATTTATATGTATTGATTTTCATAACAAAATCTATCCTTGTGACTGTAAGATGTATTATCTCAAAATAACATATAAATACCCCAAGTATCCTTAAGCTAAACTAATGCAGATTACGCGTTCGCTCATTTAAAGTACCTATTCGCTCAACGCCTTAAAAAAAAACAATAAAAGTGCAGCTAGATATCCCATTTTTGAATACACAACATATCTATCCCCCTTAATCATTAAACACTTTTTCGAGTAGTACCAAAACCCAAATAATCTATACAAGCTTTGCTCATCCCTACCTAGGCCTTACTCACTGAAACACATTATCTAATCATTAGCATAAATTTTTAGGAGTTATGTCCATAGGTTTGAGTAAAGAATATAAATCAAGTCTACTTCATCTTAAAACATATCATCATGAAAAAGCAAATATTAAATCTATTTAGTCTACTGCTTTTGTTGACTGGCAATATTAGTCTTGCACAAGAACTACCAACTTGCATTAAAAATTTAAATAAAGCGAACGACCTAACCACTACCAAGTTTGTTAGGCAAATAAATTTAAAGGGCAACAGGGTTGTTTATGAGTTTGCTATTACAAGTAAACGACAATGCATGGATTGTCCAAACGGGACTGTTTTTTACGACAACAACTGCAACCAAATTGCCAGTTTTGTAATGGGCCGCGGTCCAATGGCACATATCAACTATGGCTACAATGCTCTAGAGCTTGGCAAGGGTGCTTATGGTGATTTAAAACCACGAAAACAATTACCACCTGTGCCTACTTGTGTTGCAAAGAAAATTGCCAAAGTAGATTCTTTAAATAAAGCTGGCGTTGTGCGTGTTTTGCAAGTAAGCATCAAAGACCAAATCTTGTATCATTTTGAACATGCTGTGCCCAAAGAAAAATTGAATTGCAAAGACTGCTCCAGCACTTTTAAATACTATGATGAAAATTGTACGCTTGCTGCAACTTTTACAGTAGGTGGTATTGTTGGGGCAAAAGCTAGTGAAGGCTTTGCACCTACCGATTTTTATAACAAACGTACCTTGCAAATTTTGTACAATAAGAATTAGATTTTATACGGTTAGTTAATTGGGGGTTATGCGTGGATGCGTTTAACCCTTTTTTATGGTTTTTGTGTAAACCTCTAATGTCTGTTCACTCATGAGTAGTGATGCTTCGCTCAATTAAAGGTACGCTCCAATCATTGTTAAAAAATGCAATTAAAATGGCAGCTAAGTTTGGGTAAGCAAATATTAACCAACCTAAATATTAAGACCATGAAAAAATTACTCATCCTCCCAATTTGCATTGTTATTGCCTTTGTAGCTTGTAAAAAAGACAAAACTCCTAAAGACGAAAAAGAAGTGGTT
>Ga0256901_1001206_pt1 | contig 13244 bp, 4 predicted proteins | sample MC6MC0689MT_FD_190200 | JGI IMG/M metagenome (GOLD analysis project Ga0256901, IMG submission 190200) | Metatranscriptome of enriched soil aggregate microbial communities from Iowa State University, Ames, United States - MC6-MC0689-MT... | ecosystem: Environmental > Terrestrial > Soil >... | reverse complement strand
TGGTATTGATGCTTCTATTACTACTGCTGCTGTAGCGTCTAGTCTTAATATTAATAATAACATGAACAACAGTGATTTGTTATCGAATCAAAACACCACAACTACTGCATTGTCAACATCATTATTAATAACTGGTACGGATAATAAAAGTTATTATCTTAATAATGAAAATGTCGCAAAATATCTTGAAAGTACCACTTCAAACATGATTGTGTTGCAAATAAAAGAAAAAATTTCATCGCTTTTACAGGTTTCTTATATTTTACAATGTAGTTCATTAGATGAGGTTGATTTAATGGTCGATGTTGAGACTCGCGCTGCATCATCATCATCGTCATCATCCTCATCATCGTCATCATCCTCATCATCGTCATCAATTGATCAATTAGATGCTGAAGATGGCCCAGTGGATGAAAATGAAGAAGAAAAAAAACGTTTAGACAGTGTTTTGTCATGGTTTTCAACTGTTGATGATGATGATAATGAAGGTAATAGTAATCTTAACCATGGGGATGTTGACAGGAATCAATTGGGATCAACTTGGAAGCTTTCTCCTCGGGAAATGTATGCTATTGCGACATTACGAACCGATTTTAAACCCAAAGATTGGGTTGTTTTACATAACAGGTTAGTTCAATATTATTGCAATAATGGACGGTAGATTGACTTTCACAATTATCCTCTTTTTGTTTGTTTGTTTTGAAACTCACAATAAATTCTTGTTTCTGTGAATGGATGATACTTGAGGGATACATTTAGATCAAATTGAGAAGTTTATTTAAGAACGTACAAGATGAGAGTTCGTAATTCTTTTGAGAGAAGAGTAAAGATGTTTAAACAATGCGGGAAAAAAAAAAATGGCCAAAAAAGGGATTGGAGTGAAAATCATCGACAGATAAGATTAATAATCCCACCCCAAACTCTCATTTCAATAGGACGGAGTGGTATCCTTTCCCCATCTAACGACATAAGTGAGGAATGATCACTCCCGGAGTTAACATCACTTCCTTCCACGCAACCAATAGTTGGATCTAATCTAATCCCTTTACATTGTAAATGTTCAACACAGGGTACATTAGCATGAGTACCATTTGTAATTGTCGTTAACATGTCTAAGAGTTCTAAACGTGAAATATTTTTGATATAATAAAAATCTAAAAAATGATTATTTAAATGGCTAAATGGGCTACCAAGAGCATCAGAAGCACCATGTGAGACATTAAACGTCCAAATAAGACAATAATCATCAGCAAGAATTGAGAGATGATCTTGTGAGTATGATTGTTGTGGAGTTGTTGTTGTGGTGGTTTTTTTAGATAAATAAAGGGGTAACCATTCTTCCTTTTGAATAACAATATCATCAATAGAGTACGACTTTAAAGCAGTTGATTGGGAACTCAAAAAACCAGCAGAATTGGATAATTTTGATGATAATACCGCTGGAGTATTTTCTTCCGGTTGTTGTAATTGGGGTAGTTTATCACCAGAGTATTGTAACGGGTTAATAATGTTATTGCCATGAATATTACCCAAGGATGGTGTTAATTCAGTTTCATATGATTCAAAAATCAACTCATTTTGTGTCCATAATTCTAAACGATATGAATCCCGTAAATACATTGGTAGTTCAAGATCTTTTAACAAAGTTTGATAACAAGTACGACATTGCATACCACAAGAAGTATGTAGATCTTTATCTTCATTATTATCAAGGGGAGAAATCTTTTCTGAAGGGATTAATGGGTCAGATTTTGAAGGGTTATTTCGGGATTCAGTTTCGATATTAGTGATATTAGTACGGGTATTATGCGTAGTAGGGGCCGGAAGAGATGGAAGGTTTGGGGAAATTCTATAACGATTTGGTTCCACAACAGGAACGCGAGTACGGGCGGTTTTAATAGCTTGAATAGCGGAGAGTTCTGAGGGATTGAGTTGGGATTCGTCCCGATTGACATCAATTATGTGTTCATCATCTTGGGAAGGATTTTCGGAGTCAATATTGGGATTATTTTTGGTGGAGATTTTGGAATCGTTTTGAACAAAATTAAAATCATTTTGAAAACCTTTTTTTTGGAGGAACTTTTCAGAGTAATGACATTTTTTTGGATCTTGTTCTAATAAAAATTCAACTTGAGCTTTATATTTTCGTAAAAAGCACATTCGGATTAGAGCGGCGAATTCAAAACGTAACCCCCCACAACATCTCCACTTTTCACTTTCAAAATCCAAATCACTGATAAAAGCCCAGGATAGTGTTAATACGCCGGCATACGCACCACGCGGTAATGGGGATGAACGTGGAATAAGCTTTTTGAGTTTATAAAGAGTAGATTTGTTTCGTTTCGGGGAGGTTTGACCATTTTGAGTTTTTTCCTCATCGTCTTGAGTATCAATGATATCATCTTCATTAGGTTGTGATAATCTAATATCTTGTTCATCAAAACTATGGTAAAAATCAGCATTAACAACAGTTGGCGGGGAGTTAGCATTTTGAGTTTGACAACTTCCTTTAACACCGCCATTTGTTCTTAATGGATCCTGACAGATAGTGAATATATCTACCTTTCTAGTTGAACCGTTTAAAGCAAAATGGAATGTGTTATCCATATCAGATGATGCTAAAGAAATAGAGTTTACAGCTGATGACAACCCATTGCCACTACCGCAAGGCACATGGCAAAATGTAACATGTTTGAATAACCAACTCCAATGTTGAGATTTCATTATACCATTGAGGACCTCGTTAACCAACCCATCACCGGAGAGTAAAAGAATGGTATCGTATGCCGGGCGGGCAGTGAGACCTATAAGAGCCCCTACACGACCTGCTGAGGTATTTTCATGGATATTAGAAGAAGTACTCGCGGTAGAAGACGTGGTAATACGGTTAGTGACGGAATTTTGAAGATTATCCATCCATAGCTGCTTGATTTTTTCATTGTTTTGATCACCTTCCCAGCCAAATGTAACACAATCATTTCGAGCCAAGTTAATAACTTCACCAGCATATTGAGTAATAAATACATATATTTGTTGAGCACTTGCATGAAGTAATGAAGCGTTTCTATTTAATGTTGGGACTGCAAGACCTTTACCGCCTTTAGGATTGACACATAATAATAATGAACGGGGACATGGTAATGATAATAATGACCACACCGATGTGACTGGAGAAAACATATTGAGCTTATTAAATGCATCAGTTGTAGTATTTGGGACAAACAGGGGCGGATTTGGTTCATTTTGATCAGTTTGATGGGTATTATGAACAAGTTTAGACGCAACTAATCCATTTAATTGACAAAATGAATCAAAATTAGCATCAATGTGAATTTGTGAGGCAATTAAAGTCATTATTGAAAATAGTGAGGGTAAAGAAAATGAGATTGGTGTGATGGGTTGGTGATTACAATTATCGCCATAGAGAGACCGATGGGATAGTTTCTTTACCAAGTTAAAGAATTGAAATCTAGTATAGTGTCCATATTTTGGGGGTCTTGCGATAAGTTTATTGCAATCACCGTGGGATGTAGTCATACCACTGGTCTGCCATAATAGATCAGGTAATTGCAAATCTAATGGGACATTAGAAGAAAAGTGAGATGATGGTGGGGTTGTAACGATGTGTTGATTGTTTTGATCATTTTGATCATTTTCATCATTTGCATCATTTTCATCACTCCTTTCAAGATATAACAAATCTAATTGTTTTGCCCAAACACCAACAACAGGATGATTAAAACTACAATAAAACCCAACAAATGCTGAAAAAGTAACGTGATTTGTTGGGTTATGTGACAATTCTCGCGGGACGGCAACATCTAACTTGTTCTGCTGTTGTGGGCGTAATGGTGTCCCACCAGGACTTAACGGTGTGTCTCTACTCATCATTTCATCATCATTTTCAAGTAATGGGACTTGCGGGGAGAGGTTTTTTTGATGGTTACGTTCATGCTTGATGAGGTTAATTAAAGCTTCGTCACTCGGGGTTGAGATGTGCAGATTTGAGAGTGAAATATCGGTAATCATTGGTGGAGGGGAAATTAAGAGTGGAGATGAAGAAGATTGATCGATGTGAGGGAGTAGGGTTGTTTTGATTAAAATGGTGATATTTTTTAACGCTTCATTAAAATGAACAATATTAGGTTGTATTTCATCTGTAGTATATTGATTTAGTGCCAACACGTTATTCATAGTGACACTTGAACGAAGAATTGATGATAAAGAGTAACTCGGTGGGGATATGGATAGATTTTCAGTTTCAAGAATTTTTGAAAAGTTTGATATTTTTGCATTACTTTGATTGATATGAGATAATGTACGGTTAACATGATATGGAAATGATAAAGATGGTATTTTATACATTGGTGCTGCTAAAATGTTACCCAATGGGATCATAAATTTCAATGAAAATGAGCCATATAATTGACGAAAAAGGGTTTCGTTGTTGTTTTTTTGTGGAGGATTTGAAGCAGGATAAATTGTAGCTTCATGTTGTAAAGGATAATATTGAAAATGAGTATGGTTTGGGGTTAAATCTGTTGGATTTAGTGTATTGTTAATACTTTGTAAGGCAAGGGGAGCAGATATAGATGCTTTTAGAGCGGCGATAGAGCTTACAGACGGGTCTTTGGGTTGACAAAGACCTGATTTACGCCCCAAAATAGGTATTTGTACAGGACAAGTGGGGATAGTAATGAGTTTATCAGTATTATTGGAATTGATAAGAAAGGGGAGGGTTTTTACAAGGTTGTTTGCAATGTGGTAAAACAAAAATGGGTCTGTTGAGGTATTAATGATATCAAATACTAATGCATGGGGGGTAATAGTTAATCTAAGATTAATATCATCACCATTTAGATTATTTGTTGTTGGTGAGATTAATTGTGAAAATTCTGAAAGAACTAAATCATTATTGAAAATATTTGAAGTGTGTGGGGAATATATTTTGTTATTTTTTAATTCCGTTGCAGTTTTTGTGGATAATAATTGGGTCGGGATTAATGGGATTGTCGTAAAAAGTGGATTATGTATTATTGAAGACCATTTTTGAGAGTGAGTAATTATTGAACGGAATTTTGAACACATTGTTTGGGTGTATTTGGTAAGTTGGGGGGAAGAATGAGTTAGATTTGTGGCAGATTGCGTGTTTGTCTTATTTTTTTCAGTTTTTTCATTTTTTTCAGTTTTTGATCCAATTTGTTGATTTGTACTCCCACCTTGAGGAAGTTGGTGGATCATATCAATTTCTACGAATGATTGGGTCAAATAGTTGTAGAATTCAAATGTAGTAGGGGTTTTAGGGTTATTATTATTATTATTATTATTCAATTGTTGTTGTTGTGTTTGAGTACTTGTATTAAGAAATGAAGAACCACTAACAGCACCACTGGATTCATTATCTTCACTATTATTATTTAATAACGGTTTTGCTAATGGATCGCTTTGATTATTAGAATTTGGACCGGTTTTATTACCTCTTTCCGAATTTTTTCCAACATTTTGATTTTTTTCAATACTTTTTGATTCCCCAAAATTCCTCTGATTGGCCTTGAGAAAATCAGAAAAACTCGGAGAATATGAACCATTTGAAGGAGAATATGTACAATTATAAAGACCTTTTTTGAGATCAGAAAATAATGAAAAGAACTTCTCCAACTGCGAAAATTGTTCTGTTGGGAGTTTTCCAAAATTGGCATTTTTATTTAAAAAAAATTTTTCAAATTGTTTTAAGGAAATCGGGCTTAAATAATGTTGTGATAAAATTAAAGAAAAATTTGGCAAATCTTCATTTTGGTATTGTTTTCCAGCAGATGGGGATGTATAGAGTGGTAAAAATGATGAATTTGGTTCTAAACGGAGTAATGAGGTTGGGGAAATTGTCGGGGAAGAATTGGTAGACATTTTTTGAAGTTGATTATACGACTAGATGGCGGCTACAACGATTAGAGCGGTTGATAATTGACTAAACAATGCTTTTATAACCTTGGTATCGCGAAAGGTAGGTTATACACAAAGAGTACAATGAAATAATTAAAAATGTTGAGCTCTTTGTGGATATTTTTTTTCAGGAAAAATGAATATTTAAATTATTTGGGTAAATTGAGGATAGTGGGCGATATAAAATAAAACAGTGATTATATAAATTGACTGTTGTGAGGTAGATCTCTTATGGAGTTATAGATCGATATTCAAGGGGAGATTTAATTCGGAGAAAATCGCGAAAAAAAAAAAATTTACAAAAAAGAAGGATTAAAGAGTTGAATTTTTACCGTAGAAATGATTGAGTTATGGGGTATTATTAAAATAGAGGAATAAAGGTATAATATTTCAACGATGTGTCATATTTACTTCCGATAACCAAAAGATGAAGCCGATTATTCGATTTTTTTGAAGAGGGGTTTTAAAAATTGAATTAATTTTTTCGAGTTTCAGTTTTTTTTTCGGATTTTTTTTGTTTTTGTTTTGTTTTTTAAAATAACATTTCTTGTATTTTTTTCAAAATAACTCAAAATATTGTTACCTCCATTCCAAATTGGGAAAACACCTGTGTATTGTTAATATCTCCCAATTACATCACCAACTGTTCAATACAACACCGAATCCTTCCACAATTATTTAAATTATTATTTCCCCCCCCCCCCAACATCTTTCCCCAATAACAACTTTCTCACCATTGTCTTTTTTCTTCAATCCAACTGCCCACCCCATCGTTTACAGCTTTAGTTCAAGTTATAACACATCAATCTTACTTGTAAGATCGTATTAAGACCTTCAAAGGGCGATATTTTCAGACAACCCTTTTGTCCCATTTTCACACACCTCTTCCCCCCCATACAAGTCCCAATTGATCAAAAGGGGGATAAATAGCCGTATTATAGGAGACTGGATTGAGAGGTACCGGAAATCTTTCCCGAACATTCTTAACCAAAATTGTTTTGAACAAACTCAACAAATTCCATCAAATTTAACCCATTAGTGGTGTTTACTAGGAGAAGTAAAGCCATTTCTTTCAAAGTTGAAAGGTTTTAAGACAAAATCCAAGAAGGGTTAAAAAAAAATAAAGAAGCCCCAGCAAACTCCTGAACAATCAGTTAATCAATCGAAAACATTTCGGTAAGTTCTGGTAGAACTCGGAATAACACAACACATCACTTATTTCCTCCCAAAAGAAGCAACAAAACCCAAAACAAACCAAAAACGGACTTTCTGCTCTGAAAGCAACAAAATAAACCAAAATGCATTCCTTTCAAAATCACATTGCAAAAACATACCCAAATAGTGCCTTTGCACTTCAAATTAACCAACCGAATTGGTCCCCGACCACGCCTATGCAAGAACTCTATTTAAAACACGTAAAGGAATGTAAAGAAAAATTTGACATGACGAACTATACAAATCATAACTATTGGATGCGTGTAGCACCACGTAGACCAATGATGAATGCATCGTTTTCACGTTTAAACGATGGTGTCCTCCCACAAGGCCCAAAATTATTACTCTTTGCGACATTTGCCCTCCCCGTCACGCTCTTTGTCGATATTCTCCCATTCCTGAAAGGTTGGGTGAAACGTCTACATAACATCTTCCACGGTAGTCTTTACCATCGCGTTGTTGATATTCCCAAATTTTCATTTCATAACACCCTTACTGTGAATAGAATGGGCGTGATCTGGGTCGCTACACGTTTTGTTTGTCGTTTATTTCAATTTTCGCGTGAACAATCGTATCTAATATGCACTTGGATGTGTTTATGGTTAACATTACCACCATTTTATCGTAAAGCACGTATTGGGATACCTGCATTTTTTTGTTTCGGTGCGTGGGGGATATATAAATTTTTAGAACATCAAGGCCATATTAACGTTCTTGGTATCCGTCGTGGTAGACGTTCCCGTGAAATGTTTGCGAATAAAACAACCCGTTTTCGTATGCGTGCTGCTGAAGAACGGTTAATTAAGGGGAATACTACTGGGTTTTTAGGGTGGTTTTTTAATTGGCATTCACGTGATTTAATTTATAAAGTCTACCGTAAAAAGGACTCAACGGAAAAAGATCTTAAATATAATCGCCGTCGCCGTACCAAACGTATGAATGCTAGATACTTCCATTATCTCCCAGAAACGGATAAAAACCGTCGTGGTTTCTGGAATCAAAAACGTGGTCAAATGAACGATGGTAAATTCAACCCATATCCTGATTGGTATTATGGTAAATTTGGTAATCAACCACAAGCTGATTGGGATCGTAGACGTCATAGTACCCGTGATAGAGCTTGGGCTGCGATTGAACATATGCGTAATACTGAAGGGATTAAATTCGTGCAGCCCCGTGCGTACGATATTGCACAACGTGATCATCAATCTGTCGATATCCTTAACAAGTACTTGGATGAAAGATTTTGGGCTAATCCTAATAAACCCGTACATGGTCAAGGGGCACATAAATTTGAACATTATTTGGAAAGTGGGGATTTTTATTTTTTTTAATTTTGTGTTTTGTGTTTTTGGGATTATGTTTTTCGCATTTGCCCCAAATTGCTCAACCAAATTTCTTTTTATTGATAATATTATTATAATCTAACATCTACAGGAGAGTAGATTGATTATCTTTATGATGTATTCAATCAAACAATTTAAAAATTGTTGTTTATCGTATTTGTATTGTAACAAAATTATTGAGGGTTTCTTTATTTTTATTACCATCATCATCATCATCACGCGTTTTGTATATTATAACATGTATTATGTATCTATTCTTGTACCTTTTTATTCATTTCTTCTTATATTAACAAACATCCAAAAATTCCTTATTTTTTTCATTTTTGTGTGTATATACACCATCATATTAAGCCAACTTTAATAAAATCAATTACTTTATGTTAGAATACTTTTGATATTTGTATGGCATGAGGCGGATAGCTTATTGGTCCGGATTAATTGTTTCGTCTGACTGGGTTTTCTGAAAGTAAGTCTATGTTTCTCTACGTCTCTCAAAAAGGCCCTAAAAGGTTGAAAAAGTAAAAAAAATAGGGTTTATAAACGACCTGGGAGAAGAAATCCAGCAAAATAGTGAGCACAAATTTACTCAATTTGGATCGCCAAAAAGAATTCAAAACTTCAAAAAAAATATTTTTTTCGTTTTTACCAAACAAGTGAAAAAAGTCATTAAATATGGGTCCATATGTATATTAATTCTCACACCAAAGACCAATTCCGATCTATTCACTGTTCATCACAGGGCAGATCGATTACTATTTATTATGATTTCTAACGGTTTGGTTGAACCCCAATTTTGGGTTTTTTTGAGTTTTTCAAAAAGCGTTTTGCTCTCACAAAAAAAAAGAAAAAAAAAGACCAAAATTCAATTATAATCCCATTATCTGTTGTATTTGGATCAATCATATCGATTTCCTCACCACAATTTCCCTCTTCTTGATATTAATAATGGTCGTTTCTTCAATAACCGTCATATCATTCCACATCATTTTTTAACACAAAACTTAACCACTTTCTCATCATTTTTCCCCACCATCTCCCCCATATCTCAACGACCGAACCAATGTAAAACTATTAAAATTGGAAACTTTGCCGACCTAAACCTCTTTTTGGTTTCTATAACACGACCAATCTAGTAAAACCCCCTACCAATAAAAATCCCCCAAAAAAATCCCCCAAAACATCCCCCAAAACATCCCCCCCCTTTCTTTCCTCCAATCCCCTTCACCACTAATGCAATTCGAAAACCCTCAAGATTTCTTAGAGGAATCAAAAGGTGGTTTTTCTTTTGACCATTGTGTCAGAAACGCTCATCTCCAACAACGTGGTCTTTATGCACCAAAAGCAATGAAAACTGGTACTACTATCTGCGGTGTGATTTATAGCGGTGGCGTTGTTTTAGGTGCTGATACTCGCGCTACTGCTGGGTCAATCGTCGCTGATAAAAATTGTGAAAAGATTCACTTCATTACTGATTATATTTGGTGTTGTGGTGCTGGTACTGCAGCAGATACTGAAAACACAACCGCGATGATTTCATCACAACTTGAATTATTACGTTTACAACATGGTGGCCGCGAACCACGTGTTGTTACCGCAATGACCCGCCTTAAACATTTCTTATTTAAATATCAAGGTCATATTAGTGCTGCGTTAGTTTTAGGTGGTGTTGATTCCACTGGTTCTTATTTGTATACTATTCACCCCCATGGTTCTGTTGATCAATTACCATATGCCACAATGGGCTCCGGTTCATTATGTGCAATGGCAATTTTTGAAGCTGGTTATAAAGACGATATGACCGAAGAAGAAGCGATTGCGTTGGTTACTGCTGCTATTTCATCCGGGGTTGAAAACGATTTAGGTTCTGGGTCCAATGTTGATGTTTGTGTTATTCGTAAAAATGCGACTGAAAGACCGGTTGTTCAACGTAGTGTTGCGCAACCTGCTGGTCATTTAGCAAGATTACATAATGGTTATAATTTCCCAAAGGGTACTACTCATATTATTTCTGATACTTTTGTCCCACGTGCGAAGAAAGCTACTAGTCTTGGGGTAAAGACTGAAAAAGTTGAAGAGACTATGGGGGATGAGTAAGGGTCGTGTGGATGTTGTTATTGATGGGTAAAAACTGTCTGTGTGTGTGTGTTTTTTTTTTTTTTCGAAAACCAAGAAAGCCCCAAAACAAACAAACAAACAAACCTGTTCCCCCTGACTAATAAACCTGTATCGTCTTTCTTCTTTACAAATTTTCCCCATTTTAACAAATATCATGTATGTTTTCATTTTGTAAATTATTATTTTTATGAACATAAACGAAAAAATAAACTTCTTTTTTTTCTTTTTCCGAAAGCTTTGCTTTCAACTTGACTCTTTTTAGTTTTGGGATACTTTGGCTATTTGCTGTGAATTTGGAAGGTGGGAGTTACTTGTTTATTAATTTTGGCCATGACAATCATCACCAATTGCGAGACAACAACACTCAGTAAGAATGAAATAAATTAAACATTTGAACTAACATCTCTGGGGTCATAACTTGAAGGAAATGATAATTTATCCTCAACATAACCAGTTAGCGAGCTCAAATAATGTGATTTTTGCACATTTCTCTGAATACTTTGTTCAGTTTTTTCAAGAATTTGATTAATTTTGGTTTCAGTTTTATGAATTTTTAATCTTATTTTTTCTTCAGTTTCCCCCATTTCTCCCAAAATTTCATCAATTTTATTTTCGGTCAATTCCAAACCCTTTTTACCCAATTTCTGGACTTGTCTTTCAGCATCATGTAGCGTTGTCGCACCAATAATACTAACACCAGGACCAATAACATCAATAGTCGCATTCAACGAGCGACCAACGCCTTCAATACATAACGTCGCCACAATAACCCCAACAAAGGAGGTATCAAGAGCGATAGAGTTAGCCTGTGCTGACGAGACTAATGTTAGTAAAATCTCAACGGCTTGGGTCGATGATAATGAAAAACCATGAGAACGAGCTTTTGTAATTAAATCACCGATATTAGTAATATAATTTAAACGATTTTGACGTGTTTGAAGGGGGTTATACGGGATTGACTTGAGAACAACATGTCTGTTGGGACCAAAATCAAAGGATTCCAAAACAGGTCTCTTTTCACCCGGGATACCTAACAAACTTCCAGGGGTTAAAAGCTTCTTTGAGTCCTCGGAAGCGGGAGTTGATAATTTTGAACCAAGTAGGGACTCAATTGAGGACTCGAGATGATGCGTTAGTTTGGATTTTTGAACTTGATAGAAATCTTCAGAGAGAAGACCAAGTTTGCCTAAAAAACTTGCTTTTTGATAAATCCGTCTCTTTATAACCTCTTCTTGCTCCAGATTAATCCTTTGTTCTGCTAAATGTTGATGCTGTTCTTGTTCAATTGTTTGATAGAAATGATTATACTGAGCTTGAGTTGAGGTAAATATATTTGGGGCTCTTTCGACCATCATTGCGGCAGCTTCATAGCCTCTTCCAACAGCAATTGCGTAGAATAGATCATTAAAATTAGTCCTATCGCGAAACGATAACCCAGTGGCAAGACCACAATCAAGTAAAACAATTGACGGTTTACTTTCGGGTTGGGGAATACCATGCTCATAAAATAAAGACTTGTAATGAAAACCAGGTTGGGTATCATATGCAGAGTGTAGACGCGTATCGGATGAGTTTAATATGTTAAAGATTGGGGATGGCATAATTTTGCTTGGGTTGTAGGCAGTCTTGTTGAAGAATTTTTCCGTAATGGTTGTTTCGAGAACAGTTTGAAGGTCTTCATCAGTGGTATCCCTATCACCAATTCGCTCACGGTTTAACTCAAGGGGTTGTGATAATGACGGGGGAAGCAATGAAGGGAGAGAAGATGGGGTGATAATTTTAACCATCTCAATCAGGGTATGTTGGAGACATTTTGAGGCAGTAACTGTTTTGAAAAAATTTGATATATTTGACGTAAAAAAATGGAACAATTCTTCATAATCAGAGGTAATAATATCTTTGATGGATCGATTGGTAATATCAAAATTGTTTATTAATAATAAACTACGACTTTTCTCCATTCTTAAACTATCCTGTTTTTCCTTCATTTTTCGAATAACACCATCTAACGTTTCCCTATCCATAACTTTAAACCCGAGATCTAACATAATGTTCCCAGCGTGTAAATCTGCATGAAAAAACCCCGTTGAAAATAGCATTAATAAGAACGTTTCTAAACCAGCAGAGGCTACAGAGGAGGTAATAAATGCGAATTGTTCCGGGGACATTGCAGCAACAATTTCTTCTTGTTGATAGTGACGTAATTCCGCAAGATGCATGATATGTGAGGGGTTAATTTTTGGAGTCGGTTTTGGTAAATTTGAGTGATGGGATTCGGGGCCATGTTGATTGAGTTCAATTTGGTTTTCATATTGTTCTAATTCTTGATAATATAATGATTGCTCGGCGTGATATTGGGATAGTATATCATATAACGCATCAACTTTATCTTTTTTTGTTACTCTTTGAGTTAATTCTTCATTATTATCATCAAGTTGTACAGCCATTGGGGAAAACCCAATTTGGTGTGTAATTTTGTGATTTTTATCACCATTTTGGACCCCATGTTGACCATTATTAACCTTTATTTTTTCTTCTTTTTTATTCATTTCAATAACAGGTCCATAACGAGTTTCGTCTTGCTGATATTGTTCAATTAAGTCATATCCACCGAGACCAGTATGAAAT
>Ga0256901_1001205_pt1 | contig 13248 bp, 2 predicted proteins | sample MC6MC0689MT_FD_190200 | JGI IMG/M metagenome (GOLD analysis project Ga0256901, IMG submission 190200) | Metatranscriptome of enriched soil aggregate microbial communities from Iowa State University, Ames, United States - MC6-MC0689-MT... | ecosystem: Environmental > Terrestrial > Soil >... | reverse complement strand
TGAATTAATAGAGGAGTTGTAGTGAGAAAATAATTCATAACAACGGTATCTTTGTTTGTAATTCGGATCAATACTATTTACAACATTATGCCACATCCGTAACCCACTTTGAAAAAGGGAATTCTTTCGGGATAAAAAAAATTGTATTGATCCGAAAAAAGTCTTAGATGTGGTGAAGATTGGGGGGTAATAAAAAAAGAGGTAGTAACCGATAAATAATGCATTCGCTTAACCTTCAAAAAACCTGATAGGGAACCATATTAACCCCAAGTTGAAACTTTGCTATTTTTTTATTTTGATAAATTCGCGAATTTTTTGGATTTTTTCATGATGTCAAATTCGGTCAAGATTAGATACCATTGACCAACGGTACCGTAATTGTTGTGTTTGGAGATGATATAAACCTGTTGGTGTTGAATTGTAGAAATCGCTATGCAAACAATAGAGAAAATTGGTCTGTTATTTGCGAAATGTATTTCACCAATTTTTATTTTGCGAAAAAAAAAATAGATAATTTACCATAATTGTCGTGTTATATATTGATCACCAATCTTCAACTGTTGATTATTATTCCTCATTAGATTACCTTTACTCTCCACCAGATTTTATTATTTTTGCCCTAATCGGATAATTTTAACTCGGAAAAAAAATAATCACAAAAAACACAAATATGTCAGAACAAGGGTGTGAATTTTGTCATTCTCGTGGTTGTGAAGCCTGTTATGGGGTAGAAAAGGGCTCATCGACGTTATCTGTATCATCTGAAGAGAGCTTATCCTCAGAAAATGAAGAGTATTACCCAACTCAAACCGTTCAACACAATTCTTGGAACAAATTTCCAAATAATTTCCACAATTCCCCGAATTTTGAACATTCCAACAATCTCACCCCAGGTTTTTGCGGTTATTGTTTCGGTGCAGGTTGTCCTGAATGTTTAATAAATATGGCTGATGATATCAACCCCCAACAAACTGATGCTAAAATTGAAAATGACCTCGTCTGCGATTGGTGTGGGGGAGAGGGATGTGAAGAATGCATTTTGACAGCTCAAAATACATCACTTCCTCTCGAAAATTCTATTCAATTAATTCCTCATAATACTTTTGGTATTGACAGTAGTGTCAGTTTTGAACCCTTTTTTCCCAATTTTTTATTGCAAAAAGCCCAAGTTGTTGTTCGAGAAGACAATATTATCGAATATTTGCAATACAAGATTCGAAAAATTGCAACAAATTTATTCATTTCGTTTGATGAGGCTGAAATTTTATATCGTCATTATAATTATGATTCAAAAGAACTTATTAATCAATGGTATTTATATGGGCGGGATAAAATACGTGAAAAATGTGGTGTTCTTGCATTTTCTCATAGCGTTTCCCACTTTTTGGGCTCCGATCAAGCTAAAAGCGCCGACAATACCGTTAAAGATAATCTCCTTGATGAAATGCCACCTGAAGAATTGGCAATGATGTATAAGAATGATTCGCAGTTATTGCTGGGTGATTTGTTGAAGAACAATGAAATTGGCAAAAATTGTCCCAAAATTAATCCCAACTTGGACCAATTTCAATACCTTTCCCTCCTCTCTCCCCAGCATACCATCTACACTACAGATTACTCCACTCACTTCCCATACCCAATCTCTCAGTCCACGCTTGATGCTTATTTTGACTCAGGTAAGACACAGCCCATAGATCATTGTCATACATGTCTTGTATGTTCTGATGAATTCCCCTTAGCTTCAGTACATATCTTACCTTGTCAGCATATTATCTGCACCGATTGTTGTAAAGGATATATCGAAAATGCTGTTATTGTTGAAGGAATTAGTTCAATTCGTTTAACCTGTCCTGGTATCGAACTCAAAAACACAAATAGACCCTTTGATAATGACAATACCCTAAAATGTCGATATTTATTTCCCTATACATTTATTATGAATTTTTTACACCAAATTCAAATTGAATCAATAAACTCCTCCACTCACCCCTCACCTCCAACAACCCATTTAAACCCCTCTCATCTCATTCCACTTTCGCACCCACCCACTCAACCCCCTTCAAATCATAACGATACCTATCTCCTCTTCAATTCAATCTCATATCAAACAAGCCTAACACGAATTAATCACCAATTAACCCTCTACACGCGTTTCCGCTCATGGATTGTACATGATTTTATACAACAATCTAAAGGTTTATTTTTACATTGTCCTTCTACAAAAGGATGTCAATTTATTTTATACAATTCACTCTCGCCATTTTCTGAACCCCTTCCTTCTGCATATCGTTGCAACCCAGAACCCAACGAAGGCAAAACTTTCCCAAGTCCATTACCCTCATCCTTATTACCCCCTAATGCTGCAGGTAGTCAATTTGTATGCCCTTGTGGTGTTATTTTCTGTGTGTCTTGTTCATTCATCGGTTCACATTACCCTCTCTCTTGTGAAGCTCATAGCAATTACCTCTCCAGTTCAAGCACCGAATCTCAATCAGAAAGATTAATCCGGTCAACAACAAAACAATGTCCGCAATGTAAAGTATTGATTACGAAGGATAAGAATTGTAATCATGTTGTTTGTACTAAATGCACTGCTGAATTCTGTTGGTTATGTAAAGGCTCATGGTTATCTCATATTAAAGATCCATATAGTTGTGCAAAGTTTAAACCTGGCGGTGATGGTAGTGGTGGCGGTGGTGGTGGCGATAATAACTTCAATGGCGAACAGAACGAATTGATTGTTGCGACGAATGAAGCGCATAAGTTGTTGGTGTATTCTTCATTTTTACAGTTATATAATTATTTAAAATACGAAGTCTTAACGTTTTGGTGGCAATTATTCTATCTTTCTCCTGTTGATGGACCCATTCATGAAGTTATACAAACTAATCCAAACCTAAAAACAACTTTACGTTTATTATACTTTTATCTAAACTCCGTACAATGGTCATATATTGTCTTATATTATACCAAAAATGACACATCTACGTTATTATTTCGTCAAAGTCAGGCAACTGCGGTTAGTTTTGTTACCCTTTTTATGAATTATTTTCGCAGAATAATTGATTATAATGATAATTTGAGTTCTTTCCAACACCCAATTGAACAACAACATTTTAATCAGCTTCGTATTAAAGTATCTAATCAAATTGACGGTATGGGGAAATTGCTATACCCGAATGGTTGGGGTAAACTTGGGGGGAATTTAGAAAATAATTTTGCAACAATGGATAGGATTTTTTTCGAATTTAAACAAGAAGAGGGGAGAAACGTGAAAAACGGTTATCATAAATTTCAAAACAATACAACTCTCCCCAATCAATCCAAATTTCAATCTCCAAAACATGACGATTATGATATTATGCCGAATAGAACTCAAAATAATACCGTATACTCCTCAATTGAAGACCAGAATGCTCAAAATGATCAAAATAACAACCTTCATGACCCCCATGATGAAAAAAACAACAGCATTTCAAATCTTTTGACTTTTTTTACATCATCCTCTGAATCCCTAATCCCCCTTTTAGAATCCCTATCACTCGATCCAAAACTAACCAATCAAGACGATACTCTTGACGTAACAAAGGGACCGTATGATGGGCTGAGCTGGTGTTGCCCTTCGTGTAATTGTCTCCATTTATCACATCGTAGTGATGTATTATTTGATCATGATTTAATCTCGGCTTCAATTGGTATGAATAGTATTGCAAAATTTAATAAAAATAATACACATATTGATGACTTAATTAAACACCTTCATTTAATCGATATTACAAATAATGCAAATGATTCAAAAAAGCTCAAATGGGGTCATTTTGAGGTAGAAAAGGAAAAATTACGTAAAGAATTTGCACTAAACTCTCATCAATATACGAAAGAATTATGTCGATATAAACAACGCGCATTGTATTGGAAATATTGCCGAGATATTGAAATTGTGGTTAAAAAGGATGGATTAAATGATCCAACTCCCTCCCCAAAATCTCAAACGTCTCAAACATCTCAAACGTCTCAAAATGATACGAATAAATCTGACCAAATGTTACCTTCTTGCGCCTATAGGGGTCTGTTCTATAATTTTGACTCATTTATTGTCTGCGCGAATTGTAAAGCTTGTTTGTCTCATAATGAAACTGATTGCAGAATTTGTTTCCCTCTTAGGGGTTAACTTGATTGCTTATGTTTATACTCTTATTGTTGGAAACTGAATAAATTACCCACATTTTGATTTTGATCACTTTTTTTCAGAAAAAAATCCGAAAAATGAATATTTATTATCAAAAAAATACGAACAACAAAAAGTAACAAAAACAAATCTACCCTCCACCTTGTGAAGGCTCAACTGACCAAATAATCTTGTCTAATCTATTAATAATATTATCAATATCGCTTTGGCTTGGAAAATGAACAATATGAGGATATTTTTCACCAGTTTCTTCATTTTTGTTATTTTTTTCATCACTCTGTTCGTTTCGCAAATCTTCAAAGCAATTAATTGCGCTTATTCTAAGCTTCTGAAGGACAGAAATCACAAACCTCTTCGCCCAACGGATTAACAATTCAACTATCGCGGTATTTTGAATAGTAATCTGTAAAATAAGGGCAAAATTATGTAAATGGGCTTGGAAAAATGAAATTTCCGAAAATTGCAATGTTCGAGAATTGTTCTCAAATTGCTCTTCAGAGCCTTTACTTCCCATAGAATCGCAAATAATAGCTTTATCGTGACCATAGCTGCTTGAAATATCCGTTAATTGATAATTAACTTCAAGAAAGAGCTCAAAGAGGAATAATTTTTGGAATTTGTGGGGTATTTTGTGGCGATAAAAAAGACCAAAAATGTCACTTTTGGGATTTTGTGAATTTTTGCTTGAATTTTGATCATTTTCAACGTTATACATTAAATAAAATTGATATAAATTAAATAAATGCTGTAAAATGTATCGTAATGATACTGACATTACAGCTATAGCCATAGAATTTAAAGAATAGATTGATAATAAATGTTTAAAATTTAACGAAAAATAAATTTTTTTATTAAAATTAATATTTTTAAACACAAATTTGTTTTTATTTAAATTTTTCCATTCACTTAATTTTTCCCACCCAATCCCAATATTACTTTTTATCCCAATGTGATGACCTTGATCGAAATCCTCCACAACGTCCCCTTTGTGATCAGTATTTCCATCATTAACAGCAGTGTTATTCACCACAAACGAAGTTAGGTACCCAAACCACCCACTACCCTTTCCATCATCACCAGTAACGCCGCCCCCGATATCCCCACCACCTTGGTTTCGATGTTGTGGTGTTATATTAGGTTTTTTTGGGCTATACCGCGGACTTTGAGCCGAATATACGTTGGTTTGATCAAAGCTACCAATATTATCCCAATATGAGATGAACTGATGGGTCGGCAACAGGATATCATGCGTAGATAAGAACAAATCCGCATTAGAAAAATCAATCTTAATACGACTAGGATCATGTTGTATAATTCTGGACGAATTTGAAGTGTTTGAAGGGGGCTGTGCGATGGTTTGGGTTTGAGAGCTATCAGATAAAGTGCCTAAACTTGATGATTGGGTAGACCCACCTGATCCAGATGATACACTATGTGTTAGATCTGAACCTTGTGATGAGATTGTAGGGGAGTTTGGTAATGGGGATGGCGAATTGAGAGGGGGGAGGGATTTTGGGGTTGCTTGATGGGGGATATAAGGGACAGTATGAGTGCCAAATGAGACCTCAATGAGGAGAGTAGTGAGGAACAATAAAGATACTTGATAAAGTTGAGATGGGAGCAAATGGTTGTAAGAATGAGGATCTAAATTTTTTAAATTATCAATATTCACTTTTTCACAACCAATTTGATTATTTTTTTGAATTTTTTCATTCAAACAATAACTTGGTAAATAAACAAATGAATAGCTATCAGGAATGCCCTCAATAAACCAACAATTCAGTCGAGCTGAACGTGTCATTGGGTTGGTAATAGGTATTCTCGATGGTAAGGTCGATAATGGTGCAATTTTAGAGGTTTTATTTTGTTCAAGATTTGTATTTTTTTCTTCAAAAGTGCTACTTTTTGGATTTGAAAATTGGCCAGTTTGATTAGTTTTTGAGGGCTGAATCGTATTATTCCCCATTGAAAAGACATTTTGGAATAGAAATGTTGTTTTATGAACTGGAATTGCTTCAAATGATGAAAATGTACGTATTTGAATAGATTGAGAACATTTTTGTAAAAAATTACAAAATTTCGTCAAAATACAATTAACCCCATCATCATCACTGCTTTTAATATATTTTTCATAATTAATGTGTTGACATTTTCCAAACAAAATAGAATGCTGATTTTGCCCAATATCAAATTCATTTTGGACAGAATAAGAGATTGATTGTAACCAATTGTATATAATAACAGATAATGGCATCGTAGTAGTCTCCGTAGATGTATTATAATCAGCACAGCTAACCCTAAAAGCTTTAGGGGTCACCCTAGTCGATTCGATCTTTTCAACCTTTTCAGACATTTTCGTCAACCCCTCGACTTTACCGATACCCCCATTCCCCACCCTCCCCATGGCAGCTAAATAATTCTCATATAGACCATTATTATTAATTTGATCTTCATAGGGATTGATTGTTGTACAATTGTCCGCAAAAAAATTAATACAATTTTTTTGGCCCAATTTTACAACCCCATTTAAGCACTGAATAGGGTAGTTATAAAAAACCTTCATTCGAGCAGGGCCGAGAATTTTCGAGAATGAAAATAAAAACGTTAGGGGTAATTTTGTTAATGTAGGGAGGAGATATGTAGAAACAAGATTACAATAATTATGCGTTAATGGGTTTAATAAGCTCCCCAATGATTCATATCGGTTACTGTCATACATATCAGCAGTACAATTTTGATGTAATAATGGGAATAATAAATGAGTAAAATTTGGGGGTGAACTATGGTAAGTATGAAAAAAATTATGCAAAAAGTTTAAATTATTTTCGTTTTTAAAATTTGTTAAATTTTCATCATTGCGTTGTAGTCCTTGATGATGTGGTGATATCGGTATGATTTTATTCGGAGATAGGAAATCATTAAGATCATATCGAGGTGATTGTTGAGGTGATTGTTGAGGTGATTGTTGAGGTGGTGATTTAATAGGGGTTGAAAAGGTGTAAAAAGAATTATCATTTTTGCCCAAATTTCCAAAACTATTTGTATTTTGGTTATTTATATCATTGCCCCCAAAATTCCCATCCCCATTCTCCATCGTCTGACTATTATTCATAACCCATAACACATATTGTAGTAAACTCCCATCTACACCACTAGTAGGCACCACAGGCTTTATAAAAGGGTCGATATGAGCCTTCCCATAATGTTGAGGAGAAGAATTATCGCTATTATACACCAAAGAACTCGTAATATCCCCATATAACATACACTCTGGCGTTAGAAATGTACCCGTTGTATATTGCTCGATGGGGGTATGTTGGGGTGGGGGGTATTTAGAGGTTATTGTGGGAAAGGTTTGATCAAAACAATCGATTAATTCAGGGTCTAGTAGAGATATAATGCATTGTCCTTGTTGTTCAATCGTACAATCATCATTACCAACCTTGGTGGGAGAGTTTGGTGATTTATGGCTCAATTGTTGAGAAATTTGAGCTTCGGTCCCCAAATTTGCCCAAAATCCAAATTTGTTCACCACTCCATCTCTTTTATATTTAACAATACTGTTATTAATCTGTTGATGATATCTTACGTGATACATGGTTAAATAATGCATATACTGCCCAAAAGAAGGCACTAACAGCTGTTGTGTGAGCTGTGTTAATTTCAAAACCGTTAAATATGTCAAAGTAGCAGGTAAAACACCACTTGCAGGCATATTACGTTCAAATAGTTGATCCAATGTTGCGTGGGTATTTGATGTTGATGGGGGTGGAGTCGTTGGGGGATTTTTGGGGAAATCTTGCGAGGGAACATCAGAAAAATTATCAAAATTATCAAAATTATCAAAATTATCAAAATCCAATAAAAAACCAAAATTGCCAATTTTTTCCAATTTTGTTTTTTTTAACCATTCTCTGTGAGAATGTAAAACGGTTAATAAATTATGCAAAATAGTAATCCCAAGTGCGGTATGTATTAATTTGAATTGATATAAAGTATCATCTGGTAATTTACGCGTGGGGTTTATACTATGTTGAGTTTGAAGTTGAATATTATCAAAAAAATTAAAAAAATCAAAGTTATTTTTCTCATTACACCCATTTGTATTACCCCCTTGCCTGTTCATTATGTCTAACGGTAGTAAAGTCGGGGATAGGAATGAATATGTATGGATACCACATAATTGTCGTAATAATGACGAGAAAACCGAAATAACATCATGAATATATAAAAGTAATAAATTGTTAAATTCGACGCTAATGAATTCGCTATGTTGTGATGGTATAACATGGGTGGTGTGTAATTGGCTATTACTACGCAATAATATATTTTCGGATTGCGATGGCAAAGTTTGGGAGAGATAATAAAGCTGAGAAATTGGACGGGATTGAAGTTGAGATGAAATGAAATCGGAATTTTGAGCATTTTTTCCGAAATTTTGCTCAAAATTATGATTTTTGGTGTGAGAACGATCATGGTTTAATTCATGATGTTGTGTACTACTCGGTATAATTGGATATGACAAGGTTTGTGGGAGCTGCATTGTGTTATTTGGGAGGAGGGGAAGTGAGGGGGAGAGGGGAAGGTTAGTGGGAAGGACAGAAGATTGGGAATTGGGGTTCGAACAAATTTTGGATGACGTTTTTGACACTTTTGCGAAAATTTGATCATTATTATTATTATTATCACCGTTATTATTATTTTGAGAAAAGAAATAAGTTTTATGGCAATTTCCTTCAAAGTTTTGCTCATTGGCGTTAATAACTAATGAATTTGGGAATGGTTCAGTTGTAAATAATGAGGAAAGTAGTAAGTATTCATATTCAAATTGATTTTCTAAAAAGATTAATAAAAAATGCGCAAAAACTGAAAATGGAATTTTTTTATTTTTTTGATCATTTTTTTTATTTTTTGAACTTTGTCCATTGGTTTTATCATTATGTTTATTAATCCCATCCATGTGTATGAATGAATTAAAATATTGTTGAACAGAAGGATGTATAAAATTGTCCAATTCTCGTTTTTCAGTTGAATTAATAAGATTATTATTTTGATAACTATTTTGATAACTATTTTGTTCATTTTTTCCCACTTGTCCAAATTTAAAAACCACACTTTCTTCATAAAAATCAACTCTCTTTGACAACGCATCCATAGCAACCCCAAGATAACTCTGCTGCTCACCAAAAGAACTCGTAAATCTCGTCAAAGAATTCACTATGTTCAATAAAATTGAATTATTATCACCATGGCCATTATTTTTTTGGCCATTTTTTTGATCAATATTTGTGTGATTATTCCCATTATTTTTGTCCCCGTGTTCAGACCCTAATAAGAACATCTTCGCAGTATTAATAGCCAAATCAGTTACTTCGCTAGTGTGAATAACACCACTAGTGGGGTTAAATGCAGTCGGATAATTATCATTATTTAAATTTAATTTCGGACTCGAAATTATCTTCTTAAACTGATTTTTCAAAACCTCATTTTTTTTATCACTTTCCCTATCAATTCCCCCCAACAAATGCCCCCCACGAATCCCATCAAGATATGTAATATATTCATCCACTGGCAGTGCTGGAGTAGTCGAAAGAGCCGATTTTAATGTCGTTTTGTTCAAAGTAAGAATGGAAAGTCTAAATCGAAAAAAAAGCCTCACACATTGCCCTAAAGCAGTTCTGTAAACACTCTGATATGTTTCATCAAGAGATAATGATTGTATGTCTTTGGATGTTAATGGAGGTGAGGTACTTTTCGACGATTCATCTTGTTCTCGTTGAGAATTTAATAAATGTAAATTGAGATCATGAAATGAAAAAAATTCCAAAAAATAAAAAATGTGGAAAAAATTGAATATTAATGATAGATTTTTGTGGATTGAATCATGGCCGAGGAAAGTCGATAGATTTGAGTATGTGGTTGATAATTGAGACCAATTGAATGGAGGCGGGGGTGGGGTTAAGTTAGTAGGGGGGAAATAAGACTCAAGGGATGGAGGGGAGGAGATATTGGGGGAGTGAGAATGTGGGGAAAAAGTGTGGTCATTTTGTGGGGAATTTTGGGGATTCTGAGGATTTTGAGGATTCTGAGGATTTTGGAAAGTGTGGGGTTGTAAAAATTCTTCTTTTTCTGAAGTTTGAATATGAAAACAGATTGATAAATAAACAGCATTTAATGAAGATGAAAATAAATGTGGGATTAATTTTGTAACATTATTTAAACAAGAAAATAGACCAATTGTGGTCGTTTTGACGAGTTCTTCGTGTAACATTTTTTCATCATCTTTGTGATCAATCTTTTGGTCTTTTTTTTTAATAATATTTTTATTATTATCAATTTTTCCATAATTTTTTAAATAATAAAAACCAAAATAAATCTGTTTTAATATATTAACAATTTCAACTGACCAATTCGTAAATATAATTTCATCTTGATACAATCTTGTACATAATGGTCGATGTAAATGAATAATTGGGAATGAATTAAAACTATTGTTATTGATGTTATAATTAGCAAAATTACTTTTTTCATGACTTTTTTCATTACTTTTTTCGCCTTTGTTTTTTTTCCCAAACCCGATTTTATAATGCCCCCAGACGTTATTATTATAAACATCCCTATTAACTAATGACCATGTCCAGTTAGGTAACAATGATATCGTTTCAATAGTACGGGAAATAGGACCAAAAAGACCCAAATAAGTCAAATGAAGATTTACATTTTTTAACTTTGTTGAAATTTTTGTTTTTTGAAAAAATAAAATTGATATTTTTCCCAAACTTGATTTTTCACCAATTTGTTTTTTTTCGTCTTTTAAAAGTTGGTTATTACTTCTACCATCATTGTCATTATCATTATAATGATCCAAAGATGGCGAATTATCTATAGTTTTTAATAAATGCGTTAATAATACATGATATGAAGACAATTGTGTAGAAATATCAGAAATAATATTTTTTTGTTTAATTAATAATTTTTTTTCCTTTTTTAAATTTTGAAAAGATGGATTTATTTTGGTCAAAATTGGATTAAAAAAATGTAGTAAATCTTTATACATTTTGAAGTTGTTATGGGTAAATGGAGTAGTAGGTGAGTGCATTGGTGCGTTTGGTGTATTCTCAAGGGTAAGATTAGTGGAGGGGGCATCGGATAGTGTTTTTTTGGTATTATCAACGAAAGACGTGATTTGGGAGGAGTTATGGGGGGAAATAATGGTTGTATTTGAAAGCGATTGAAAATGAATTGGAATTGAGATTTGATTTGTAAAAAAAGATTGGTCATTATTATTTTGATCATCTTCATTCGAATTTTTGTAATTTTGATAATAATTTCGGTCATTTTTTGGTAAAAATTCACCAGAAAACCACCCCGTTACTTCCTCGCTAGCTAAATTAGTATCAATAGGTTCATAATATTTACCCAAAACCGGTGATGTTAGTGGGGTTGTATATGGAGTTGATATATTGGGGAAAAAGGCAACAATCTCATCTCGAGAAAATGACAAATCCGAAAAATTTGAAAAATTGGGGTCATGTTTGTTGTTTGGGTCATTCTCCGGTGAATTGAGCCTACTGTTATCACCGATATCGATATCATCAAGATCGTAATGATCATCATCAGATAAATTATCTATTTTATCAAGATCTTGATCAGGGGGTCTATTTGTCGGGTCAGGTAGAAGGAAACTGATATTATTTTGCCTATTTTGAGTACTTTGTGTATTTTGAGTATCTTTTTGGTTTAAACCAAAATTTTTTTGGGAAATATTTTGATCGGGTTGATTTATAGTTGATTTGATCGGGGGAGTAAAATCATCATTATCATTCATTAATAAAGCCTCAAATTCTGCTTCATCTTGTGTTTTTGAGGTAGTCCAATCAGATGGAAACATGTACGAAAAGAATAATTTTGAAATCTGTTGGGTATTTTAACTTTTTTTTTTTTTTTATTCGTAATTTTAAAATAATGACAATTTATTTTCAAATTTGATTTGGTGTAATTTAGTGTTATATGAGAATAGTAATTGAAAATATTGGCTTAATATGAGTCATTATAGATTAATGTCTTTGCGATTTAAGAAATACTCTTGTTTAGGCGTCGAAACAGTTTAAAGTAATTGGGATCTGTAACAAAAAACGGAAATTTCGATAAAACTAAGCGTACTGCGGTATAATAACGTGAACACAAGTGGTTAATTGATTGAATAAGTCAGAGACTGATTTTTATACCGGGATACTCGGGTAATGAAGATATTTTTTACTTTTTATGGTTTGTGTGAAAAAATTAAAACAAAATTTGCTTTATTTTTTTCACTTTTTGTCCTAAATTTGTTCATTTAGCAAGATTCCTCCCAGTCATAATATTGATTCCCTTACAATATGGATTCCATCACGGAGTTTTAATCCGTAACATGTGTATATCCCCAATCTAATGCTATCCTAACAACATTTTAACTTTTCAGCCCTATTTTTTGTTTTCTCATTTCTTTTTGTTTATTTTTAATTTCCTCTTTTTTTGGGAAATCCCCACCCTCCCATCTATCCCTCCTATCAACTCATCATTCCCTCTTCAATTCCAAAAACACTTCGACTGACTTGCGCTTATACTGATCAAAACCGATTGATCTCTAGAAACGACCAAAACGAAAAACCTGAAAAAATCCAACCCAAATAACCCAAAAACCAATTTGTCCGCCCCACACATTTCCCCCCCGCCAAATACCATACTCCCTATAAACACTTCCATTATAACAATTTAATTATTATGGACGCTTTACGTAGTGAGTGTCGTCATTGGTCCCTTGGTAGTGATAAAAAGCTCCTCACCGTTCTCGAAAACATTTCTAACCATGTTTTGTCCAAAACAACTGCCCTTCAACTTGAGCTTGAAAAATTAGATTATGATGTTACTTCTGCACATGTTGAATTACATAATACTTATAATAATTTAGTCATGTTAAGTAATGATCAATTCATTGAAAATCGTGTTTATGAAGATGAAGAAGAAGAAGAAGAAGAGGAACAATATCAACTCTCTGAAGAACAAGAACAAGATAGTTC
>Ga0256901_1001202_pt1 | contig 13279 bp, 7 predicted proteins | sample MC6MC0689MT_FD_190200 | JGI IMG/M metagenome (GOLD analysis project Ga0256901, IMG submission 190200) | Metatranscriptome of enriched soil aggregate microbial communities from Iowa State University, Ames, United States - MC6-MC0689-MT... | ecosystem: Environmental > Terrestrial > Soil >... | reverse complement strand
TGCTATTTTTGAGCACATTGAAAACGTGAAGCAGCAGAAGCAAACTAAGGAATATTTGAATGAACTGATAGACTTGGAAGCGATGTTTTACGAGCAGTTTAAAAAGATGGTGAGAGCCAAGGCAATGTTGCTCGCTAAAGCCGAAGACAGACAAGTGGCAAAAGAGGAATTGAACACGCTTTACGGTCTTGCTAAAAGGGAAGAACAAATGAAGAAAGCTTATGCTTTACCAAACAAGGAAGAACTAGAGCGAAGTGGAGATGTTGGGTTTAAACCTAGAGCTAAGAAAAAGGAAAAGATAGAAAAAGCTACTAAAGTAGATACTAAAGAAATTACGCTCGCTTTGTTTAATGAAGGTAAAACACCTACCGAAATTGCTTTCGAAAGAAAAATGACCAAAGGTACTATTGAAGGACATTTGGCACATTACATTGTACAAAATCAGATCGAAGCAGAAAAGGTAATTCCGAAAAATCGACTGGCTGTTTTGTTAAAAGCAATAAGGGATTTAAAGAGCATTAAGCTCAATGAAATTCGTGACCATGTAGGTAAATCTTATGATTTTGGAGAGATAAAGATCGCCATTGCCGCGTTTATGGCGGAAGGGGAGTAGCGCCTCCCAACTCCCAAAAAGAGGAAAAGCGCTATTAACATACCGTCATTTCGACGATAGGAGAAATCTAACAAAATGTTTGCTATAATTGTTAGATTTCTCAGTCGCTCCTCCTTCGAAATAACGACAAGGTTACTGCAATGATGTGGTGCTTAAAACAAAAAAGCTCCAAACAAAAGTTCGGAGCTTAAAATTATAATTGGGGGTGTTTGCACTATTCTTTCCAACCGCCGCCCAAAGCACGGTACAAATTCACAATCGCTTGTAATTTCTGCAATCTATCATTTACGCCACTTAATTGTGCAGCTAACAAACTTTGTTCAGAAGTTAAAACGTCGGTATAGTTGGTTGCAGAACTATATTTTAATAGTTCTTTTGTAAAATCTACGGCTTTTTCTAAAGATGCAATTTGCTTTGATCTTGAAGTTTCTTTCTCTACAGCTGTTTGATAAGCGAAAAGCGCATTTGAAACTTCCGAACCAGCCGTTAATACCGACTTTTGGAAATTATAAAAAGACTCCTGCTGTGCTGCTTTTGCAGAGGTTAACCTCGCTTTGTTTTGGCCCTTATTAAAAATTGGCTGCGTTAAGCCACCAACAATGCTATAGAAAATAGAATTGTTAAAGAAGTTTTCTAATCTTAATGAAGATAAACCACCGTTAGCCGTTAAAGTAAGCTGCGGATAGAAATAGGTTTTTGCTAAGTTCGTATTTTCAAATGCCACTCTAAAAGCCAATTCCGCCTGTTGCACATCTGGCCTATTCTTTAATAATTGAGATGGAATGCCAACTTGCAAATCTTTATAGTCTTGTTGAGCTTCTAAAGAAGTTCTGCTAACCGCACCAGCTCCTTTTCCAAGCAAAAGATTCAAAGCATTTTCAGTTTCCCTAATGCTTCTCTTTAAATCAGGAATGGTTACTTCTGCTGCATACTGATTAGCTTCACTTTGTACCACCGCGGCACCATTTAAAATTCCAGCTTCTTTTAAAGATTTTATCGCTTCCACATTTTTAATGCGGCTTTCTAAAGTTTGCTGCGTGATTTTTAATTGCAAGTCTAAAGCAAGGAGAGTATAGTAATTGCTAGCAATTGAACTGATTAACTGCGTCTGCACTGCTCGTTTTGCTGCATCTGTTTGCAAGTAGGAAGCTAATGCGGAACGCTTAGCACTTCCTAGTTTACCCCAAACATCAATTTCCCAAGCAGTACTCAATTGTGCTCTATAAAGCTGAGTTTCTAAAGGTATATTTATGCTTGGCGGTAAGTTAAGTGCCGCCCTAGACTGCTTATTGTCTGTAGCAGACAAGTCTAAATTAAGGCTTGGCAAGAAAGCAGTCTTGCTGAGGCCAAAATTGGCTTCTGCACTTTTCATTCGCTCAATTGCACTTTTTAAATCAAGGTTGTTTTCTAGTGCTTCCTTAATTAATGCCTGTAATTGTGGGTCTGTAAACAGGGTTGATGTTGGTAAATCGGCGATAGAAGTGGTATCTGTACTTGCTACATCCCTATATAAACCATCTGTTTTTAATTCGGCAGGTCGTTCGTATTTCTTGGTTACACAAGCACCCAAGCTTAAAAGCAAAACGCCTACGCTTAATATCGATATTTTTTGATTTCGTGTCATTTTCAATTACTGAATTTAATCTTCAGGAGTTTCTGTTTTATCAAAGTTAAGGTGTGTCTGTGTTGCTAAAACACTATCGTCGTAAGGTGATTTACTACTCACTTTTTCCTGTAGCGTTTGGAAAACAATAAATAATACAGGGATGATGAAAATACCGAATACAGTACCGAACAACATACCACCTACAGCACCTGTACCAATTGAGGTATTACCCGCAGCACCTACGCCAGAAGACAACATCAACGGCAGGATACCCAAAATAAATGCGAACGAGGTCATTAAAATAGGCCTTAATCTTGCCGTTGCACCTTCTAAAGCTGCTTGCAAAATGGTCATTCCTTTTCTTCTTCGCTCTGCGGCAAACTCTACAATTAAAATGGCGTTTTTAGCCAATAAACCAATTAACATGATGAGCGTAATCTGGGTATAGATATTATTGTCGATACCAAAAATCTTATCGAAAATAAATACACCTGCCAAACCAACTGGAAGTGATAAGATTACTGCCAGTGGCAACACGTAACTTTCATATTGCGCACAAAGTAAGAAGTAAACGAAAATTAAACACAGTAGGAAAATAAACACCGTTTGGCTTCCCGCTGATTGCTCTTCACGAGACAATCCTGAGAATTCATAACCATATCCCTGAGGTAAAATTTTGGCAGCTTCTTCTTGTACAGCTTTCAGGGCATCTCCAGAACTGAAGCCAGGTTTTGGGTTTCCGGTTACGGCTATAGAAGTGTAAAGGTTAAACCTCGAAATGGCTTGAGGTCCGTAAACTCGCTCGGTAGAAATAAATCCTGTGATTGGTGCCATTGCACCATCTTTTGTACGTACATACACCGAATTTAAACTTTCTAGGTTGCCGCGATACTGCGGATCTGCCTGATAAACTACCCTGTATTGCTTTCCAAATTTATTAAAGTTGGAAGCATAAACACCACCATAATAACCCTGCATTACACTCATTACGTCGCTCACATTTAACCCTGCTTGCTTAATTTTAGCCACATTAGCGGTGATTAAATACTGAGGGAAGTTAGGATTGAAAGAGGTTGCTGCATATTGTATCTCTGGACGTTTACTCAGGGCAGCTAAAAACTCGTTGCTTATTTTAGAGAAGTCTGCAATTGTTCCGCCAGTTTTATCTTGTAACTGAAACTCGAAACCACCGCCAGTACCAAAACCTTGAATGGTTGGAGGTGCAAAGAAAATAATCTTCGCTTCCTTGATGTTTGCGGTTTTGGCAAAAAGCTCGCCGATAATGGTTTTCACGTCACGTTTACGTTCATCCCACGGTTTTAAACGAGCAATAACCATTCCGTAAGAACTTCCCGAACCACTAATCATGGCTCTACCGATTACCTTAAGCGTTAATCTTACTTCGGTAACGCTAGCCACAATACTGTCGACCTTGGTGATCACCTCGTTAGTTCTCTCTTGCGAAGTACCCGGAGGTAATGAAATATCAGACATGATAGAACCTAAATCCTCATTTGGCACGAAACCTTTAGGCGTAGTATTCATGGCCCAAACTAAGGCCACTACGAAAGCTAACAATCCAAGACCAGCTAACCATTTTTTCTTGGCAAGGAAATAAACCGAGCCTTTGTATTTACGGGTCATAGTTTCGAAAGAAGTATTGAAAGCTGCATAAAAGCGCTTCATAAATCCTTTCTTCTCGTGATGGTCATCTTTATGCGGTTTCAATAACAAAGCACATAATGCCGGACTTAAAGTTAAAGCGTTAACCGCTGATAAAATAATAGCGATGGCCAACGTTAAACCGAACTGTTTAAAGAATACACCCGAAGAACCAGCGATAAAACTTACCGGAACAAATACTGCTGCCATTACCAAAGTGATGGAAATGATAGCGCCCGTAATTTCGTCCATCGCATCTACAGTAGCTTTCTTCGCAGATTTATAACCCTTATCCAATTTTGAATGGACGGCCTCGACGACTACAATGGCATCATCTACCACAATACCGATGGCGAGTACCAAGGCAAATAGTGTCAATAAATTGATGGTAAAGCCAAACAAACTTAAAAAGAAGAATGTACCAACAATAGCCACTGGCACTGAAATAGCTGGGATTAATGTAGATTTAAAATCTTGCAGGAAGATAAAAACCACAATAAATACCAAAATAAATGCTTCAACTAGGGTGTGTAAAACCTTTTCAATAGATGCATCTAAGAAGTCGTTTACGTTGGTTAAAACATCATATTTTACACCACTAGGAAAATCCAGCTCTGCTGCCTTAACTGCTGCTAAAGCGCCTTCAATTACTTCTTTTGCATTTGAACCTGCGGTTTGATTTACCATGAAACCTAAACCTGGTTTGCCGTTAAAACTGATAGAGCTGGCATAACTCTGCGCACCCATTTCTATACGGGCAATGTCTTTCAGTTTTAATATTTGTCCGTTGTCGCCGGTTCTGATAATGATATCGCCAAACTGACTTTCGTCTTTTAACCTACCAGTATATTTTAAAGTATATTGAAATGATTCAGCGGCTTGCTCTCCCAGTTGACCTGGAGCAGCCTCGATATTTTGATCAGCTAGTGCAGCATTAATATCACTAGGAACCAAACCGTAAGCAGCCATCACATCTGGCTTTAACCATAAACGCATAGTGTAAATAGACTGGCCAAAGGCACTTACATCTCCCACACCCGTTACCCTTTTAATTTGAGGGATGATGTTGATTTCGGCGTAATTTTGTAAGAATTTCTGATCGTATGCAGGGTCGTCACTATAAAGCGAGAAAATTAATACGTTACTGGCTTGTCTTTTAGCAGTGATTACACCCGCACGAGTTACCTCAGCAGGTAGTAAGCTGGTGGCACGAGCCACACGATTTTGTACGTTTACCGCAGCTAAATCTGGGTTTGTCCCCAATTTAAAGTTAATGGTGATGGTTGCCGATCCGTCGTTTCCAGCAGATGAAGTCATGTAAGTCATGTCTTCTACACCGTTAATTTGTTCTTCGAGTGGTACCACCACACTACTCATTACCACATCAGCGTTGGCACCTTGGTATGAGGCAGAAACTTGCACCGTTGGTGGCGCAATTTCTGGATATTGTGAAACAGGCAAGGTAATAATACCTAAAACTCCCAATATTAAAATAATGATGGAAATTACGGTAGAAAGTACGGGCCTGTCGATAAATTTTTTAAACATGGTAATCGATTTACGATTTTAAGATTTACGATTAGACTTTCGTCATTTCGAACTCAGAGAGACCGCGAAGCAGCTACGAAGTAAAATCTAGCAATTGTAATAATTTAATGTCGTTAGATTTTTCCTCGTCCCTCGTCGAAATAACGGGAGTTGGTTATTTATTTTTAGCTTCTGCAAATACTGAATCTGCTGGCTTTACCGCCGGTTTAATTTTATCGCCATCTTTTAAAGAAGCAAAACCTTCTAGAACGATTTTATCGCCATTTTTTAAACCCTTGGTAACTACGAAGTAATTTCCTTTAGTCAGCTCCATAATTTCTACGTTGGTTGTTTTTACGCCACCAGTGTCATTTACCATGTAAACAAATTTCTTACCTTGAATATCTGTGGTAGATTTTTGGGGCACCAATAACGCATTTTGTAATGGCTGCGGAATACGGATGGAAGCACTTGAGCCAGAGCGTAGCAAACCGTTTGGATTTGGAAAAGTTGCTCTTAAACTAGAAGAACCTGTTTGTGTATTAATCTGTCCGCCGATAGTTTCTATTTTACCTTTTTCGGAATAAATAGAACCGTCTGCCAATACCAAAGTCACGTTAGCAATTTGCTTTATTTTGTCTTCTAAAGTGCGGCCTTTTGTGTTCCTGGCAATTTCTAACAATTGTTTTTCATTTAATGAGAAATAAGCGTAAACCTTGCTAATGCTAGAAACTGTAGTTAGTGGCTGCTGACTAGTACTGCTTACTAGCGCACCAACTTTGTAAGGGATGCTTCCAATTACACCATTAACCGGGCTACTCACCACGGTGTAGCTCAGGTTAACCTTTGCGTTTACCAAAGCCGCTTTCGCTTGTGCCAAGCTAGCTTTTCTGGCTGTTAGTGTTAATGCTGCATTTTCTAAATCGAATTTGCTGATGATATCTTTTTCTACCAGAGGCTTAGTTTTATTGTATTGCAGTTGGGCAGCACTTACTTCTGCTTCAGCACTTCTAATGGCAGCTTCTGCAGTTCTTACCGCTTGCTCGTATTGCGGTGCATTAATGGTGAAAAGCGGTTGGCCCTGCTTTACAGTTGCGCCTTCGTCTACGTATATTTTTTCGATAAAACCATCAATTCGTGGCCTGATATCTACATTTTGTTGTCCTTCTAAAGTAGCTGGATAATCGCTTTCTAAGGTGGTGTTGAATTCATTAATTTGTACCACTGGATAATTCTGTGGACCAGTAGGTGCACCAGCACCAGCTTTTGGGTCTTTACCGCCAGAACTGCATGATGCCATAAATAGGACAGCCAGTCCTGTTAGCGATAAGTAAATTGAGGATGGTTTCATTATATGTTGGAATTGAAGGTTATTTAATTGAATATGCTATCTAAAATAATTTGCTTTCTGTCGGCAATAAGTGTGTTGTATTTTTCTTGGGAGATGTCTAATAGTTTTTGATATAGCGGTTTCATAATCACGGGGAATGCCATTAAAGCTAATAGGTTGAAAATAAATTGAATGGGATCTCCCTTTTTTAAAGTACCCTTTTCCATTTCTTCGCCTACTTCTTTTAGAAAATGTACCAATGCAGCGCTTTTTTTCTTTTCCTTTAAGGCGAAGTTTTTACTGCAGATCTCCGTAATCAAAAAAGATTCGCGATATGGATACTTCCAGAGCTCTTTCATATACACGTCGATAAAGCGCTCCATTTTTTCTTTAAAAGGAATTTTATCATACAAAACAACATCAAGCTGTGACTTCAAACTATCCACCGCTTCACGATAAACTGTTTGGAAAAGTAAGTCTCTAGAACGGAAATAGTAATTGATCAGCGAACGGTTTACACCTGCTGCATCCGCAATCTCTTGCGTCGTAGCGTGTAAGTAACCTTTGCTAAAAAATAATTCTTTTGCCGTTTGTTTAATGAGCTCTTCTTTATTCAAAATGTCGTTTAACTTTAATGTTTAACAATTTTGTTAAACCGCAAAAATAGTTTGGAGTTTGATTTTCAAAGTCAGAGAAATCTCATTTAATCGTTTGATTAATTTTTGTCGTGTAAATGTTACACGATGTTGTCGGCTCAGAGGCGCAATTGGGCAAGTACAGCGTTATTAAGGGCGATGAGGAGCATTTGGGTGTAAAATAATTTAGACTACTCTGCACCTTAAACCGGTTTAAGTGTTCGCTTTTTCACCGGTTAATTTAATAAACGAACACTTAGTCTGAAAATAGAGTAGTGACAATAATAGCTTTGTATTCACTCGCCAGACCTTGGTTTTTGAGTCAGATAAGTGGTCTTTCCGTACACTTAAACCAAATTCGCTAAAGGTTTATCTCTCCTTCGAAAACCTTTTCTGCTGGGCCACATAAAAATACATCGGTAAATTGCTGGCCATCGTAACTGAAATTAATTTCTAAGTTGCCACCTAAAACAACTACCGGAGTTACTACCTGACCAATCTGATTTTGTTTTTTAGCCATAGCCATAGCCACGGCAGTTACCCCAGTTCCACAAGCGTAAGTTTCATCTTCAACGCCACGTTCAAAGGTGCGTACAAACAAATGATCTGGTTTACGTTCTACAAAATTTACGTTAATTCCGTTCGTTTTGTAAGTTTCATTGTTACGTATATTGAAGCCTTCGGTGTAAACATCCATGGTTTCTAAACCAGTAACTTCTTTCACATAATGAGGCGAACCCGTGTTTAATACAAAGGCATCTTCATCTAAATTTACCGCATCAACATCTATCATTTGTAGCTCTACCCAGTTACCTTCTGCTGAAATTTTGGCATAATGTGGGCCATCAACTGCCAAAAAATTAGTTTCGCTGTCAATAATTCCAAGGTGTTTTGCGAAAGCCACAATGCACCTCCCGCCATTACCGCACATGCTGCCTATATTGCCATCGGCGTTGTGGTAAATCATTTCAAAATCGTAGTCTTTGCTGTCTGTCAGGAACATTAAGCCATCAGCACCAATACCAAATCTACGGTCACAAAGTTGCGCTACAGCTTTAGTATCAATGTTTTTTAGTGGTGTTTCTCTATGGTCAATCAAAACAAAATCGTTTCCGGCACCTTGGTATTTATAGAACTTAATATTCATATTTTTAAATCATCTAAGCATGTAACAATTATACGTCAAAAATTGTCAATAAGTTGTTGGGATGGCTTTTAACATTTTTTAACACGCAATCAGACGTTAATCTGATACAAATATCGTTCATATGGTATTAAATTTGAATAATTCAGTTGTAAAAAGAATTTCAACATAAAGCATAACATTATAAACAAATGAAAAAAATAGGATTAATTGTTTTGGCTGCTTCTTTCTTAGGTGGTGCAGCTGCAATTGGCGCCTATAAATTATTAGAGCGCCCAAGTGATAATTTTACATTGGCTGATAGGCAAAAGACCATGTTCGCGAGCAATGTGTCGGGCGTATCTTCTGCCGGAGCTCCTGATTTTGTACAGGCAGCGGCGGCGGTATCTCCAGCTGTAGTGCATATTAAAACCACTTATCAAGGTAAATCGAGTAGAAGTGGTGGCGGTATGGATAGCATGCTGGAAGAGTTTTTCGGTTTTGGTGGTGGCGGTCGAGTTCAACGTCAACCTCAAGCAGCTTCGGGTTCTGGAGTAATTTTAACATCAGATGGTTACATTGTTACCAATAACCACGTGGTAGATAAGGCAGATAAAATTGAGGTAATTTTGTCTAACAGAAGAAAAGCTACTGCTAGAGTAATAGGTAAAGATCCAAATACAGACTTAGCCTTAATAAAAGTTGATGTAGACAACCTGCCTTTCGTGAAAATGGGTAATTCAGACAATGTACAAGTTGGGGAGTGGGTGTTAGCGGTAGGTTTCCCGTTAGATTTACAAACAACAGTTACGGCTGGTATTGTGAGTGCAAAAGCTCGTAACATAGGCATTTTAAACCGTGAAAGCGGAATGATGACCGAAGAAGAATACGAAGAATTTAGAAGAACTGGGCAAAGACCTACGAGAACCAACAATTCTATCGAATCTTTTATTCAAACAGATGCAGCAATTAACCCTGGAAACAGTGGTGGTGCATTGGTTAACGCTAATGGCGAATTAGTTGGTATTAATGCTGCAATTGCATCACAAAGTGGAAGAAATGAAGGTTACGGTTTTGCCATCCCAGTAAACTTGGCGAAGAAAATTTTAGAAGACTTCAAGAAATTTGGGTCAGTTAAACGTGGTTATATCGGTGTTTCTTTCCAAGCTTTAGATGCTGATGTGGCAGAAAATTTAAAAATTAAAGAAAACACTGGTTTGTACGTTAGTGACGTAATGCCAAATGGTGCTGCGGCCGCTGCTGGAATTAAACAAGGTGATATCATTAAAAAAGTAGAAGGAATTGCCATCTACGATTCGCCGGACTTACAAGAACGTATTGGTCGTATGAGCCCTGGAGATAAAGTAGCTTTAACCGTTTTGAAAGCCGATGGTTCTACTAAGAATGTTAACGTTACTTTAAAAGGGGAAGCTTCTGTAGCAGTAGCTAAAACAGAGAGTACAAAATCTACCGGCGCAAGTATTAGTAAATTAGGTGCAAGTTTTGCTCCCGCCACGGCAGCTCAAAAGACAAAATACGGCGTTAAAAATGGCGTAGTAGTAACTGATGTAGTTCCTGGTCAAATGTTCGATTATTGGGGCGTTAAAAAAGGACTTATTATTACAAAAGTAAACGGTGCAGATGTAAATAGCGCTGCTGATATTGAAAAGGCATTGCCAACTTCTAGAGATGGAAGAACAACCATTGCTGGTGTTAGCGACGAAGGTGCATTTACTTTCTCGTTCAACGGAAACTAATTACAACACACATAAGTTAAGGGATGTTCATTTTGGGCATCCCTTTTTTTGTTTAATATTTTATAGCGCAAGGTTCGGTGCTACTTTTTTCTGCAAGTCCCGCTTTACGCTACAATCTTTTTTGACTTCGCTATACGTCACTCCGAACGCAGTGACGCTCAAAAAAGTATTTCCGCTACAATCGGCGGCTATTTTACGAGAGCTTTTGCCAATTAAACCCGATTGAAACGAGCATGAGCGTAGCGAATAAAGTGGAAAGCGGGGCTAACGCTAATATTAGCACTAAGTGGCTTTTCAAATAAAAAAGCTTTAAATAAAAAAGCACCCAATTATGGATGCTTTTCGATAGAATTTTAACCTATTTATGCTGTGCCTGCCCTCCGTGGATAGCCCACTCACAGGACTTTTTTATCTTGTTATTAATACCTTCTGTATGGTGATAACAAGCTAGCAAAAAATTGGTTTGGTTCTTTTAAATTTTTATTAACAAATCAACAATTTTGTTAATTACTTCTTGGTGTCGGCATAGCCGAATACTTTTTGCAGTAAACCGGTAGAGCGAGCACCAATGTTATCTCTAATTTTTAATTCTTCTTGCGCAACTTGCACAAACATGCCGTCAATAGCTTTTTCGGCTACGTATTGGGTTAAATTCGTGTTTACAGGCTTTACCAGGGGGATCTTATTATAAGCTGCGGCTGCATCAGTCCAATATTTAGTAGCACCAACTTTACTTAAGCTGTTGGCAATTACCGGCGAAAATCTTTCCATCAGCTGTGCTGTAGTTACTCTTTTAAAATAGTTGGTAGCTGCATCTTTATTTCCTAAAAGGATATTCGCTGCGTCGGCAATAGTCATTTGTTTAATGGCGCTTACAAAAATAGGTTTAGCTTCTTTAGCTGCATCTTCTGCTGCACGGTTTAGGCTCAAGATTACATTGTCGGCTAATGAATTTAAGCCAACGCTACGCAATGTTTTCTCTACTTTTTGTGCTTCCGTTGGGAATAAGATCTTAATAGCCATGTTCCCGAAAAAGCCATCCTTTGTAGAAAGCCTATCGGCACCAGCCGAAGTTCCAATTTCTAGTGCTTGTTTTAAGCCATTGCTAATTTCTAAACTACTAGGTGTACCAGTAGCGCCAGTTGCCACTTGACCTAAAATATTGCCAATTTTGCTTTGGCTTTGTGCATCGCAACTACTCAAACAGATGCTTGATGCTGCCAATAATAATAATCCTGTTCTCTTCATAAAGTATTGTAATTAAGCGGTAAGCAAAGATTATTTATCCTTGCCTATGGTTGCGAAATTACGCAAATCTTTTGCCATTAACTGTGCCGATTTAGCTAATTTAACATATTCGGCACGATAACCTTCTTTATCTAAGCCTTTTGCACCATCGGCTAAAGTAATGGCCTGCTCAAATGTGCTTTCTTGCATAAATTCCGATTGGCGCAACAACATGCCAAACATCGCCACCGATGCAGAAAACCTAAAATTATCGCTGGTTTTGCTCAACTTGTCTTGGTAGTTGTCGTTAACAGCTTGTTGCAGTAGTTTGCTCTTGTCGCCATCTGGTTGTTTGTAACGTAATTTGACAGTTAGCATTTCGTTTGTGTGGTTAGATGATGGGGCGTTTTTGGGAACGTTTTGATATTTGAGAGCATCAACACTTTTCACAAACTTGCTATCTACGCCAACTGGAATAATTTCGTACAAAGCGGTTACGGTATGTCCGGCACCCATTTCGCCAGCATCTTTTTTATCATCGTTAAAATCTTCGTTATTTAATAAGCGATTTTCGTAACCAATTAAACGGTAAGCTTGCACTTTTGCGGGGTTAAATTCTATCTGTAATTTCACATCTTTTGCAACTGTAAATAAAGTGCCACCAAACTCATTAATCAGTACTTTCCTAGCTTCGCTGATGTTATCGATGTAGGCATAATTGCCATTGCCTTTGTTGGCCAAAACTTCCATCTTGCTGTCTTTGTAATTGCCCATGCCAAAACCTAGAACGGTGAGGAAAACACCACTTTTGCGTTTTTCTTCAATCAATGTTTGCATGTCGCCATCGCTATTGGCACCAACATTAAAATCGCCATCTGTTGCTAAAATGATACGGTTGTTGCCACCTTTAATGAAATTTTCTGTAGCTACTTTGTAGGCCAGTTTAATACCTGCACCGCCAGCTGTAGAACCACCAGCGCTCAATTTATTCAATGCTTCTTTAATGGCTTGCTTGTTATCGCCAGAGGTAGAAGGTAAAACCAAGCCAGAGCTGCCAGCATAAACCACAATGGCTACTCTATCTTGGTCGCGTAAATTATCGGTAAGTAAACGTAGGGAACTTACGAGTAAAGGTAGTTTGTTGTAAGATTCCATCGAGCCAGAAACATCGATTAAGAAAACTAAATTAGAGGGCGGTAATTTTTCTGTTGGGATATTTTTTGCTTTTAAGCCAATATGCACCAAACGATGTTTATTGTTCCAAGGAGCAGTTCCAATTTCGGTAACAATATTTACTGGGTCATCGCCTTTTGGTTGAGCGTAATTGTAATCAAAATAGTTGATCATCTCTTCGATACGTACAGCATCTTTTGGAGGCAAGTTGCCATTATTGATAAACCTGCGCATATTGCTGTAAGAAGCGGCGTCAACGTCTATCGAGAATGTAGAAAGTGGGTCGTCATTAGCTTTTTTGAAGGCATTTTCTGTAATGTGCGCATAGTTTTCGGTGTTATGTGGCATTTGTCTAATTCTGCCTCCAATTGCCGAGCCTGGCGCAGCATTATAAATTGAATTTGCAACTGGGGGAGCCACCATCATATCAGCTACAATCCGTTGTTTTTTTTCCATCTTTACAGCTTTCGCTACAACTATTTCTTTTAAAGCTTGGTCATCTTCATCCAATTTAATGTTGATAACATGAGATTTTCCGATAGTAACTTTTTTGGTAAGATGACCCAGGTAAAAAGCTTGTAAATTTGTGTCTGTTGCTGGAATTTTGATTTTATATATTCCATTTT
>Ga0256901_1001201_pt1 | contig 13301 bp, 9 predicted proteins | sample MC6MC0689MT_FD_190200 | JGI IMG/M metagenome (GOLD analysis project Ga0256901, IMG submission 190200) | Metatranscriptome of enriched soil aggregate microbial communities from Iowa State University, Ames, United States - MC6-MC0689-MT... | ecosystem: Environmental > Terrestrial > Soil >... | reverse complement strand
ATATGGCTACTGTAGCAAAAGATTTTTCCATTGAAGAAAAACTTACCGCCGTTTTAACTTTGCAAAAGATTGACTCTAAAAGAGACGAGATTAAAACACTTAAAGGTGAGTTGCCTATGGAAGTGAGTGACCTTGAGGATGAAGTAGAGGGTTTGCAAACTCGTGTTAATAACATTGATTCAGAAGTTAATAGCATTAACGAGTACATTGATAGCCGCAAAGCTGCCAAGAAAGAAGCTGAGGCTTTGATTAAAAAATACGAAAAACAACAAGATAACGTAAAGAACAGTCGCGAATTTGAAGCTATTACCAAAGAAATGGAAATGCAAGAATTGGAGATGAAACTTTGCGATAAACACATCAAAGATGCTGGTGTGCGTTTGTTGGAAAGTCAAAACTCTAAAGTGCAAACCCAAAGTCAATTGGAAGGTAAGCAAGAAGCATTGGATGCTAAGAAAAAAGAGCTTGATAAAATTATTGAAGAGACAGAGAAAGAAGAAAAAGAACTAGCTAAAAATTCAGATAAAGCTAAAGAGAAAGTTGAAGAACGTTTATTGATTGCTTACGAACGCATACGCAAAAGCTATAGAAATGGCTTAGCTGTTGTATCGGTAATGCGCGACTCTTGCGGTGGTTGTTTTAATATTATCCCACCTCAACGTCAAGCAGAAATTCACCAACGTAAAAAAATTATCGTTTGCGAACATTGCGGACGTGTATTGGTGGATAGCGATTTGAACGATGCTGTAAAAGCACTTTAAGGTCTATTTATTACCTTAGCCTTTCCTATTATTTTTATTTTTTTTGAATTACAATTTTTAGCGACGTTTCTAAAAGAACGTCGCTATTTTTTTTGTTTAATTTTCTTTACGAATTTTTGCGCAACAACAAATTAGAATTGCGCTCCCTTTATATTAACTAACATAATTTTGTAAGCCAATAGTTTACAAAAGACATAATTATACGATTAAGCAAATGCTACTTACATACCCGGCACAGGCTTTAGACCAATTAGAATTTAATAAGATAAGGCAGTTGCTGCACCTGAAATGCAGAACAGACGCGGCTCAAAAGCGAGTAGCATCATTACGATTGCATACCCGCCTTGAATATGTGGAAATGGCGCTTAAGCAAACTATGGAGTACCGCACAACCCTGGTGGGCGGTCATGGTTTCCCAAATGATTTTACTAAGAATGTAGAGCGGGAGCTCAAATATTTGGGAATCACTGGCGCTATTCTGAAGGGTGAAGAACTGTTGGATATGCGCAATTTAGCCATTAATATAAAAGATATATTGCAGTGGTTTAAAAACCACGACCCATTGTATCCGCAATTGCGCGCGCTGGCCGAAAAGATTACTTATGAGAAAGAAATTGTTCAAATAGTAACGGCAGTAATTGACGATACTGGTCATGTGAAAGACAATGCCTCCAAGGCTTTGATGGAAATTAGAAATGACCTGGATAAGACTAGAATGTTGCTGCGCAAAACCTTTGAAGGTATTTTGCGTAAGCTAAACAAGCAAGGATATCTGGCCGATATTTCCGAAAGTTTTTTGAGCGGACGTAGAACTGTAGCAGTTTTTGCCGAACATAAGCGTATTGTAAAAGGTATACTACATGGCGAAAGTGATACTGCGAAAACGGTGTTTATTGAGCCAGAGGAAACTATAGAATTAAACAACGACCTCTCTGCATTAGAGCGCGCAGAGCATAAAGAAATACAACGCATATTGGCGCAAACCACGCACCAATTATCGGCTTATCAACCACAGCTAGATAGCTATTATCACCTCAGCGGACTTTATGATTTTATAAGAGCCAAAGCCTTGCTGGCCGAAGATATGGACGGCACAATGCCGCGCCTTAGCGCGCATCCATCTATACAATTAATTAAAGCTTACCATCCCTTATTGCTCCTACACAATGTGCGTAATGGTAAAAAAACAATTCCGCTCAATATTACGCTGGATAGGCAGCAGCGTATCTTGATGATCAGCGGACCCAATGCCGGTGGTAAAACGGTGTCTATGAAGACGGTTGGATTGCTGCAAATGATGCTACAGGCAGGCCTTTTAGTGCCGGTAGATGCACAGTCGGAGATGGGTATTTTCAAGCAAATAATGATTCACATTGGTGATACCCAGTCTATAGAAAATGAGCTGAGTACCTACAGTGCGCATTTGCGCGATATGAAGTATTTCCTTGATTTCGCGAATGGGAAAACCTTGTTTTTTATTGATGAGTTAGGCAGCGGCTCTGACCCTAATTTGGGTGGAGCCTTTGCAGAGGCTATTGTAGAAGCCTTGGCCAACAAAAAAGCAATGGGCATCATCACCACGCACTACCTCAACCTAAAAGTGATGGCAGGCAAGGTGCCTGGTATTTTTAATGGTGCAATGGCTTTTGACGAAGAAAAACTGGAGCCCTTGTATCAACTTACTATTGGCAAGCCTGGTAGCTCCTATACTTTTGCAATTGCACAACGTAGCGAACTGCCGCAACCCGTGATAGACCGCGCCAGGCAGCTTACCGAGCGTGGACATTTTAAGCTAGATAAAATGCTGCACCAAACCGAGCAACAATCTGTTCGCTTAGGGGATAAAGAAAAATACTTGGATAAATTGCTGGACGAAAATGAGCGCCTGAAAGAAAAGTACGAGCATCTTATAGATAAAGAAAGAGTGAAGCAACATTTCGAAACCTTAAAGCTTCAGAATAAAATTAAGAAAGAAGAACTGGACTATTTAAAAGATACCGAGCGCAAGTTTAAGCAAATAGTACATGATTGGAAAAAGACAGAGAACAAAACAGATGTAATACAAGCTGCAGAGAAAATATTGTTCAAACGCAAACAAATAGAACAAAACGAATCGGCGGCTAAAAAGGCAGATAAGAAATTTAGGTTGATTGGCGGAAAGCCACAAGAAGGCGACCTGGTAAGGCATTCTGTAAATCATCAAGTAGGTAAATTGATAGAAATAAAAGGTAAAAAGGCTACTGTAAAAATCGGTCAAATGCCTTTCACTGTCGTGTTGGAGGAATGGATGAAGGTGGAAGAAAAGGGAGAGCAACAGCGTAGAAAAAGTGCGAAGAAGTAAATTTTAATTTGTTTGTATTGTTAAGCATCGACCAAAAGTTGATGCTTTTTTTGTGCTCATTAGCACCTTTAAAAATTGTAAGGCAATAACCTTGTATCTTATTTAGGGAAAAATTAATAAAGATTAAACAGGAAATATTTGTTATTTACAACCAACCAACCAGTAAAAAACATTGTCTATACCTACATAATGATGTAATTGAATCAAATTTAAACCAACTCTTAACCCTAAAAAGATCTGCCCATGAAAAAAAATCTGTTATCCTCATTAAGTTTTTTATTTCTCTTTTTCTTTTTTACGAACAAGTCTCATGGGCAAGTTACTATCTCGCAGTCTAATAGTATGGTGGTTGCATCACTAGTGGGCGTAAGTTGTAATAATAATGGCATACATACTGCTAATAGTTTTTGGCGTAGTTTCAATATGGCTACCTACGTTGGCGCGCTTAGCTTTCAGGTAGATAGTGTGAAGTTTGGTATAGAGATAGCCAACACCGGAACGGCGGCTACCATGCCCATCATCATTAGGTTATATACTCAAACTGGAACACTTGCGCTAGCCAATCTTACCCTTATAAGCACTACCAATATCAATATTGCTTCGCAAACATTGTCGGTGGTAAACGTGCCTGTATCGGTAGGTGTGCCCGCAAATGCTACTTTAGTAATGGAAGTGCATGTGCCAGCAGGGACGGCAACTAATGGCCAATTTTATCCCGGAGCAAATACAGCTGGAGCTACTGGGCCCAGTTATATATCAGCAACGGCCTGCGCTATAAATGATATTACCAACTATACTGCCGTTGGTGCTGGTTTCCCAAATTGCCATTTAGTGATGAGTGTTATTGGTAGGCCATCCTGTATTGGTACGCCTAATGCTGGTACGACAATTAGCTCTGCCAGTAGTGTTGTATGTGGTAATACTGCCAACTTGAGCCTCAATGGTAATACAGCTGCAACAGGAATCTCTTATCAGTGGCAGTATAATACAAACGGATCTTGGGTAAATTTTGGTACTAATGCTGCTACGCAAACGTCTCCAGCTATTACTCAAACTACACAATTTAGGTGCAGGGTTACCTGTAATAATGGAGGTACATTTACTGCTAATGCTACACCTGTTACGGTAGATATTGTACCTCCAGTAGTGAATCTTGGTGGCGACACTACCATCTGTCCCAATGTCACGCATACTTTCAATGCAGGCCATCCGGGTTCAACTTACTTATGGACTACAGGAGCCACCACGCAAACTATTGCAGCTACAACCGCTGGTTCTTATGGCGTGCAGGTTACTTTACCTAACGGATGTGTAGGCACAGATAATATTGTAGTGACAAACGGTATTGTGCCAGTGGCTATGCTGCCAGCTATCACAAATTTGTGCGATGGAGAAACAGCAAGCCTAAATGCTGGTAACACTGGTTCAACCTTCTCATGGACGCCAGATAACCAAGTAACCCAGGTTATAAATGTTACCGATGGAGGTAATTATGCAGTAACAATGAAAAGTACAGATGGCTGTATTGTCAATAATACAACGGAGGTTATTATACGTCCACTGCCAGTTGTTAGCTTAGGTGATGATACCAGTATCTGCGATGGTGCTACTATAGTATTGGATGCCGAGAATCCTGGCAACACGTATTCTTGGAGCAATGGCTTAAATACGCAACAGATTAATGCTAGCGACTCTGGTACTTATAATTTGGTTATTACTACGCCGTATGGCTGTGTGCTTGAACAAGACCAGCACATTGCCTATTTGCCATCTGCACGCACCGAAGGTTTTAATTTTATACCTCAATTTCATGAGGAAATGGGCAAGGTGTCCTTCTCTCCTTTAAATCCTACAAACGTGAATGCTTATGAGTGGGACTTTGGCGATAATACACCCACTTCTGTTGCTGTAAACCCAATACATGTTTACGCTGCTTCAGGAGATTATTTGGTAAAACTTAAGGTGTTCAACGATTGTGGAAGCAATACTTTTTCTTTGGTTATACACGTAGATATCGCTACTGGTTTAGTAACCTTAGCGGAAGACCTAGCGCAAGTGGTGTTGTATCCTAATCCATCGAGAGATGTAATTAATATTCACAATAAATCGCTAGAAGTGAAGATGGAAGAAGTGATGGTGTTTAATACGCTTGGAGCTGTGGTATATAGGCAAGCTATTCATAAAGATGAGAAGCATACTTTCTCTATCGCTAATTTAGCAACAGGAATTTATTCTGTTAGAATCCTTACTGATAAAGGTTTTGTGGTTAAGCGATTTGAGGTTTTAAGGTAAAAAATAAAGTTGATACATTTGATATTGGTTTATTGCTGAAAGGTAATAGACCAATATAGTATTTTGAACATGTGCTCATATGCAAGGTCATGATTGAAGTTAAAACAAATATAGAATTGACGTCAGATGAAAAGGATATGCTCATGCATATTTACAAGGTTAGATTTCGTCTTCTATTCAGTGCATCAGTATTCATGATTTTTTCCGCTGCTTACTCAATTTTAAAGCTAAGGCACACCTTGAATCAATTGGACACCACTAAATATGTTGGGGTGTATATAGCATTTGTGAGCTTATTTATTGGAGCGTCTGCGATTATAATTTTTCAAAAAAGAATATGGAGCCTTAAAAAGGATGCTGTTGGAGGATTTAAAGAAGTTGTCTTATTTTCTATAACAATGAAGCAACATTTCCCTCAAACAAATCAATATTTCGTTGGACTAAATCATCCAGATTATTTGTTCCATGAGATTGAGGAAGGCGAATTCAATGAACTAAATCTAGGTGATACTTACGGGGTTTACAGAGCACCCAATTCGAAATATTTTTTTAATCGACAAGGGAAGTATTCCATAATGTAGTGTTTCATGTAGGTTTTGGGAGAAGATTAAATCATGGTGTTTTTGAAATATCACTTAGTGGAGATAGATTTTTTCGGCTAGTATTACTTTATAACTCCAATTGCTCCTCTGCTATTTAGTGGTAACCGCCTTGCTTTTGCTTTTCCATTGCACAGCGTAACTGAGGTAGAAATTGAAATCAAACACTACGGTTTTGTCGCCTTTTCCATAACCTGGAATATAGTTAGGAGCCAGTTCCTTAAATACGCCAGAGTTTAGTAAGAATTTGCCGCGCATGGTGTAGCCTGCATACAAATGTTTTAAAAATTCGACTTTAATGCCAGCGACCAATTCGCCCCAATGCACAACAAAATTTTGCCCAGGTATAGTGCCTGATACAGGAGGTCCAAATAAATTGGTAACAATATATGTAGCGTCACTACGCTTGCCTACACCCATACCATATCGTGCGCCAATAAAGGCCATATCAAAGTCTGAATCCGTAAGCTTGTCTAGTATAGAATTATCTACACCAGCCTTTACAAAGAATCCCGTATTGCTGTATTTTAAATTGCTGTAATCAATTTTACCACTTCCTAGCCCTGCTTCGGCAGCAAAGTATAATTTGCCACGCAAAGCATAGTCGGCCTGTACTTCATAGGCCTGCTTGCTAGGGTACATAAGATTAAAGGCAATGCGACTGATGTCGAATCCAACTCTTAGCTGATGGGTGTAAGGTGGCTTGGGCTCATTCTTTTTCTTAGTTGTGTCAGCAATTTCTTGGCTAAGTTTTGTAGAGTCTACATTGGTAACAGCCTTTTTCGTTGAATCAGTTACAATGTTTTTTTCTTGACCGAAAACAACAATAGTAAGTGTCACAAGAAGTGCCGTTAAAATCAATCTTACATTCATTATTGAGCTCATTATCTTTGAAGGAAAAGTAAGATGTTTCTTGCGCTACCATCTTTGGTTACACTCCTGACTGATATCTGGGCGGAGTCGAAAACGTTCTTCGTAATGCGTAAACTGTCTAAATTAAAGTAGTTGGTATATCCACAATTATTAGAAATAAAAAATAGAGAAGTGGTATAGAAAAATGTAACGGTATCAGCCAAATTTGAAGCTGTGTCTGTCTTTATACTAAAACGCATACTGTCTCTTGCAGGGTCAAGTGCAACGCCCATAATGTTAGTAGCATTGGTGCTGGCGCCCGTAACCTGATAAAATAAAGGTTCAATATCTAAAGCGGTAAAGCGAGGAGAAAGTAAAAAACTATCTTCAGCTACAATATAAGTCGTATCCCTTATTGAAGTATCCGTACCCACTGTTGTAGAAAACGAATCTCTGCGTACAAAGGCGGATTTTAAAGTAATATTTACAGGCTCATAGCATTCAGGACCATCTGTTTCGCAGGAGTATATGCCTATGCTTATAAATGCAAAAAGTATAATTACAACTAACCTAAAATCTTTATTCATAGTTTGTTTGCCCCTGTTAGTATTACAGCATTCCAAGATTTTTTTCAATCTCATTTATCACATTGTCCAAATGCTTCTTGAGTTTTTCGCGTTCTTCACCTTCCAATCCTGAAGCTGAGTTAATAACGGATTTTAATTGCAATTCTTGTTCAAGTTCCAGAATTTTTGCAGCTTGTTCTGTTGAGCGCTGCTCCAGTTGCACTATAGTTTTACGCATGCGTTCGTTATCTGCCTGAAGCGCTGTGAAGCGCTTCAGCAGACTATTTACCTTTTGCTGTAAAAATTCTAATTCCTGCATGGCTATTTTTGTAATGCAATAATGATGCTATACGTACAAAAAAAACTATTCTCTTATCAATGCTTGCAAACTCTTTTGGTATTCGCTTATAAGTTCTTTCATCATGGCGTCTACTTCTACATCGGTCAATGTTCTGTCGTTCAGCTGGAAGGTAAAACTCATGGCCAAAGATTTTTTATCAGCACCAATTTTTTCGCTTTCAAAAACATCAAATAAATCGTAGTTTTTCAAGGCTTCCAATTTGCGTGATTGAGCTACGGCCAACACTTTTTGATACGGCACATTTTTATCCAATATCAAAGCAAGGTCGCGACGCATTGCAGGATATTTGGCCAGCTCTGTATATTTTACTTTCACTTGCTCTGCAGCTTCCACAAAGGCTGCAATGTCTATTTCTGCGTAAAATACTTCTTGCTTTACTTCAAAAGTTTTTAGTTTGTCACTTGGTACTGCTTTGGCAGTTGCTACTAGTTGTTTGCCGCGTTTCCATTCCAAAGTGCCATCGTTTTCTGACGCTTGCATTTTTTTAATGCCGCAAAGCGTAAATAAATTTTCAACCACACCTTTCAAATAATAGATGTCTGATTTCTGTGCGGCATGCTGCCAATGTTGTTCACGTGTGTTGCCGCTAATCCAAATGCCCAGCTTTGCTGCTTGTGTATATTTGCCAACATTGTCTTGACGATAAATATTGCCGAATTCGTACAACCTTAAGTCTCCCGATTTTCTGTTGGCATTATATGCAATTACTTCCAAGCCGCTTTCCAGTAGTTCCGGACGCATAATATCCAATTCGCTTGAAAGGCTGTTTATCATTCTTACAACTGGCGTACCTTCCGGGTAATATTTACTATTGGTAATAGAATTGGTTACTATCTCCTGTAAGCCAGCATTAGTAAGGTATACCGCCATTTGCTCCTTCCATTTTCTAGCTGTTGGCGCTGGTCGGCGATGCAAAGAAATATTTAATCTGGAAGGAATTTCAACATTATCCAAACCGTCTATACGCAATACTTCTTCGGCAATATCTGCAGGTTGCTTCACGTCAGGTTTGTTAGAGGGTACTTCTAGCTCTATCTGTTCTGCGGTTTTATTTAAGATGGTAAATCCTAAAGCAGTAAGTATTTTGTCTATCTCAGTAGGTGCATATTGCTTGCCACAAATATTGCTTATGTATTGATACGGCACTGTAATTTTTTGCGGCTGCAATGGAGTGGGGTACACATCTTGAATAGTAGAGGCAATTGTTCCGCCTGCCAATTCTACTATCAATTGCGCTGCTCTTTTCAGGGCAGGTAATACCATTTCCACGTCAACACCTTTTTCAAAGTGCGTAGCAGCGTCGGTACGCAAGCCATGGTGCATAGAAGTGCGACGAATAGTGCGTGGAGAAAAATAAGCGCTCTCTAAAAATATATTCTTGGTATCGTTGTTTACGCCAGCCGTTGCCCCGCCAAATACACCTGCCATGCACAAGCCTTTTTCTGCATCACAAATCATCAAATCTTCAGCGCGTAAGGTTCTTTCCTTTTCGTCAAGTGTTACAAACTTATCACCCTCATTTAGATGCTTTACAATTATGGTTTGTTGTGCTATTTTATCATAATCAAATGCATGCAAAGGTTGTCCGTACTCGTGCAACACGTAATTGGTAATGTCTACAATATTGTTGATGCTGCGTACACCAATAGTTTGCAAATGCGCCTTCATCCAGTCTGGCGATGGGCCTACTTGCACATTGGCAATGCTAACACCAGCATAGCGGGGACAGCTTTCTTTCGCTTCTACTTTAATGTCAACAGGCAGTTGGTTGCCAGAAAAATCTAGCGTTGTCTCAGGATATTGTACTTTCCAATCGCCCCCTTTATGATGCACCATATAAGCACACACATCGCGTGCTACGCCTATGTGACTATTGCCATCGCTTCTGTTAGGTGTAAGACCAACATGAATTGTATAGTCAGATTCAGGAATTTTAAAATGAGTTTTGGCAAGCGTACCTATCGCCACATCTTCAGGCAGTATCATAATACCATCATGGCTTTCTCCAAGACCAATTTCGTCTTCCGCGCAAATCATGCCTTCGCTTACTTCGCCGCGTATTTTAGCTTTTTTAATAAGGAAAGGTTCACCTTTACCAGGATGTACCATCGTGCCAACTGTTGCTACTACTACCTTTTGGCCCGCTGCTACATTTGGCGCACCGCACACGATAGGAAGTGTCATGCCATTACCGATGTTCACGGTAGTGACACTCAATTTATCAGCGTTGGGGTGAGGTGAACAAGTTTCTACTTGACCTATAACCAAACCTTCCAATCCGCCAGGTATCGTTTCTGCTTTCTCAATACCTTCTACTTCCAAACCAATATTGGTCAAAATATTACTTAATTCCGCTACCGGAATGGGTTGCGGAAGATAATTCAATAGCCAACTGTACGCAATCTGCATAAATATCTAATTCAATGTTTTTAAGGGCGTAAAGTTACTTTATTAAAATCGATTATTAAAAAGGCTGGGAATGTTAATAATCTCAAACAGTTTACATCATTGACATTATATCCATATTTTCGCATAATGAGATTTGTAACGAAATGTGTGTTAGCTGTTGCTGTTTTAGTAGGATGTAGCCAAATTGTATTTGCTCAAAGTTCCAAAACTTCAACTACGGCGAACTGTAGTCACAGTAGCAATGGTCAAAAAGTGATATGGACAAAGGTTTCGAATATTAAAAAGTTAAAACTTCCTGCAACAATTGGCCAGAAAAAATTACCGATAAAATATAGCGTTTACACGGTTAACCAAGCGCAGCTAAAGAAAGTAATGCAAGCCGCAAAAAGTGCCAACTCAACTAATAACGAAATAGTGCTACCAGCTACTGATGGCAATTGCATAGTATTTGCTATTGAAAATTCAAGTACCATGTCACCAGAACTGGCCGCAAAGTTTCCAGAACTGGCTTCGCTGAAAGGCACAGCTGTTACCGATAAAAATGTGACTGCACGATTAGATTATGATGGCTCAACCTTAAATGCAGAAGTAAATCAAATGAGTAAAATTTATTTTCTAGCTCCATGGAAAAAAGGCAAGAAAACTTATTATCTGGTATACAATAAAGAGGATGCTGGCATCCCAAAGAGCAGATTGGAATCCAAGTAGTAAGAAAATCTAATTTTAATCTCATTAAAAAATCAATAACCAATTTATGTTTTGTAGGAAGAATTTAGGTATTGTTGCGCTTGTAGGTGTATGTGGCTTGTTAGGGAGCAACAATTCTTTTGCTGGCGCCAATAATTATTGGGGTAATTTTCAAGGCAAGGTTGCTCCTTCGGCGGGCAAGCAATTATTGACACCAAACACTTATCAGATTAGTACCTTAGATCAAGGTGAATTACTTGTTTTCTTAAGCAAACTAAGTGAAGACCCTTCGCAGGCTAAAGAACTAAGTTTGCCAACACCCGATGGAAAAGAACAAAAGTTTTTGATCTGGAAAACACCAATTCTGGAAGCACCATTACAAGCGAAATTTTCTGAGATTCAAACCTACACTGCCAAATCCATTGACGATGGTGCTATAACTGCCAAGATTGATTATACCCTTAGTGGTTTTCATGCTATGATATTTGATGGCGATAATTCTTATGTTATCGATCCATACAGCAACATAGCTGATGGCTATTATCTGGTCTACTATAAAAAAGATTACACGCGCCCAATAGAGCACAAAATGGTGTGTGAAATTAGCGATGGCAATTTGCCAGATGCACATGGCGTGGCTGGAACAACTATTGATGGTTCTTTACCAAAACTAGCTTTAAGACAGAATGGTAGCAATAGAAAAACCTACAGGTTAGCATTAAGCTGTACTGGCGAGTACGCAGTTGCAGTTTCTACAGGTACGCCAACTACGGCAGGCGTGCTCAGTGCTATGGTTACTACAATGAATAGGGTAAATGGAATTTACGAAAGAGAATTAAGTGCAACAATGGTGCTAATCGGTAACAACGATACGCTTATTTACCTAAGTCCATCAACTGATCCTTTTACCGCTAACAATAATGGCGGAGTGCTTTTGGGCCAAAACCAAAATAATACAAATAGTAAAGTTGGTTCCGCTAATTACGATATTGGTCATATTTTTAGCACAGGCGGCGGTGGTATTGCTTCTCTTGGTAGCGTGTGCAGTAACTGGGGTAAAGCACAAGGTGTAACAGGATCAAACAATCCTGTTGGTGATCCTTTCGATGTGGATTATGTATCGCATGAAATGGGGCATCAATTTGGAGCAAACCATACATTCAACAATTGCAGCGGCAATGAAAATGATGCAACAGCATTTGAACCAGGTAGCGGAAGTACTATAATGGCTTATGCTGGAATATGTGGTAATATAAATAATTTGCAAAATGGCAGTAACGCTTATTTTCATCAGGCCAGTTTAAACGAGATGAGCGACTTTATAGTGAATGGAGGTTTTGGCGCAGGGGGATCTGGCTGTGGTGCCAATACTGCAGGAGCTCAGCCGCCTACATTACCCAATATTGCTGCTAACTACGCTATACCTTATCAAACACCTTTTGAACTAGAAGCGCCAATAGCTACAATTTCAGCTACAGATACTTTGCGTTATTCATGGGAACAGTGGAATAATGGCGACATTCAGACCAATGAAAATTTGACAGCTTCTATTACTAATGGAGCCTCCTTTCGTAGCTTTAGCCCTACAACTAGCAGAACTCGTGTATTTCCCAGAATACAATATGTGATAGACAATGTTAGTGCTTATAAAGGGGAAAGACTGCCAACAGTTGCCAGAACATTACGTTTTAAAGCTGGTGTACGAAGTGTACTAAATGGCTGGGGAACCTTCGATGTTGCTAATAACCTTGTTACCTTAAATGTGACGAATACTGGTACGCCGTTTGAGCTTACCTACCCTAATACTTCTGTGTCCTTAAATTCCAACATCTTGCATACTATAACATGGAATGTGGCCCAAACAAACATCAGCCCAATAAACGCTACGAATGTAAACGTGTATTTATCAGTAGATGGCGGACTTACCTACCCTCATACGTTGGCTACTAATGTACCTAATACAGGTTCAGCATCAATTCCTCTTCTAGCTATTAATACATCAACAGCTAGAATCAAAATCAAAGGTGGTGGCAATGTTTTCTTTGACATTTCTAACACCGATTTTACTATCGTGAATAACGGTCCTCCTCCAATTGTTTCTGTTAAAGACATAACATTGGCGCAACAAATTACAGTTTTTCCTAACCCTGCAACACAACAATTGACTATTAAAAATACGGGTCAATCTACATTGAACCTATCTTTGTTCAATGCCATAGGACAAACAATTTGGACAGGTAAGGCAAAGAGCGAATTGCAAATTCCAGTAGCACAGTATGCAAGAGGTTTGTACTATTTGCAAATTAATAATGGTGCAGACGGAGCTAGCACTACAACCCGTATAACCTTACAATAGTTAGTATAATTGCGGAATTATTGATAAATTTTGAAATACGAATACGCCTGAGCATTTTACAGATGCTCAGGTTTTTT
>Ga0256901_1001199_pt1 | contig 13308 bp, 6 predicted proteins | sample MC6MC0689MT_FD_190200 | JGI IMG/M metagenome (GOLD analysis project Ga0256901, IMG submission 190200) | Metatranscriptome of enriched soil aggregate microbial communities from Iowa State University, Ames, United States - MC6-MC0689-MT... | ecosystem: Environmental > Terrestrial > Soil >... | reverse complement strand
TTTTCAAAAAATAATAGAATTTGTTTAAATTTTTTTTTTATATTTTTTTTATATTTTGGGAAAAAAAAAAAAAAATTCTATTTTTTTTTTTTTTTTTTTTTTTTTTTTTTTTGAACCAAATTTTTTCTCAGCCACTTGTTCAAATTATCCAATTTTAATACATGCTTTAAATCCTCGAGTTATGACATACAGCTGAACCATCACGATATCATTACTGATCATAACCCCTGCTCATATTCTCTCCCCGTATCTTCTCCACTTTGACCTATTTTCCAAATCTAACGTTGTCATTGAAATTTCCAATTTGCAATTTTTTTGTCCCCTCTTTGGAGCATTGTTTGACCCCCCATCCTCATGATCTCCGTATAACATGTATAATTTACCCAATCGTACTTATTCAATTCGTTTATATCGTCTCATATCGTTATTTAACCCCAGGTTTTTCCATTTCTGTCATTTTTCACCTTTTTTTTTGTTTTTGTTTAAATTTGATTAATCCTTTACGGGGCCTTATTTGCTCTAGATCTTCACCACATACTCCCAAGTATCGACAATTTCTCACGATGTAATTTATCTCGACCATTTATCCCTTAAAAACCATCCACAGCCTTAGCTATAACCAATTGTCATACATAAAAGACGAAAAATTAAGCTGTTTTTTCCACTGTTTTTTAATTTTTTTTTGTTGACAAAGCGTAAATAACTCCCACAGCTTCCGGATAAGCTCATAATTTCATCAAAAGTACACACTAATCCACTCAATACACTCATTTTTAATCCTTCAAGGATGGACACAGATCAAGTATGTTTTTTTAATTCGTTTTCCGAGAATTGTGTGTTTTTTTGTTCATTTTTTCATTTTTGTTCAAAATTTTGATCAAATTTCTGCGAACAAATCGCAATTATTCATATTACTTCACGCTCAATCTTCCCTTTCTCACCACACTTTGATCCCATCCCTCCCCTCCCCTAGTTTGACAATTTTGAAACTGCTGCAAGTTCCCCACTTCCACCTCACGCATCTCCCCAAGCCCATTCACAACAACAGCAACAACAACAACAACAACAACCTCCACCGCCCTCCCCACAACTCAATAAAAACCTCTCAAATCACGACCCAAACCCAGAAATATCAATTCGAAATTTATCAGAGTTTTCAATTCAATCCACTCCATCACAATATCAACCTCAATCAATTCAATCAACATCGCCATTTTTAAATACTGATCAACCAGATACATATACTGTATCAGTTTCACAACCGTTATTACGCGAGGGGAAGAGTTTTATTACTTATGAAGTTTGTGTGTATGAAAATACCCCAACAAAGAATAAACCCCACCATAATGAACGCGCGCATTTAATTGGTATCGGTGCTGTATATAATTTTGGTGATTTAAATGTAAAATCAACTCAATTTAGACGTTGGAGATCATTTGAACTACTTCATCAATTACTAGCATTTTATTATCCATTTTGTATTATTCCACCATTGCCAAAACCACACGAAATTACTAACACCGCTGGTTGCGATGTTAATGATCTATTTGATGATGAAAATGTATTACAATCGACCACGATTAAAAATTTTGAATTACCAGCCACAACACGAAAATATCCGTCCCAAACGATTTCTACAATGCCCTCGGCTTTTCAACCAACTGCAGTAAACCCATCAGCGTCATCATCACCATCTGGTAGTGTTTCAAGTCCTTCTTCTACACACAATCCACTATATTCACGTGAAGCGTCTTATTATTCAGCTTCTCCACATCATACAAACGAAACAAGCCTTGTATTTACGGGTTATTTGCATATTTTCTTATCTAGAATTGCTAAACATCCTATTTTATCACAAAGTAGTGTTTTTTATCAATTTTTAACCAAAAATGATGAAGATGAATTATTACAATTATACCAACACGATTTAGATTGTCGCCAAAGACCTACAAATACAGCAACAACAACAACAACAACACCAGCAAATCAATCTATCGATACCATGAGTAGTTATAATTCATTTATGAGATTTAATAATGAACAAAATCAACCAGATTCAAATTTAAATTTTTTTCCTAAAAATATGTATAATACCCTCATGCTACAATTACAAAACAATAGTGTCCCACCAAATTATTTACGTTCTCGTGCATCTGTATGGAATTTGTGTTCAACTACACTTGAAGCTTCCCAAGGGTTACGTAGTTCTCAGACAAATTCAACAAATGCCATTCTTGCCACAATTTCAACACCATTAATGGATACAAATAATAGTAAACATCATACAGCTTCACCAGAAGCACATATTGCTACAATACCGGAAAGTAATGGAGATAAACTCGCTCATTCTCCTGGGAGGGAAAGTGGAGTGAGAAGTATTATGAAGAGTTCCCCAACTGTTGCCAATAATTCGAATATACAAAGAGCAAATTCTAGTAATAACAATAATAACAACAACAACAACAATAATAATACTAGCGCACCCACTCATCATTTACCTCCCCCATCAAAATTATCGCAATTAAATTCCCCACAAAATCAAGCCCGCGGTTTAACAATTATCGCGACGGCTGCTGATGCTGTTGCGTTAGCTACAGATTCAACTGTCGTTAATAACAAAGAAATTGTACTTGGTGACGTCAGATCTGAAGAAGATGGTATCCGTGTTGAACATTATTTAAACGCGCTTTCAACCAAACTAACATCATTAACACGTGTATTAATAGAATTTGATAAACAACAATCTACATTAGCTGGGTCTTTAGGTAATCTTGGTGGGGTTGTTTTACAATGGTCTAGATATGAATTGTTTCATCATGAAGATGTCAGAGCCATTCTTGATAGTTTTGCAATCGCTTTATCACGTCCATACGTTGAAACCACCCCAGGTCCAATTAGAACTCAAATTATTGATTATATGATTGATTTAAATAAACAAACTGAATCTGTTAAGGCTTTATTATTATGGAGACTTAATTTATCCGTGAAATTAAATACAATTAATAAAACAATGGGTGAAAATAGCGCAAAGATTGCTGCGTTACAATCATCACAAGGTAATAATCCTGGTATGGGTACGGATGTTGAATTGGATAAATTGGTCGCACTAAATCGAACTTTACAAAATGATAGGATTGCTCAACAACATTATTTGGATTTAATGCATGCTTATTTAATGGTTGAAATTGCATGGTGGAGACGTGTAAGATATTTAGAAATTAGAAATTGTGTTCGAAGTTATGCGATTGAAATGAAAAGGGTTTGTGAGGATAGGGTTTCGATGTGGGCTCATGTTGAACATGGTATTGGGGAACAATTATTTCAATTAACTGGGAATAAACCATTTGAGTCGAGAAGATGATAAGGAATAATTTGTTCTTGCTATTATTATTATTATTATTATTATTATTGTCATTATTATGAATTTTTGATTTGTTTTTTGTTTTTTGTTTTGCAATTTTTGCACTAGTATTCATAACTTCAAAATAAATCCTCTTTTTAATCTCGTCTTTTGTGGTTTGTTTTTTAGAAAATTGGCTAACCCCGACACAACCGATTCAATCTACAAACGCTACAATTTCTTTTGTTTTTTTCAGACTTGATCTCTGTATCTGCAGTAAATGCAATAAAACCCAAGCCAGTAACTACTAGTTATTGGGGTTAACCCAGTAAGGGAAAATCAATCCCATTACAAACTCTTTTTGCTTGGACCAAATCATTGAAGGAAAAACCAAAAAAGGTGAAAAAAAGCTGACAAATTTTGTTTGTGGAAATTCAGTTGGGGTTATTATTTTCTTTGTACGCCAACACCATCCACTATGGTTAGTTTCACGGGTATATATAAATACATTATCGTGTTATTTTTCTTTTTAATGAACAATTGTCCCCATCTAGTCCACTTTTCCGGTTTTTTTCCCATTTTTTCCCCATTTTTTTCCATTTTTTGAGTTTCGAGCTTGCATATTGATTGTGCGATATCCCATCAATTCTTTTATTTCTTCATTTATAAATTGATCATATACATAATACTATATACAGACCCCTATTTGATTCATTAATTTAATGAATCACTCATATCTACTACTTAAATTTCACAAATTATTTCTTTTTCTCCAATTTTTTAACCATTTTTTCAAACCCATACCCTCATATCTCCCCCATTGGGCTACATAACAGATTATTATTTAAATATCTCAGTTAGGATCCTTTATTTGATACAATCTTTAGTTTCCTTTTGGAAATCATCAACAAAATCGCAGAAAATCGCAGAAAATCGCAGAAAATCGCAAAAAATCCCAAAAACCTGTACCAATAAGCTATACACAGCCCCAAATTTCTCCTCCCCCTCCCACACTAGTACCCCAAATGGACGCTCAGACTTGCGAAGCCATCACTGAGGGCCTTCGTTCTCACGAATTAACCTCTCGCGTCGATAGCTTTTCAAAACTTAAAATTATCGCGGAATATATTGGCCCAGAACGTACCAGAACTGAACTTTTACGTTATTTATTAGAATTTTCAGATGATGAGGATGTTATTTTATTAGAAATAATTAATCAATTATCAACTTTTTCATCTTATTTAGGCGGCCCACAATATTTACAATTTACTTTTGATATTTTTGAAACATACATGTTACACGATGATCCACAAGTCCGTACCCGTGCTACAGAAGTATTTTTATCATTTTTCCCACAGCTTGATGCTATTCAAATTGTACGTTATCTCCTCCCTGTTATTCGTCATTTAGTTTTATCGGAATGGTATTTAGGTCGTCTAAGCGCAAGTATACTACTCCCACACATATACCCATTATGTTCCAAATCATTACAGAATGAATTATGTGCTATTTTTTCAGCTCTAGCTTTAGATGAACACCCAACTGTCCGCAAATCAATTTGTCAACAATTTGGCCTATTTGCAACATTATGTCTTCATGATCCAAAATTAGCCCGCGTGTTGTATCACTTAGTTATCCATGCTTCAAAAGATATCCATGATGCTGTCCGTATGGCTGCTGTTGATAGTTGTATTGTTGTTTGCGATGTCTTGCGTCATTATAATGCCCAATATAAAGCCCTAACTGTGATCTTTTCCCTTGCGACGGATGTTTCATGGAGAGTACGTTATATCGTCGCCCGTCGTTACCCGTTAATATTAGCGTCATTGGACACGGCTACATTTACTGGTGATGAAACTGCCGAATATTTTGCAAAATTACTCGTTGATCATGAATCTGAAGTCCGTACTGCAGCTGCCGGTGTTTTTGGTCGCGTTTGTTGTTTATTAGGCCCGGATAAAACCGCACGTTATTTAGTCCCGTTATTAAAGACATGTGCGGAGGATTTGCATGATCCCGTACGTATTGCATTCTCACATGATTTCCTTCATGCATGTAATACATTACCGCAATTTATTGTTAATGAGACAATTTTGCCATTATTCCAACAATTATTAAGCGATACACGTTCCGAAGTCAAACTTAATTTAATGTCCTCAATTCATTTTATAAAACCCCATGTTACTGAAGAATCATTCTTAAAGACCCTCCTACCATCAATTATTGAATTGTCCCAACATACTAATTGGCGTATTCGCGTTAATGTTACTATGCAATATGTTATCTTAGCTCATCAATTATCTCCAGAAACATTTTTAAATCGATTATTACCAATTGCGTTATGTCAATTATGTGATCCGGTGGCATCAGTTCGTTATGGTGCGATATCAAATTTTTTTAAATTTACAATTGTATATGGTATAAATTGGTGTCGTCAACATTTATTACCACGTTTACAAGCACTTGCTGAGCATCAATCATTCACACATCGCCTTTCTGCTGCGTTGGCTATTACTGGGTTATTACAAATCTTCCCATTGACTGTTATTTATCAAGAGATTTATCCAATTATATCAAATTTGTTAAATGACCGTGTTACTAATATCCAATTATTATCATTACGTAGTGTTGCATTAATATTAAGTAGATTATTACAATTTACACCGCATGAACATGTTTGGTTACAACAAGATCAATTATTTTCATTTTCTGAAATGAACCCTGACCCGAAAAGTGCTTCAGAACCAATCGGTGGTCATTCAACATTAATATTACAAGTATTATTGCATAATATTAAACAACGTGCATTTTGGGAACAAGAACAATTAATGTTTCCAGTTTCAGTTGGCAATTCTATTTCTTTAGTTCCAAGTAACTATGTTGAGCCCCCACCATCTCCACCCACTAATCCAGCCAACCCTACTGATGCTCCAACTATGTCAGGTCTCCCCGATCCTAATATGATTACTCCAGGACCAACACCGATTAAGGGTGAGAATTTTACCGCCCCTGTTCTTGGTCAACAATCCAGTTTGTTCAATGGGAATAATAATAATATTGATACCATGAAACATCTCGGTGGTCTCAAATATGTACATAATTCTAGACCTGAACATCAACAACCATTACAAATCCCATCATTATCGACGTATATTAGACAAACTAAAGCTCTGTTTTATAAAAATAGCCACAATATTAATTTCCCATACTCATCTTTATTCAGTACATATCATGACTCTGATAATCTTCTCGGGAATGGCTATACTGGGCCTGACACCCAATATGATACATTTTCTGATTTAGTTGCGTTACTTAATTCCCCAGATTTCGACTTGGATTACCAAGACCCTCAATTACCAGTCTCTCTTTCGGACAAAAATTCCGATTTGGTTCAACCACCTGTACCATTACCCCCACCAATTGTTACTGCGAATGACAGGGCTTTTAATGGATATTTACAATTGAATGAAAGGGATATTGTGAGTACTGTACAAGACCCTGCCCTATCTTTTCGCGATTATACTAAAATTATTAATTTATTTTTGAAAAAAAATGCTAATAATACCCAAATTTTAACACGTGTTTTGAATGATGCATCAAATTATTCATACCAAAGACATGAACCGGAATATCCAGAAAATGTTTCCCAACAAGTCTTTCAATATCAAGCGAATTGTGCCGCTCAAACCCTTCCGTTTCATTTATTAGCGTCAATCCTTACACCAACACCTGGGGCTTCTGGTACAAATATCCCAGCTCCTGGTACACAATCCAGTGCTCAACAACAAGCTCCACCGAAAAATGGCTCCGAATTGTATGTATTTTTATTGTTAAAAAGATTGCGGGAAGATTATCGTCGCATTGCGCGTGAAAGTATTAATGTAGTTTTACAAAAACTACGTGATCATAACGCTATTGGTATTAATCGTAGAGCTGCTATTGATGACCCTGAATCTGATGAAGGTCAAGCCGCACAAATGTTTTTGGAAGAAGAAGCGACTTTGATTAACGAGTTGAATTATCTTAAAAATATCATTACCGCTCAACACCAACAAGCTTCAAGACAAGAGGGTTATTTATTTCATATCACACCAGTTATTTATCAATTACAGCAATCTAAACATGTTTTAATGTCTGCGTTAAAAATTGAAGATGAAAAGGTTCGTATTGAACCAATTATGATGAAATTTTGTTCACAATTGTTTGATGATTTGGAACGTTTTAGGGTTAGAAAAATACGTGGGGGGAATGAATTGGTCGTTTTTGCAAATGAAACTTTGTTATTAATTCAACAACTTGGACAGCAAGTTTTGGATGAAGAACCAAAACTAAGTGATTCACCATCTTCAAATTCGAAATAATTACCATTTTTATTGACATTTTTCAGACCAAAATTTTGTACTATTATTGAAATTTTTTTTGTTAAAAAAAAGAAAAAAAAAAAACCCCCGCAAAAAATCGTTATAATAAAAATAATAATAAATAATTCGTGAAGAAAATTTATCCATTGAATTCATCTATTGATAGCAAGCCATGTGTCAAAGGATCCTCATCTTTTGGCCAGAAAAAGCCCAATTTATTTTAAAAGCGGAATAAATCGACGAGCAAAGATAAAAAGGGAATTTATTTGTCTACATTGTATCTTATGTGCAAAACAGATGGTATAATATATAAAATCGTTTCATATCTCCAATGACAACGATAATGATAATGTTAGATACATGTTTTTTTTATAATATTTTATTTTCTTCTTTCATCAATTTTTGGTTTTGGTTCGATGTTAAAATTTAACTTCATTTGATCTTCTCTCTTGTTCTCTAATATCCGACCCACGTAATTGTTCAGCAGTAACAGTTTCTCCCAAAGTACCTTGCATTAACGAAGCAGCATCTAAATATAAAGTATTCTTACCTTGTGCAAGCGTTGTTGCAATTTGTTTTGCTGCATCCAATCGTCTCAATTCAATAAACCCAGGATTACTCGCTAAAGCTTGACCGATTAATTCGGCCGAAGTTGCTTCACCTTGTGCTTTAATAATGGTTGAACGTTTATCATGGAGAGCTTGTTTGACGACATATTTGGCTCTTTCAGCTTCTTGTTGAGCGACTTGTTTTGCTTCAACAGCTTGACGATATTCTTTACCAAATGTTAAATGAGTAATTGAGACATCTTCTAATGTGATATGAAAATCATTAGCGCGGTCACGTAATGTACGAGCAATTTCATAACTGACTTGTTCACGTTGTGTGATTAATTGTGATGCATTGAATTGTGCAACGACTGATTTTAATGTTTCATTGACAATTGATGGTAAAATACGTTTATCATAATCAAGACCGATATTGTTGAGGATTTGCGGTAGTTGTGATTTAATTGGGCGATGTAAAACACGTAAAGTGATATCAACTGTTTGCAAATCACGCGTACCAGTCGGTGATCGTAAAGTTTCTGGTGTTGTGCGGACATCAAATATATATGGTGTTTCAACCCAAGGAATTTTAAGATAAGTCCCAGGTTCTTTGACTTGAGTCCCAACCCCGGTAAACTGGTTAAAAATAACGGCAGCATGACCACCATCAACAGTATAAATAGCGTTTTGGGCACCATAAGTTAATGCAGCCGCCCCGCCGATCACAAACACAAGTCCATGGATTAAACTATCAATAGCTTGCGGTGGGATATTGCTTGGGGGGGTCATCTTTGGGACTTTTCCCTATGATAGGGGTGATAATGGTGGTAATGGTAGTGAGGGGGTGAGAGTAAAGAAGGATTGTGAGTGGGAAGGGGTAAATTGTGAGGAAAATGGGATGCATTAAAAATGGATTCACAATTGAACATACCTTGAAGAATTGAGCTGCGAAACGACCAGCCATTAATCTAAACAGTTGGTTTAATGTGTTAACAAACGTTTTGGGGATTTATACCAAAGTTGTAACGAAAAGGAGGGTAAAAATGTGAAATGTTTTGGGAAATTTAGGAAACGGGAAAATAAAACAAAAAAGGGGGTAGGATAGTGTTAATATGTGCCATATAGGAGTATACAGTTACATTTATACAATTGGTAATCGGTAACTCGTTGAGATGGAGCTAAAGGGTTAAGAAAGATTAAAAAAAGAAACAAACATCAAAGAAAAGGAAAAAATATTGGGAAGAAAGGACATATTTGTGATATATTTGGAGCTTAATAAGGCGAAGTAAGGGTTTTTTCGATATGATAGGATTATAATGTTGAATTTACTCGCGTGTAACGGATTGGAGAAATGAATACGACCACTTGGGGGTTATTCGGGAGTTTTTTTTACATCAACAAGGTCACAAATTTTTTTTTTATTCTTTTTTTATTGAAAACCCCATTCATAAATTATTCCCGCATAGATTTTCCTTTTCAATCGAAAATTGAACATCATGCTCATGTAACGATTTGACACTTTTTCTATCGATTGGTTATCCTTTCCATACTATAACCACTCTCTCACATTACATGTTACTCTTATCGGGACCCAGAAAACAATCCGGGAACAAATTTGACAAATTTGTTGTTTTAATTTCCCCACTAGATGCCATAAAAATTGATAATAATTACCACCTACGGTGTAATATCACATCAGTCAACGTATTTACCGGTAAATGTTGCATTCAGAACTGATTCGCTGTCCAAACTTCAACTTTGTTAATCTTATCACTGTTTTCTGACCTTCTAATGTCTTGCTCTAGGGGTTAGATTCCGCGCTGGAAGGGTTAGAATGCTGCGATCCATGTTATTGGACTTGGATTTTTCTCTACTACCCCCTATAAAACTATTAAAAAACTCTTGTGGAAAAGGATAAAAAAATACGCAACAAAATCGTGTTTTTTGTTGCGATGTTCCCACTCGTTTCCGTTTTTGTACAATCGGGTTAAATTCGCTTTGAATTGTTTATTTATGTTGTATATACCTCCGCATGTCCCATTTATACGATTACCGACGGTGTTAGATCTGGATATGCATATATATAACCCTCATCCAATTTTTAATTTTTTTGTTGTTGTTGTTGTCGTTGCTTTTTTCTTTGTTTGTTATCAGATTCTGTTACGTCCTCCTCATTAACAAACCGCATGATTCAAATATCTATACACCAAAATCAACCCCTTTAGACCTCAAATTTACCCATCCCGTCCCTTCGTTCTTAATAATTCAGTTTTACAACCAACCCGCATTACATTCCCCATAACAACACACTTTTTTTGTCCAATCTCCCCCACCACACTCTTTCCAACCCCACTCACTCAAACAACCCCTACCCTACCACCACCCACCACCCACCACCCATCACCAATGTCTACCTCACCTGAATCTGTTTCCCCTGAAGGTACCCCGCGCGCTTCCCAGCCTGGAGAAGAAGGCTGGCATTCTATCCCTGTTAATAAACACCAATGGAGTGTTGGTCGTGCACCATGGTACCAAGATGCACCGAAACCATTTATTATTGGTGTTACTGGCGGTTCAGCATCTGGTAAAACATCTGTATGTGAAGCAATTGTCTCCGCATTATCATTACCATGGGTTGGTTTATTATCTATGGACAGATATTATAAAGTATTATCACAAGATGAAATTGATGTATGTAAAAAAGGTTTATATAACTTTGATCATCCGGATGCTTTTGATGTTGATCAATTATATGAAGATATCGTGCAATTACGTCAGGGTAAAGCTGTTGATGTCCCAGTTTATGATTTTGTTACCCATTCACGTTCACCACAATGTGATAGAATGTATGGGGTTGATATTGTTATTGTTGAAGGGATTTTATTGTTTTATAACCCAAAAATTCGTGAATTATTAGATCTTAAAATTTATGTTGATACTGATAACGATTTGCGTTTATCACGTCGTATTAAACGTGATATTGTTGAACGTGGACGTAGTGTTGAAAACGTTCTGGATCAATATCAACGTACAGTTAAACCATCATTTGAACAATTTATTCAACCAACAAAACGTTTTGCTGATTTAATTGTCCCATGGAATGATACTAATCAAGCCGCAATTGAATTATTAACGCAACATATTGCATCAAAATTATATGAACGTCAAAATGTACGTGTTAATTTACCACCAGGGTTTAAAGTAACTTTACCACAAAAATTACCAATACCGACACCGTATTTGCGCCCAACTAATACATCTGTATTAATTCATTCCCCATCACTTGCTGCAGCTGCACCGAGTTCACCAAATACTGGTCCGGATTCATTTTCTTTAGATGGGAATAATACTACTACTACTACTACTGCTACTAGTGCTACCACTGGTGGTGCAAAAGAAACCAAACTTGTGCCAAGTTCACGTCGTTTATCGACTTCATCATTAAATACAACTGCGTCTGGTAGCGCTACATCATCACCAATTTACCCACGTGATAAATATGCCGGTTTTGGTACCCCACTTCCAAATTATGAATTTGAATTGCTTGATCCACCATCAAATCCACTTGTTGAATCAATTAATGCCGCAGAAAATTATAAAACTGTCTATGTTGATTATTTACGCGGTTTACATCAAGAAAGACATAATGCTCTTATCCGTCCAAAAACTCGATTACCACATACTACAATGGTATTCCCAAAAAACGTCCCAAATAATTTATTAATTTTACCACCAACAAAATCAATGGTTGCAATTCATACCACCTTACGTGACAAAAAGACCCAAATTGATGATTTCCGTTTTGTTTTATGTCGTCTTGTACGTATTTTGGCTTCCGAAGCAATGAATTTGGTTACATTTAGACCAACTACTGTTGTTACACCAACTGGGGAAGAATTCCATGGGTTACAATGCCGTCCTGATCAAATGGTCGCGGTTTCAATTGTTCGCGCTGGTGAAGCATTCGAACACCCAGTTCGCGATGTGATTAAAGATATTTCTTTAGGTAAAATTGTTATTCAACATCAAACTGATAAAAGTACCGGCCCACGTCTTTATTATGCACGTTTACCACCGGTTAAAAAATCAAAAATTTTATTATTTGATGGGGTTTTATCGACTGGTGCTGCGGTCATTATGGCTGTACATGTTTTGTTAGATCATGGTGTTTTAGCCGAAGATATTATCTTTTGTTGTTTAGCTGCGGCACCAGAAGGTATTTATGCGTTAACTTCAATGTTTCCACAAGTTACAATTATAACATCTGCATTAGAACAAGGTATTGATGAATATTTACACGCCGTCCCTGGTGTTGCATTTGTTGCGGATAGATATTTTGGTACCATGGGTTCTGCTTTGAAAAATCATACTGAACTTATTAAACGAAGTGAAGAAAAAAAGGCAAAAAATTTGTCTTCAAATGAAAACACACAAAATGTTACTTCAATTCCTCAAGATTCTAAAGACGATAAACATTTTGTTTCAATTGATAATCATGATGTTGAAGTTATCCCACTTGATTCACCTTAAACTTGGTTGATTTTTTTACACTTTTGGGGCTTGGTGTTTAATTTTATTTAATTTAACCCATTCCCTTACTTCCCCCAATGATCTTTATTACTCATACTACTAAGATCATATTCTTTCTCCCCCCTCCCCAAAAAAAAAACTACTTTAGCTTTGAAATTGGCCCAACGAATTCACAATTTTTTGGTCTTTAATTTCACCAAATTTATTATTAGTATACCATTTTTCCTCCAACCAATAAAAACTGCAACGACAGTATTGTTTTATTATTCCTTTAGTCTAGTCTCGTTTTTGATTTTTCGTGGAATTCCCGAAAAAACCGCACACAAAATATTTTGATTTTGTTTTTTTTTCTTTTTCCTAAATATCCCTCTCATTTATATCACATCTTGTTTGAAAACAAGAATAAAAACTCCAAAAATAAATATTTACTGTGTTAGTGTCATCTTGTTGTTGAACAAGAGGAGTTATTTGTTTCTCCATTTTGATTTTTTTTTTTGTTTTTTGTCTTTTTTATTTTTTATTCTTTTGT
>Ga0256901_1001198_pt1 | contig 13315 bp, 7 predicted proteins | sample MC6MC0689MT_FD_190200 | JGI IMG/M metagenome (GOLD analysis project Ga0256901, IMG submission 190200) | Metatranscriptome of enriched soil aggregate microbial communities from Iowa State University, Ames, United States - MC6-MC0689-MT... | ecosystem: Environmental > Terrestrial > Soil >... | reverse complement strand
GACAGCACTTTTGCGCTGTCCGGCAGCAACTCCATACGCATTAATGCGTATGGAGTTGCTGCCGGACAGCGCAAAAGTGCTGTCGGCTGGTTTTCGCGCTGCTGTCACGAAAGCCGGTTCACGATTTTTTTCGATTGCGCGCTGTTTGAGTCATTCAGACCGGCGTTAACGCAACAGATAGGCGGGCGCTGCGCGGTCAAAGCCAATGATATGCTGACCATCAGCGAAGGCTGCCAGCAGTGCCGCACGAAGCGCCAGTCTGGCCGAAAGGGCTGCGGCTGGATCGGTCGCAAGCAGGTGGTCGATATCGCCGGGAATGCCGACGCGCCGCACGTCTGCAGGAACGGCTGGTTTGCTGCCCTGAGCCAGAGCCTGAACGGCCGGATCGTTCAGCCGCCAGTCGGTGGTGATCCTGTCAGACGGCAGGCCGGCGTTGATCCCTGCCATTGGTCCGTAATAGTCGATATGATAAGTGCAGGATGTGGCACCCAGGCTGGCAATGTTGAGACCGGCATTGACCGCGCGAAGAGGATCAAAAGTCCAGCGCACATGGCTGATGCCTCTTTCAAGGCACCAGTCGCGCTGGAACCACTTCAGGCGCGCACCGATTTTGAGGCCTCGTGCTTCGGGGAGAACAGCCAGACGACGCGAATGCTGAACGCCTGGCGCAGCACTTGGGAAACCCAACAGAAAGCCAGTCATGATCCCGCCCGCAAACGCGCCGGCCACCAGGCCGCCTTCGTGCTGGATTGCGAGCTGCAGGTCGGAGGCATCGACGGGATCGTCTTCGCCCCAGACCAGCCGCTGCAGGGTCTCTGAATCGGTCATCTCAGCCAGTGTTGCCAGTTCGCGGATCACGATGTCACGCATGCCTGATCTCTTCGCGATGGGTGGTCACCCGATTGAGGTAATCCTGGTCCAGGGTCACACCGATACCCGGACCGTTTTTCGGGACGGCCATGCAGCCATTTTCAGCTTCGAGGGGTTCATGGACAATGTCACGCGGGAAATAGCGGCTGGCGGACGACGTGTCTCCCGGCTTCGTGAAATTTGCAAGCGTCGCGAGGTGAATATTGTGGGCGCGTCCGATGCCGGCTTCCAGCATACCACCGCACCACACCGGAACATCGAAAGCCGCGCAGACATCGTGAACAGCCCGCGCGGCGCTATGGCCCCCGACACGGCCGACTTTGATATTGATGACCCGGCAGGCGCCTGCAACGAGCGCTTTGCGCGTGTCTGTGGCAGAGCGGATACTTTCATCGAGGCAGATGGCCGTCAGCAGCATTTTCTGCACATGGACATGGTCGGTAATGTCGTCAAATGCCAGCGGCTGCTCGATGTAATCGAGAGCGAACGCATCCATTGCTTTGAGCAGCGGCAGGTCGGCAAGACAGTAATCAGTGTTGGCGTCAACGGTCAGCTTTGCATCCGGAAAACGCGTACGCACCGCTTCAACCAGGCCGAGGTCGTGCCCGCGCTTTATCTTCAGCTTGACGCGTTTATAACCCGCATCAAGGGCTGCTTCGACCCTTTCAGTGGTCGCCGCAATTCCGGCAATACCGAGACTTACGCCGACATCGACGGCGTTGCGAACGCCGCCAAGCGCGGCACTGAGCGGCAGGTTCAGCGCTTTCGCCCACAGATCCCACACAGCCATTTCGACCATCGCTTTGCTCATTCTGTGTCCGCGCCAGGGATCAAGAATGGCTGCAAGACCGGCGGGGCTGCTCAGCCGCTTTCCAATGAGTTGTGGCAGCACCCCATCCCGCAGAAACGTGAGCGAACCGGCGAGGGTTTCTTCCAGATAATCCGGCAGCGGGTCCATCACGCCTTCCGCATAGCCTTCAAGACCTTCTGCCCGCAACGTGAGGATCGGAATGATTTTTTCCGTCATTGTTCCGGTAGAGATCACAAATGGAACAAGCAGTGGCAGACGGATGATCCGTATTTCAGCGGCCTCGATTTTCAGTCCCGTAAAAACCTGTGCTGTGTGCATCCGATACCCCATAGGTGTGTTTCTCTGACCGGTCTGGCCGGAGCGAATGTCGCTGACGCCACCGCGCCGGCTATCCGTACAGCGCTTCCGCTGCCGGGGTCTGTCAGACATTGAGCGGGCGGTCAGCGTTGCTGGCGTTGCTCATTGCACAGCGTCGAGCGGAAACACCGGCCGCCGCACGCGGCGATAGGTACGTCTCGACAGGTCCGGCGAGCTCAGCCCGCCCGCATCAGTGATGATGATTTGCGATGCAAGGCCCCCGAAAGCCCCTTTGAAGTGCTGCATCGATTTAACCGCGAGGACGGATTTTTCCTTTGGTTCAATGCCAACAGTCCGGAAGATATTCTGATCAAGCATCTGCATGCGCTCCGAAACGATCATAATGTCGATGCCATCAACGCGCAGGCAAACGGATTTGCCGGTGGTGCCGGGCAGGCCTGTGAACATCGGGCCTTCGAAGACGAAGGAACCGTCGCTTATGGCCATAACACGGCCTGTCACCGTCAGCGGGCCGCCACCGACGGTGGGATCAGACTTACCGCCAATTGTCACGTTAAGGGTTTCGCCGATTGCTCTGGCGGCAATCTGCTTCACGGCCTCCGCATCGAGCAGCGCGCCTGCGGCAGCATTGGTCACGCCTGAATTCAGCATCGCCGCAATGAGTGCGGTGCAATCGCTATAAGCGCCCGAGCCCGGATTATCCGAAAAATCGGCCACGACAATCGTACCCTCAGCGCCGCGTGCTTCGTTCAGCTGCCGGATGCATTCATGAAGCGGCACCGGTTGTGACCACTGATCTCTGAGAGCCCAGATTTCATCGCAGATTTTTGCAGCGACGCTGGCGGCATTTTGCCGGCCGGTGCTTTTGCCATCATAGGTGACGATCACACTGGGGCCGGCCGCCCACACATCGGCATCGGTGAAACCGGCATTGACGGCGACATTGAGGATACCTGGCTGCTGCATCTCACGGCTGGCGCTTTCGAGCAGGCGGCACATAGGGCCGTTATCGGTGGTTCGGCCGTCGTCGCAGCCCAGCAGCATGGGCGGGCGGGCGATCGCCAGTGCCGGTTTGATGTCGCCCTGCATGGCGCGATGAAGCAGGGAGCAGGCTTCAGCCCCGACCGCGTTCATGTCGATGTGTGGATAGGTTCGGAATGAAATGGCGATCTGCGCCAGATCAGCCAGTTCATCAAAAATATTGGCATGAAGGTCGAGCGTAATGGCAATCGGCACATCATTGCCCGTGACAGAGCGGATTTCCCGCAAAAACTGACTGTCGCCATCCTGATCCGTTTCGGTGACCATGGCACCGTGCAAAGCGACAAAGATCCCGTCAAAAGGCCCGGATTCTCTGAGCCGCTGCAGACAGGCGCTGGTAATTTCCATGCGCGCAGCTTCAAGCACCGTCCCGTTCGGCTCGGCATGGGCGGCGGTGATATAGACAGGCGTCCAGCCTTTTTCATCTGCGACCCTGATTGCGCCGCCCACTTCCGAGCCGGTGTTGCGAAAACTGGCCGGGATCTCATCTCCGCTGAAATAATGTGACGCTCTGAAATCACTGATGCTGGTGCGGTTGTGCGTGAAGGTATTACTTTCATTGATGAGTTCAATGATCGCCACACGATAGGACATGGGTCGGTCTTTCTGTTGGCGGCGCGGACAAGACTGGCCTGGCCGGAAACGGATGGGTGAGGATCCGCGGCAGATGAGTGTTCTGAGACAGACGGGTGCTGAAAAGGCGGGATCAGCGGGTCCGTGTTAAGCCCGCCGGAGGCGGGCCCTGATCTGTTGGGCTGGATGATCAGGTACCCGCTGCGGACCCGTTATTTTGCGAAGACTTCACTGGCGAATTTCGGCTTCGCTCTGATATCGAAGTCGAAATAGCGGGCGCGGATTTTTTCATAGCTGCCATCCTCTATGATCTCTGCCAGCGCCTGATTGACACGCGCCCGGAGGGGGTCATCGTCTTTGCGGAAAGCCATTCCGGCGCCCAGGGTACCGTCGAGAAGGAACTCACTGCCGACAAATTCGCAGCAGTCCGCGCCTTTCGAAATCCAGTCGCTCAGGGCAATTCTGGATTCAAGCAGCAGATCAAGACGACCGTTTTCCATATCCATAAACGCGTCGCCCAGTGTCGGGTACAGCCTGACCTCATTATCAGGGAAGAACCGTTGCAGCACATCGACGGCGATCGAGCCGGTCTGTGTGCCGATGACCTTACCGCTGGCGTTTTGCGGCGTCACGTCTTTGAGACCGAGGTCTCTGAGTGCAACAAAGCGCATTGCGTTGTAATAATAGGGGTCTGAGAAGCTGACCTGCTGCATGCGCGCTTCAGTAATGGCCATCGATGATGCCATGATGTCGAACTTTTTTGCCTGAAGTGCGGGGATAATCCCGCTCCATTCATTGGCGCTCCAGACGCAATCCGCTTCCAGCTTTGCGCAGATCGCGTTGCCGACGTCGATATCGAAGCCTTTGAGCTGTCCGCCCGCATCGAGATAATTGAACGGTGCATAGGCCCCTTCCGCACCCATGCGGATTTCCGCGGCATGGAGGGATGAAACGCCGGACAAGGCAAAAAATGCGGCAATGATTCCCATTCTGAGTTGCTTCTGCATGCGGGGTTCTCCTTTTATTGACGGCGCCTGACCGGATGTGTTCTGCCATGCCGGGCCGTTTTTTGTTGCTTTACGATTAGGCTTGCGGCACCGGCCAATCAATGCAAAAGATCTATTTGCAATCATTAGAAAAATTCATGGCAGATGAGCATACGGACAGGACGCAGAAGACTTCCGAGTTTGAAGGCCTTAAGGGCATTCGAAGCCGTGTCACATTGTGGGAGTTTCACGGCCGCCGCGCAGGAACTGTCGGTCAGTCAGGGCGCCGTGAGCCATCAGATCAGGCTTCTTGAACAGGCGCTGAATTGTCAGTTGCTGGTGCGCGGATCACGCGGTGTATCGCTGACGGCTGAAGGAGCTTTGCTGCGGGAGGTCTGCGCCCGGGCTTTTGATGAAATCGGCGCGGTAACGACGCTGATCGCGCAGGACAACAGGAGCCGGATTCTGCGTGTCCGGGCGGGTCCGTTTTTTGCAATGGAAGTGATTGCCAGCCGGATTGCAGGTTTTCTGAAACAGAATCCTGGCATTCAGCTTCATCTGAACAATCTTGACACAGACTCCCTTGCCCAGGACCGTGAAGATGCGCAGATTAAATACTGTCTCAATCCACCTGCAGGCGCCTACTGCATGGAACTTCTGCGAGAACGGCTGGTACCGGTCTGCAGTCCGACGCTGGTACAGGGATTGTCGGATCCGGAGGCGCTTCTTATGGACCCTGAGGTTCCGCGCCTGCATTACCGGGATGTCAGCGACTGGAAGAGATGGCTGTCTCATCATCGTTTTGATGAGATCGCAGCGAATTCGAATTTGTTTTTTGATGACCAGCACACCTTGCTGGCCGCGGCCCGTGCCGGACAGGGCATTGGCTTTTCTCATCGGCCTCTGGTCGAAAAGGATGTTGAGCGCGGCAGTCTGTGCGTTGTGTCTGAGCGCTGTTTTGAGCCAAAAGAATCCTATAAATTTATCTGCAGTCCGGAAAATATCGGGTCGAACCCGGCTTTAAAACTGTTTCATGACTGGCTGATCAGGGAGACCGCGACGATCTGCTAGCGGGCAGAGCATTTCCTGGGGGCTCAGTCGAACAGGAAATGCTCTGGCGTGATGGATGCGAAAGTCCTGCCGTCACAAACACGCGATGCTGAGAATGGCAGAGAACGGATGAGCGCTGCCCGGACAATCCTCGCCACATTGTCAGGCTGATGCCGCCGTCCGTTATCTGACGGTCAGGCGTCAACAAACTGAATATCGTACCAGTAGGGATCTGTGCCATCGCGGTCCTGCTGCCAGAGGCCTGTACTTTTGCTATTCTTGAACCGGCCGGAGTTGCCGTACTGGTCAAACACTTCGAAAATACACTCCCGGCTATCCTGCTGATTGTTTGCTTTCAATGTTCTGATCTGCGTCGTCCGTGTAAAATTGACGGCTCCCGGACGCGCATTTATCGGGGCTGTTATCTCCCTGTAAATTCCCAGGCTGGTTCTCGTTTCAGGTTCGGGTGTTACATTCCAGTAATAGATAAATCGAAAGCCCATCTCATTGTGCACCCCGTCAGCGTAGTAAAACTTAAAGCTCACCAGCCCCTCTTGCTTGTTTTCGTCGCGTAATCCCGAGATTTTATTTGACCTGATAAATCGAAATCTGTCGTCTTTGGGAAATAAATAGTAGTTTTTGTAACTTCCTACACCCGGAATTTCCTGTGAGAGCGATGTAACCGATATGATGTCTGAATTATAGGTGATCGGATCGAGGGCTGTCAGGTCTATTTTGGAATGGAGCTGAGTGTCTGACATCGCCGAACTCGTTATGACGTTGCCATTGGGCAAGGTAAGCTGCACACCAATCGCCAGTCTGCGGTGTGGCTCATTGCGCCCGCACGAGATATAGAGGGTTTCGATAAAGTCGCCATCGTCCGCATGCTGGAATCGCACTGGCTGCGGACCAACGGGAGATGAATAGAATTCGTCCGCAACGCTGGTGGTCGTCCATCCATCAGGCAATCGTTCGCCTGTTGTGTAATCAATAAGGGTTAACTGCATGGATTGTCTGACGGTTGTTGGCAGGGGCACAACGACGCCGGTGTCGTCGATGGGCGTATAGACGGCCAGAACAGCCAGCTTATTAAGACCATTGCCGTATAATGCACCGGATGCTTCGCCGTTATCGAGAACCAGTTTCAAACTGCTTAAGGCAGTCCATGCGTGTTTGAAATATTGATTATTCTCGCCCCATCCGGGAAGCTCAGGGTAGTCTGCTCCGGACTGATAGTTTCCCAGAGCGATATAAAAATCACCCTCTACAGCCGTCGTATCATGCGAATCTAAATAATCACTGGTGACCTGAATAATATCTCCTTCAGAATATTCGTCTCCCCATTTTTTGATATTATCATAGGAACTGTCTTCCACAATTTTATGTTTCATAATTATATATCCCTAAAATGGAACATCAATAAAACGACTAAAAGTGCTCATCTATGCCTGGAAATGAGTCATAAAGCCCATTCATATCTCTGGCAGATATCTGGGAATGCGGGCCCACATGAATATCGGACAGGGAGCTGGTTGGTGCGCGCGGCCGCATGACGGGACTGGCTGATGCGGCATCGTCGGACTCTGGCGCAAGCGATCTTGACCGCGTCAGCCTGCTGGCTGGCAGGGGTGACCCCTCAATGCGCAGCGGATGGGACAGGACCGACTCCATTGTTTCGGTCTGGACCGCCCGGTTCAGCCGGGGGCGACCAGTCGTGGGAAAGGTTGCGGCCCTGTCTCTGAAGCGAAACGCAGCGACCTCCCTTTGCAGGTTCAGATTGGCCTCGGTCAGCGCTGTGGTTTTTCCCTTCTCAACTTCGAGTTCCTCTTTCAGCTGATCCGCCTCTTTCCTGATACGCTCTATTTTATCCCCGTGACTGCGCAGATAGCGGAAAGCGGTTGCGCCGCCGCCGACAACCCAGCCGACAATTCCAAGGATTTCGGTTACGCGCGATTGTGCGTTAAAGCCGCTCGCAACCGTACTGGTCAGATTAACAAGATCGCCAGCGATCCCCCCGACCCCGATCGCGAGATCGAGGATGCTTGTGCCAAAGGCTGCTGTCATGACACGCATCGTCAATCCGGCCGTGAGAATCGCCACGCCAAGCGGTTCAACCGCTGCAAACAGGAACAGCAGCGACGTCCCCAATCCGAGCCATTTCACCAGGCTTAACGAGAAGCGTCCGTCCGGATCGGTCCGGTTAACCGGGTCGCCACCACAATAGGCATAGGGATTGATGCCCCCTGCACCAAAGGGGCTCAGCCAGTCGGGTGACAGAAACTGCATCAGTTGCGGGTTGTAGAACCGGTATCCGTTACCAGGAGCGTAAAGTCTGATCGCCGGATCCCATGGTTCGGCCTTAAATCCGGTCATCAGTGGGCCAGCAGCGGAACACTCGCCATACGCTGTGTAGGCATGATAGCCTGACCGGGCATCATTTGTTGCGATCAGAACGCTGCCCGCAGCGTCTGTACCGGCCAGCCAGATGTCTGCCTTTTCACCCGGGCCGGACTGAGCCACCAGTTGCCTGGCTGCGGATATCAGCCGTGTGCAGTCTGTTCCACGATCAACGATGTTTAACCGGCCATCCAGATAACAGGATGTTTCAGTTTTTTGAGAAGGCGATTGCCGTGTGACGATCCTGTTATGTGCATCGTACTGATAAACGACATTTGCTCCGGGTGCGGTCAGGGAGCGCAGCCGCCCCAGAGCATCATAGCTGAACTGTCTGCCCTCATCGTCGGCGGTCATCCGTCCGGCCTGATCGCGGAGAATTGTCCGGCGGTCAGGAAAGTGAGGATGGCTGTTGGTGACTGCCGTCAGCTGGCAGCGATCCACAGCATTTTCATACAGAAGTTTCGTCTGATTGACGCTGCCGTCTGCATAGGTTGTATCGCGTCCGATGACATTATTAAGAGCATCATAAAAAAACTGTTGCTCCGTCAGACCACCATAACGATCCTCTGGCAGCCCGGAGCCGCTGCACCGGTAAAGCACCAGCCGGTTGCGATCATCGTACTGATAGGATTCGTCACGCAGAACCGTTGCGCCAGTTGTTGTCCTGGCCGACAGCAACTGGTTATTTTTGCTCCAGGTCCGGGTGAGCGTAAAAGGATCGTTCCGGCTGTCACGGATAACGCGCTCCACTTCGCGGCCGAAATCGTCGAGCGTCAGCGTGGTGTCCTGCCAGTGCAGACTGGCGAGACTGGTCGTTCTCCATCCAATGATCCGTTTTGCGCTGTCATAGCGCAATTCGGTGCTGAGCATCCTGTCAGAAAGCGTGCTCACCCAGCCGTTTGCATCGCGTTTCCATGTCTGCGTTTCTCCGGACCAGTCCGTTACAGTTTGTGGTTGCCCGGCAACGGAGCAGAGCTGAGACTGTTGCCGTTGCTGCGCAGCAGGCATGCTGGCCGTACTGTTTTTCAACTGACCCGATTCATAAAAGGAATACCGGAGGCTGCTCTCTCCTTCCCTCGCTTCCTCAAGATTATGGGTGAGCGGATTGTACCGGAAGGTCTGCACAATATCCTGTGCTGACACGGCTGTTAAAATCTCCCCCAGAGGGCGCAGAAAACTGTATTTGCGCAAGACACCATCCGGTGCCCGTTCTGTTGCCGCCTGGGTATCTGCGGGCAGTTCATAGCTGTATTGCCAGTTTTGTCCGCCCGACGTCCGGGTCAGCAACCGTCCCAGCCCGTCAAAAGACTGCGTGGCAAGAGAGGTGCCATTGACCGTGACTTCCGCAATCAGCGCCCCGGATGAATTATTGGCATAGTTCCAGACGATGCTGGTGTTATCGGCAAGGACGGTCTTTGTGCGCCGTCCCCACAGATCGTAGGTAAACAGAGTCTGGTTACCCAGCGCGTCGGTTTCTTTGCGCAGCCGGCCGAGTCCGTCATATTCACGGGTCTGGCGACTGTACTCGGTAGTTCCGTCGGCCTGCATCAGGGAGACCTGGAGCGGGCGACCGCCCTGATCGTAACTGGTGACCCGAAAGCCGGTTTGCACCGCTCCGCCACTGATCGCAACAGTGGATTGTCGGGTAATGGGATCGAATGCAGTCAGTTCCGCTGTGCCATCGCTGTAGTTGGTCCTGTTGTTTTGCTGCCATGCATCATAATGCAGTGTGCGTTTTAAACTGAAATCGGCGTCGGGTGCCGTCCCCGGCTGCCGCCAGTCTGCCGCCGTCTCGGCCGCAGGTCGCCCCATACCATCGTAATTTCTCTGCTTTTCGAGCGTCCAGATCAGACTGTCGCTGGCACGGGTTTCGCTTTTTATCCAGCGCCCGGTACCATCCTGCCAGTCGCGCCGTTTATTGCCGGGCGGATCTGTTCTGGTCACACAACATGGCAGGTCTGCCGCCGGATCAAGCGTATAGCAATAGTGCCAGACATTTTCGTATTCGGTGCCGGGCAGCCGGATAATTCTGGTCTGTCGCCCAAGACGGTCATATTCGTATGTCTCGTTGTTTCCATGGGCGTCCACAGACCGCAACAGCCGCCCGGTATATCTGGAAAATTCCTGCGCATACTCCCGCGATAATTTATCATCGGTAATCAGCGTGCGGCGGTGTAAAACTGTTCCGGCATCGGTGTCTGTCCGGCTGAAGGTTTGCGTGGTGAGACAGGCTTCACCGGTTTCGCCAGCAGGGTAATGACGGGATAAGCATCGCACGATCTGCCCCGCAGAACGGGGATCATCCGCCTCATATTCAATGGCATGGGTGGATAACAGGGTCGATTCCGTCCGACCACCGGACACCGTCATTAACCCGTAGTGTCGCTCCTGTGTTTTCAGGACCAGCGAGTGGACCGTATCCGGGACTGCCACACAGGTGGAATATCGGTAAAACGTGGAATCGGATGCAACATCCTGATAGGCCGTGATGGCGGGCTTTACGGTGACTGACTTTACAAATCGGGTAAATCCGTTTGGTTCGGCAGGACAATCGGCACCGCTCCCTTCGGCAGGGTAGTACTCCCATGTCGTCAGTTTTCCGTCGGGCGCCAGCCGGGTCAGAGGATTGCCGGAGGCATCGAAAGTGTTTTCGGAGACTTCGACGCGTTTGCGTGTCTCGTCTTCCCAGATGACGCGCTGTTTTCTGGGCAGCTGGTACTGTGGCGGCTGGTCTGCAAAAGCCTTTCCCACAACAGCATAGTACTCTGTCTGTGTTGTTTGTTTTGTTTTACCGTGAGAGACCTCTTCGCTGATCAGCAGATGAAAACTGTTGTAGCTTCGCCGGATGGTGTGTTGCTCTTCGCCATCGCTGTGGATTTCCGCTGATCCGTAGACATAGTCTGAGAGACTGTCGTAGAGGTTATCTTCATTTGAAAGCCAGTGACTGTTTCCGGACTGATAGCCAAGAAAATTGAAATCGGTATAGCTGTAATGCACCGTACTGACCGGTTGACCGCCGCCGGGAAAATGGGTGTAGGAACGAACAACGGGCATTGCCGGCCGATGGGCCTCATCCGGAAATTTGTGTCCCTCATCACCCGGACTGTAAGAAACCACTTCGCGGGCACCTCCGGGCCCGGTCACGCCGGTCAGCCATTCACCCCAGACGTCCGGGGTCATCGCCTGGTATTCAAGATCCCATACCAGGGGTTTTTCCGGCAGCGCCAGGTTCTTCAGCGTGACCAGTTTATCATTGCGAAAAGCCAGCACCACGTCATAGCCTTCGCTCTGACCCGGATATAATTGCAGACGCGTTTCGGTGGACGCACTGTCTGGGTAAGACACCGCAAGAAGATCAGCCTGATCGTCAGCCACCGATATCAGTCGGTTCTGAGCGTCCCACCGCAAGTTCAGCGAATGGCCGGCCGGCGACAGCAGGCGGGTGGGCATTTTTAGTGCAAAGCCGGTATCGGGTCCCTGCAGGATTTCGACGTCTCCGGTGCGGTGCGTCAGACGATAACAATTGTTTGCCGGATCTTTCTCGAAGCGAAAATTGTCCAGTTTTTTCTGAAGAACCGTGATCCCTGTCCCGGAGGCGTTTTCCACGACATGATACCGCTCGCCACTCGACAGGCTCAGTTCGCCTGAGTGCCGGTCATAGCTGGAAAGGCCCAGCGAAAAGCCATTACCATATCCCAGATTTCTGGGATCGAGTGGGGTATATCTGAATATGACCGGAAACGACGGCCCCATTCCACGGTTGCCCTCAAGCTGCGCTATGGACAGCACTGCACTGTAGAGTCCCATGCGGGGATCGACACCACCCGACAGCGCGCTGATAAAATTGCCTGCCTGCGTGAATAATGACGGGTGATCTTCCATGGGATACAGCCTTATCCTGAACCATTACCAGAGTGATTGCAGACGGAGCACTGCGCCTTTGCCGGCGGGTCTCTGCCCGGTCGCGAAGCACTGACCAAATGTTGTGGCAGCGAGGCAACGCAAGCGTTACGGAATGCAGCGTCGCTGAATTAAAATGAGCAAAATATGTAAAGGGCGACGACAAAGGCGCATGGCAGCGCCGGCGCCAGAGCAATAACCGGTCTCAGCCTGCGAGCCGGGGAACATAACAGAGCGAACGGATTGAGCACCGCGCGGATAAGCGATGCACCCTGTCAGACACAGTGTCAGACACTGGCAGGGCGATAAAATATTCGGGAACCGCCGGGATATCGGCGCCTGCCTGAGCAGTCTGCGATTGCCGTGGCGAATGCTTTATCAATCTGCACAGACGGATTGAACTGGCTGATCACCAGGCAATCGGAGCATGGTGGCCAAAGCGAAAGATAGATAAAGAACAATAACAGGAAATAAACTGAAACTGCTGTCACGAAGCACTTCCCTCTTCATTACCAGATTGACTATGCTCTTCCTGATACGCGACTGTAAGCCAGAATAATCCGCCTGGTAACTCTAACTAATAGCGATTACTTTCTGCAGGTGTGACAGAGGCATCATTCTGTTTTCTCCCTCCCGGCCAGACCGGCAGCAGTGTGACGGACTGTGAGCTCGGGCTTCATGCTCTGGTTCCGGCACAGCGAGGCCATCGGCGTGCGCGTCTGCATGATCAGGCCGGCAGGCAGGCGGGGCCTAAGGGTTCGAAGGACTTGTAGGTCAGAATGAACTCCTGGTGGCCAAGGGCTTCGGATTTGGTTGGCTGGCCGCCAGCGACGCTTAACAACAGAGCAACGATTTCGGCACCGACCTCATCCAGAGTTGCTTTTCCTTCGAGGATACGGCCGGCATCAATATCCATATCGTCTTCAAGCCGCCGCCAGGTATCCGGATTGGCGCATATTTTAATGACCGGGGAGATTGCCGAACCTGACACAGAGCCGCGGCCGGTTATAAAGAACACGGCATGGCATCCGGAGGCGATCATTTCGACAATTTCGGCGTTGTCGGAAATATTGGGAAAGCCGAACCGTACTTCGCCGTCGGGCACGACATCCATCAGGTAGAGCCCGCCGCGTGGTGGAATATCGCCGGGTTTAATGAGACCTGAGATGGGAGACGCGCCGGATTTTGCATAGGCGCCCATCGACTTTTCCTCGATGGTGGTCAGGCCGCCATCGGCATTGCCGGGTGCAAAGCTGCCATAGCCAAGCGTTGCGTAATAGCGCGCGGCTTTGGCCACAGCGGCGCGCAGTTCATCGGCGAGTGCCGGCGTCACGGCACGATCAGCCATGATCTCCTCGCAGCCGATCAG
>Ga0256901_1001187_pt1 | contig 13359 bp, 22 predicted proteins | sample MC6MC0689MT_FD_190200 | JGI IMG/M metagenome (GOLD analysis project Ga0256901, IMG submission 190200) | Metatranscriptome of enriched soil aggregate microbial communities from Iowa State University, Ames, United States - MC6-MC0689-MT... | ecosystem: Environmental > Terrestrial > Soil >... | reverse complement strand
TCAACAATTCTATTATTATTATGTATACCACACTTTCCAATAACAATCGAAGGGGAATCCTTATATGTTTAAAAAGAGAAAACACCGTAGAGCAATTTTCACTCTACGGTGTTTTCATTTTACACACTGTGGGCAATCAGTACTGCCTCGAGGAGAATTCCATACTTTACAAGAATCAGGATGTTGAATTAATCATATTACCTATCGGAGAACCATCTCCATTCAAACAAGCAATCCCCCCTTCGCCTACCGCTAGAGGTGCATTGAAACAATACGCCAACTCGGATTTAATTCAATTCGAACAAGGTGCTTGGGAAAAGGGCGTGCAAGAAAAACATGAACATTGTTGATGCAAATTTAATACTGCGTTATTTGCTTCAAGATGCGGCTCAGTTCATTGAACAAGCCCAAGATAAAATCGAAGACCACAACATTTTTATTCCCAATGAAGTCGTTGCCGAAGTCTATGTATTGGAAAAAGTATATAAAGTGGAGCGGGTTCATATTTTTGATTCGTTACGGAACTTGCTCTCCTACCGCAACATATCCATGCATGACCGAAACATCTTGATCGAAGCATTAAAGGTCTACAGTGAATTAATATCGATTTTGTTGACTCCCTGCTTTTTTCCTACTCGAAGATCGGTGGACATACCATTTTCACTTTTGATAAGAAGCTTAACCAGTTGCTGGATGAACTACGAAATGCATAATAAAAATGCTTCTCAACAAGTTCGATTTGAACTCGTGAGAAGCATTTTTTTGTTCCATGTGGTCAAAATGTGGTCAAATGACGCTTTCTAACTTGAGATTCCTTGCCAGGCAAGGAACTTCAGGTCAGTTTACATCATGCCGCCCAAGATGTTTTTCGTTGTCGTACCTGAGTATTACTAGCTACAGATAAGGGATTTAAGGAATCATAGATGTCGTACTTGACTATATAAAAACGTATAAAATTAATCCTTCCGTTACCTTTTTGTTACCCTAGGGTTACCTCTGGGGTAACTTTTTTTTCAAATGATCAGATCAGCTGAAGGAATCGCATACAACCTGCAAATCCTCATAATTACCCCGCAAGGAGTTTCGCCGCTCTTTTCTTCAAATATCCTCAAATCTTCAACTGAAATAGATAAAGATAAGGCTGCATATTCGATGGAATATCCACTTTTCTCTCTGAAATACCGGAGAGTCCCCCTCCCGGCCCATAGCATTTCCTTATTCATTTTTATCCTCGTCTCCTAGTGGTATAATTGAGTGGTAAAAATAAAGCTTAGGAGAATCATATGGCCCTAACCCTGCGATTGGGGGAGAGCCGGATACCGTTGTTATGCAGGCATCGAGGAATAACACAGGCAGAGCTGGCGCGGAGGTTAGGAGTTTCGCGGCAATTTATTCATAAAGTAATAAAACGCGAGCGAAACTTCTCACTTGAGCAGGCCATAAACGCCGCCAGCATCCTTGATTGTTTAGTTGAGGAACTGCATATCATTGATCGGTAACGGACTGAGTAGATATTCTACTCACCTCCATCGCAGCTTTGTAAACCAATAGTATGACAATGTTAATGGTACTGTCCCACTTATCAGTCCTCTCCCTCAGAAGCGAAATAGCTTCGTTTTTTTTGTGTCCACTCCTTTTTATATAGGTTACTACATATACACTAAGAATGGGGTAAATGTTTCCTTTTTTGGGCGTACCAATTTATGCCGCAAGTGGTTCTCAATTAGCTCTCGATATTTCGCGATAACCGGCGTGACACACCTATTGAAACTGTCGGATGTCCATTTATTCCGAAGTGTAGTTGTCTACGCAATTTATCATAGCTCACAGCCTTTTCGGCGTTCGCGATACACCCCTTCTCCACTTGTACAAATCCATATACAGATAAGATTCGTAGGCAGTCATCGAGTTTAGTCGGGAATCTATATTCAATGCCGTCAATCCCTATCGCCACAATCCTCCGCGACGGAAGCATACGTACTGCAGCGATATCTTCAGCGTTGACCAAAACAGGAACGTCTTTCTTTAGATTGATTAGGGGCATCAGCAAGATTACCATCTCCGTATATTTTTGGATGACAGTATTCCCCTTCGCTTAATGCAATAAACAAAGAGCGCGGATAATCGCGCTCTTATTTATAGTGCCCTCCGATCTGTCCGGCTCTCTCCCGCGCTACGCCCGCCCCCTGCAATGATGATGCCCGCATGATAGCTGCGCTGCCGTATCGATCCTTAATCTTGTCTGTGGTCTCCTCTAGGTCGTGAGCTCGGGCCCGATCATCAAACAAAGTGAGCTGCGTTACGCAATCGTCTGATAGCTGCGTGAGGCTCACGTAAAGATAGGCAACGGGCAAACCCTGCCAGTTGTCCCTAAACAGCTTGAGTGCCGCCGCGTAAATCTCGTGCGTCAAGTTGGTTGCATGCTGCAGTGTGAGTTGGCGACCAAAGCGATAGCCCCTTTCGCCGTCCGTCTCACCTAATCCGACGGCAACAACCCTGCCCTGCGTCCCCAGCCTCCTGGCGCGCCTACAGACCTCAATCACGAGCTCGTTGAGCACAAGCTCGATATCGGGACGTCGATAGTACAGACTCGCCCGCAGCGTCTTGCCGTGGCTGACGGACTTGATTGCGTCTCGGATCGACGGCACGACCGGACTCGGATCAATGCCTCGTGCCGTTTGCCAATAGTACTCAGCCTGGATATCGGATTGTTTGCCCATGCGCTGCCGCAGCCGGCGCTTAAAGTCCGGCAGCAACGTGCGAGCTACATCCCCGATGGTCGGCAATCCCATTATGTTAAAGTGCAGCGCCATTTTGCTTGCAACCATAAACATCTTGTCGATGGGCAGCGGCCAAAGCTTATCCTCGATATTGCTATAATCCAACCGGAATATGCCGCTTTCGTTGCGCTTTGCAAAATTGTCGGTTGCCATCTTGGCGAGTATCTTCGTTGGGCCTATCCCCACCCGCGACCATACGCCAGTGGATAGCAGGACGTGCTCTTGTATCGTGCGGGCCAACTCCTCAGCAGACTCATACTGGTTGAGCACTCCCGTAACATCTAAAAATTGCTCGTCGATGCTGTACGGCTCTACCAGGTCTGTGTACGTCTCAAATATCTCCGTTATTGCCAACGATATCTGGATGTACCGCTGCATTCGTGGCCGGATAATCACAAGATCTGGACACTTGGCGAGCGCCGTAGAGTTACGTTCTGCCGTGGTCACGCCGCGGGCTTTAGCAATCGGACAAGCAGCCAGCACAATCCCGGACCGTCTGCTTGGGTCGCCGACAGCAACAGGCCGCTTGCGGTATTCTGGGTGAGCTGCCTTTTCTACCGAAGCGTAGAACGATTGGCCGTCGATCAAAAAGATCGTACGCTCAGGAAGCATACTGCACCTCCCCGATCGAATACCACTGCCCAGCGATCAATACGCGATCATCCTCGTCCAGCTGCTCGACCAGTCCGGTGACATGATGCCCGGCAATAATGACATCTACAAGGCAATGAAAGTTACAAGACACGATCAAATACTCTTCCATGCTGATCGCCTCCAAATAAGAACGTTTGTTCCTAATTTATAACACGAACATTAGTTCTATTCAAGGGGAACAAAAAAGCAGCCTTGTCGGCCGCTCATTCATCGTCGTATTCCGATAGCTCTTCATAGATCTCATCAGGAGAGTTGCCGGCCCATATCCGTTTAGCGTAGTCCAATCCGCCGTCCACACTGACGGCTCCGCACGAACATTTTTGAAGATCGTGCAGGCTCTTTGACTCGATGGCATCCCCACACTTGAGGCAGCGCACTGCGTTACGAATCAGATTCGCGGACATTAAACAAATCCTCCACCCGAATCCCGAGCGCCCGAGCTATTCTAAACACATGCTCATCCTCGTGTCGGCTGTTTTTGTCAAATCTAGATATGGATCCCTGCGGCACTCCGGAAAGTGTTGAAAGCTGGGTTTGCGTCATGTTCCGTTCGTCAAGGATTTCCCCTAAGCGCGGCTTCACTATCATTTCGATTCACCTCAAAATAAATATACGATATCGCATAATATATAGTCAAATCCTATTTACATCTTTTATACGATATCGTATAATGTATACAGAAGGTGAACGACAACCTTCGGAAAGGGTGACAAAATGAAAGATTGGGTTTCGCTCCTTACGGCCTGTATCCAGTTTGTAACGGCAATCATGTTACTAAGCGCCGGACGTAAGGTAAAGAAAAAAGGAACCAAACGGCGCGGCCCGCGCAAACGTTAAAGGCTCCTTGTAAGGGAAGGTCGGTTCGCACCCGGCCTTCTCTCCCCCAATCTTAACATAACGCAGTACAAAAATAAACGGAGGTGCGGACTATGGAGACGGTAACGCTGATCGTAATCATTGCGGCCCTAATCATTAGCGTCGCAGCACTCGTCAAGGCAGCTCGTAAATAAGCAGCCCACAGGGGCAGGGAGGTAATGGTGTGCAAGCCGAAGCTAAGATATTGGAGTATGTCGAGCGTAAGCGTGAAGAGCGTATACGATGCTTGCAAAAGCCTGAACGCTACCGCAAGTCGAACGAACTTGAAAAAATCGAAGCCACATTAGTAACGTTGGAGACTCTGGCCATTGAGTGCGGTTTGATTGCGGAATGGACGACATAATCACCGGAGCCCTTCGGGGCTCCCCCAATGGGAGGAGGAATCTGTTATGGAGCGAATAACAGTCATACCGCGCGAAGAGTATCCAGATGCGGATGAGAAACTGCTTGATTATGTGCGTTGGGTCGTAATGGTAGGTGACTGGGGAATCGGAGGGTATAAGACACAAACGGCAGCAGACAAAGCCGCAAAAGCGGCAGAAGCCGAAGGACTCGGTACAATATGAACCGCCTGACGAGCGCATAACGCGCCTATGGGCCTCCAGCGGAGGAGGCCGAAACCTACCGGCTATGCCGGGATGGTCGCGGGAACTCGCTAAGGGCTGGCCGTGTATGGCTGGCCTTTACATAGATGCTCTTTTGACAATATGATAGGTTCAAACGCTATGGAGGTATACCATGGACGTCAAACTGATTAACCACGCCTTTCTGAACGGCCTGACTGAACGGCCTGACTGTTGAGGTTTGGCAGGCTGGAGAGCTGATCGGCAGCAGGCGGGTCGCGGAGCATACGAAGGATTTCATTCGATTGGATGATGGGGATTTTTACACCAAAATAAGCTGCCAAATAAAATTAGCCCGAGAGCCTAAGCCCCAGGGCTGATTGATTACTTCCGGGCCATAATGATCGTGTTCAGCCACGTCAATTGCGACACGGTAAGCTGATCCTTCTCGGCCTTCTCCGGCCACTCCTTGCCGATTGTCCCAGCAGCAGCCAGCTTATTAAGCGCGCTGATCAGCATCGTCTTTTCATTCGCGGTCAGTTTCAATTCGTCCTCATCCTCCTCCGGCGCTGCGGGCTCGTCATATTTCTTGAGCCCATTGGCATTGATAATCGATACAATCTTAGATCCATACTGCGGATCGGTTGCGTAACCGCACAGTCGCAGCGCCTCCGCTTGGACTTCAGGCGTCTTGGCCGCCCTGACTCGGGCATAGCGGGCGAGTTGGAATAGCAAGTCTTGATCCTTGTAGAAATCGTAGATAGTGTCGTAGGCGCGAAATGAAGCGGTAGTATTGACGACCGCCCCGCTCTCTACCTCCCACGTTCCCTTGCGGACAAACTGACCTTTCCAGTAAGCATTCGGCTTGCCACTGCCCACCTTAATGCCTCCGAGATTGTACCAGGGATGGATAACGCCGCCTGTCTCAAGCAGGTTTTGTGCAAGCCGCACCGAGGTAAACAGCGGGCTCCCATCACGACGAGCTCGGATCGCGTCAGGAGCGAGAACCGCGAGAAACTGAGCCTTAGTCAGTTTTGCCATCGCTGTCCGCCTCCGGCAAGCCCGCAAAGCTCGTTAGGTAACTCGTAATCGTCGCCAGCAGGACGGTGCCGCCTACGATGCGCCAATCAACACCGCTAAAAACTGCTGTCGTGCTGATCGATGCGAGCGCCGTCTGAGCTGCCGTCTTAACCGCGCGGATCGTTGCCGCCTTAAGCCATACTGTTGTCATGGTCTCGCCTCCAATTTATCAATGCGTTTATGAGCTGATTTAAGACTCTCATCCATCCGAATAACAGATTCCTGGAGCACGTCGTACCTCTGCCCCTGGACTTTGATATCGACTCGCAAGTCCTCAATGCCACGCTTGATATGGGATAGATCAGCCTGTAAGGTTGCGTCCCTCGAAGCGTCTGCGATGGTATCCTGTTTAACGGTGCGAGCTTTACCCGTCCACCCCAAGGCGATCCCGCTAAGTGTACCGATTACTGCGATTAATGTGATTACGTTTTGCTCCAAGTGATCGCCTCCTCAAAATAAAGAGCCCACGCTATAGCGCGAGCCCCGCTGATGTTATACGATGAAAACATATCCCATTGCTTCGAGATCCTCCCGCACGTTATCGCGAATGTTTACGGGGACTTGATCGATTGTGCGTCGCCCGGCTAGGATCAGCGCGATGTAAGTTGTTATGAATACCTCCATGGTTGCACCTCCTCCCAGAAATAAAATGAGCCTGATCAGCAGACTAAGCATGATCGGCTCCCAGTAACGTTTCGACTTCCTGGCGTATGGTTTCTGGTACGTCTTCTAGCTGCCGCCTCCCCGCCCGCACCAAGTCGGCATATGCTTTTACGATTGCTGTCTTTTCCAAACCCTACACCCCCATGAGGATCATTTCGTATAGCGTAACAATGGCTTCTTTATTATCGAGGTCAGCAATTTTCAATTGCTCGACTTCCTCAGACAACGGCGGACGAAAAACGTGCGGCTGCTCCGGCGATTCTGGATACGAAAAAAGCAGCGAAGGAGTCTCGCCGCTTACGTCAACCCGATATCCGTTACATTCCATGAAGTCCTGAGCGTACTCACCGTATTCCAGTTGCATACATCCGACCGTTTCCGGGACTCGTTCGGCGAGGGAGGCGTAAGCAACAAAGTCTTGTGCGGTCGTCGTTTCGAATACGCTCCCGGATCGCTCTCCGGTGTCTTGAATGACATTACCTGTCGCTAAGTCGTAGTAAATCTTTCTACCGATTTGCATTTACACACCTCGCTATTCTATGGCTGCCCAATTCCATGTAGATAAGGGTGCTCCAAATGTTGGTAACTTAAATCCGGTTGAAGTAACTTCTAACGGAGCTTTATCACCCTTAAGGTTATAGACGGTTGAGTTAACTGATGTACCAGAATATTGAAAGAATTTCGCCGTTTTGGGATACGTGATATCGCCGAATTCGGTATACAATATAACGTTTAGAGGTGCCACCGTATTATAAGCAACCACAAGCGACGGCTTGAACGATAAACCAGTAACTATTAAAGAATAACCGCTTATTGTGGAAGTGTTTATGGCATATTCAAAAGCCTTAGCTGTGCCATCGTCTTTTGCTGATCCTGATGCCGATTTTTTACCTTCAACAAGTGATCCTATCAACCCCAAAAGAGGAACTCCATTTCGGATGTTAGCCGCAATAAAATTCGGGTCGGTAATGGTCACGTTGTCGCTCGTCCCATTACGATAACCGTTCGATGCTCGCAGTTTAAGCGTAGTCCCCGCCACACTGGACGCAAGCGCCGCCGTATCTCCCGCGCGATTAGGCATTGTTCCCGCTACTATCCCGCCGTCGGACCCAATCGTTTTTCCAGTCAGCACATCTGCTGCGGTTGCGGTTCCATACTCACCCCCTTCACCCTGTAAGATAAAAGTTGTTGTCGTTGCGCTATACGCAAACGAGTATATCAGTCCCGCAACTAGTTGCCCGGCAGTAAAGACGTTACCTTTGCTATTTCGCAGATTACGAACCCCTAGGCCATTAACGTCGAGCGTGCATGCACCCGTGTTCGTTGTACCGATCTTAAGGCGCAATCCCATACCATCTAAATAGCCAGTTGGCGCAGGAGATAATGTTGCTGTATACGCATTCGCCCCTACAGTTACCGCAAACCCAGGCTGCCGTACATAATCCGACGTGGACGATTTGCTGTTAAGCTGCGTTTGGATCGAACTGGTCACTCCGTCCAACGTCTGAAACTCCGCATTGGACACGCTGCCGTTCCCGATCTTAGCCGCATCGATCCCGTTTGGAATCTTTGCAACAGGAATATTCGGGATGTTCTCGACCGGCACAACCCCGCCGCTATCCAGCGGAGCAACGCCGCCGGCCACGCCCTTATCGGCCTCAGGGATGTAGGCTCCCGCAGGGACTTCGACGGTCACGTCCTCCGCATTGCCGACTGCTAAATTAAACTTGTACATCTTAGAAAATGGCCCCGAAGCAAAAGCGGGAATGTTGTCGCCCTGGGTGCCAGCGTTAGCGTAGGCGTAAAGGATCTCCCCGTCGTCCGGATCATCAGCAAAAACGCCAAGCTCGCAGGCATGCACCGGCGCAGACAGTCCACTATTTTCGAAGATACCTCGAACCTGCACGGAATTTCCGTTACGCGTCATCGAGTTAATTCCAAAAAAGGAAATCGGATCGATGAGCGCCGTAAGCTGCGCGGGGACTTGCCCGGACAACTGGCCGCGCCCAATCTGCATCCGTGTAAAGTTAATCTCCACGCCTAACTGCCCCTTAGCAATCAGCGCCAAGCCTTTAGCTGTAATCGTCTCTACATTAAATACAGCCATCTCTTACCCTCCCTCTATAGATTGATCGTTACGGTTTGCGTCTCGGCCTCGCTTACTACAGAGCCAATGTAAACCGGATTTTCGGTTTCGCTGACATCGATAATCTCTAGCCCCACGCCTGCCGGTTTAGGGATGATGTATCCGCTCGCCAGCAGCTCCGTGGACACTGCGTCGAGTTGCCCCTCGATGTACACGCTCATCGTCATGTTTTGATTGTCGACGATAGAGATATCGACATCGTTGAACAGGCTGTACCAAATCTCGTATATCTGCGGGACCGTCCCATCCCATAGGTTTTGCGCGATTTTGGCTTTAAGCGCAATCCTATAGTTTTTGTCGTCCAAGCGGGGCGGCGTCCCATCGGTCGGCTGAAAGTTGAGCAACCGACTGCGGCCGATAATTTCGCCGATCCGATCAAGCTGCACACCGACGGCCGTATCGAGATCAAAGGCGGCATACATGGCCTTGGCCGTCTCCATTGTATCGACGACAGGCGTCAAAGCCGCCGTCAGCCACGCCATAAATTTGGGCTGCAGCTTATGCTGGGACGTGATTAAGTCCAGATAGGATTGAACCGGCAATGCCCCCACCTCCTACGTAACATTGACCGTAATGTTCGCGACATCACCCAACGTCACCTCATTAAAATCGATTACGATATCTGCCGTACCCTGTGAGTTGCCATGGCGAGCTGCCGTAATCCCCAGCACCGAAAAATAGGGCTTAGTGGGCACAGGGTTAGCCATGACCGCAGCGCCCCACAGGCTCGATATCAATAGATCATCCCCGATCGAGAGGCTGCTGATAAAATCGGCAACCGCGCTCTTGATCAGGTCAGTCGTATCCGTCGTGTATCCGGGTAGCTGCTTGACGTTGACCACAACCACGATCGGCACCTCAGCCGGCCGGTAAAAACGGATCGTCGAGGCAACACCTTGCTGGTCAGTGACGGACACAGAAACATCCCCGTTGGTGTAGCACCCCGGGCCTTTTTTTCTAGCGATCGCTTCGCCGATATCAGCGTCAGCGCCACCTTCGACAACTGCCGTAATCGAATGCCCCGGCAAACCGTTTTCATCGTCGACGTTCGTCTCATTTTCATAGACCACAAAACGGCCGACACCGCTCACGGCAGCTATCGCCCCTTTGATACCCTCCATTACCGTCCGGCTCGGCTGCGCGGTGCTGATCGTCTGGCGCGACCGGAGCTGTGCGTCGCTCTCCTGATCGGCGCCGACCGTGGCCGGGTCTGTATTGGTGACGGACGTCCAGCCAAACGTCGGCGTTACGATCTTGCTCAGCTCGCCTGGATCGGCTGTGATTGGTCCCGGCACTTGGCACGTCGCGTATGCGGTCACTGTACCGCTCGACCCGATGATGATCGGGCTATTGAGGCTCCAAGGATTATCGCTCGCGTCGGCGATGATGCCGCCGGTGATAGTCGTCCCAGTTGTGCCCGTGATCGTCACGTAACAGGTCGACGCCACAGCCTTAAGCCGCTTGATGCCGTTGAGCTTGATCAATGTGTCAAGCGGTACGCCGATCGCCGTCGCTGGGGATCGCGAGTTATACGCCGCCTGCTCCGCCAGAAACGCGTCATAGACGGCGTTTGCAACAACGGATATCCATTGGTAATCCTGGCTGTCGATTTCGAGATAGATGTCCGCCCCGAAGATCGTCCGCGCCTGTGCAATATAATAATCGCGGATATCCGTGTACGTCGGCATGTGATAGCCGGACTCATCTATATAGGGTGCAAAATAGGCCACTAAAAACTCACCTCCACGGCGGCGTCTCCGTACTGCGTCTCGACAGTACAGGATAAAGAGTAGGTCCGCTGATCGTAGACTCCTTTAAAATCCTTGATATTGATTACGCCTTGCGTATCAGCGATTACGCCTTGCACAAGCAAGTCAACAGCTTGCTGGTGATCCGGTGTACCGGGTTGGCCGAGGATGCGGTCAAAGAGCGGCAGTCCTTTGTCCTTGTCCTCCCACCACTCGCCATACAGCAGCAGTAGCCTCGTCTTGGTCGCCTGGCTGACGGCCAGCGTGTCGGATATAAAGTCCTGTTGCCCTCGTCCAAAGCTGTAATCGCCGTTTGCGAGTTTACGATATTTCATGATCCACGCTCCTAACTCGGTCCCGACGTCTGCCCGCCACCTGCTGGCGCGTTATGGGTATGCATCCCAAAGTTAACGCCGTTGACGCGGACTGCGGGCGCCACCAAATCTATGCCACTGGGGCCGAGGCTGATATAAGCCGATCCGTCCTCGCTGCGGAGCTGGGCGGCATTAGTACTGTAATTGGCGAGCTTGCGCGGCTGGCTCCACGGCCCTAAGATTGCAAAAGCATCGGACAGATCATGCCGGCGCTTTTCGGCTTGGTTTTGGACACCGCTGGACTCGTACCATGCGTCAATGCACATGTCGCCAAACACGACCAGGCATTCGTCGCCTGGCTTCACCGGCAACGTGAGCGCATACCCGCCCGCGCGCGGGACGACAATCGGCACGTCGAGCAGCAGGGGCAGATCGACCCATTGTCTCGCAAACCCGCCTGCAGCGATCCGCTCTCGGAGAGCCGGCTGCACACTGGCCGTCTGCGTCGAGGGGTCAAAGTCATGCACGATCCCAGGCATAGCGACGCGTAGCTCGGCTGCCGAGCTTTCGAGCAGGCGCCGATAAAACTCCTCGGGACTTCCTAACTGCTCGCCTATCGATATAGATGACAAAGTAATCCCTCCTTTACCACGGGTTGTCCGTCGGCAGAGACATCATTCCGGGGATGAGGCCGGCCTGGCTGACCGTCTCGCACTCGCAATGCCAATTATCCCCCCGTGTGTCTCCGAGATACGTAATGCCCACGATACGATATAGTCCCTCTGTGTCGAGGTTGCGCACGACCTGACCGGTCTGGTAGGATTGCGTCCGGATCAGGCTGTTGTCGATGCGCACAAATCCGTTGATCTTCAATCTTGGATTAAGCATGCACTTAAACGAAACGCCGTTGTCGTTTTGTGCGGGCACGCCAATGAGACCTGATGTCGGGTCGAGGTCAAACACCTCGTCGTCCGGCAGGTCCGTCGCTTTAATGATGTTGACTTTGCCATCCTCGATGTAAAACGTGGCCGACTGCGACTGTGCGAGCTGGCGCAGATAGTCCTTAGCGAGTCCAAATACAACCTTGCCGCGCGGAAGCTTACCCTTGGAAAATCCGTCTGAGACTTGTCCCAACTGTGCCGGCACCTTGGATTTAGTGACTAGGTTGTCGACTTGGCTCCGGGCCGTCTGGCCTTTGAGCAAAGAAAACCCGACAAATCCGTTGACGTAAAAACGATCCCCGTCAAGAGCGCGCAGCGTTAAGCGATACGTTACGCTGTCCTCTTTATCGCGGATCGGTTGGATGATGTTGCCGTCGAATATGAGCCCGTACTGCTCTCCCTCGTAGCCCGCCTCTACGATGATCCGGCTGCCCTCTTGGATCAGGGCGTTTTCCGTGTCTGGCGACATGTTGTATATGACGACCTCGGAGAAATTGGGCTGCTGCATGATCGTCTTTTCGATTCGGAACGTACAGCGGAGCTGGGACACGTCCAAGGCGTCGCCGTTTGCATTGCTGACAATCACCCGATAGCGCCGGCCGTATAGCACGTTACCAAAGCGCTCGCTATTAGCGACTATCCCGTAATTGCTTGCGGGGATCGTCACGCCAGAAAACTCACTTGTCGCGGTGGTGCTGGCGCTATTGTCTCCCGAGCCAAAGCCCGCACCTATAGCGGCAGCCGTCGCAGCACTGTTGCCGCTGTACTTAAGCCAGATTTTAAGGCGGCGCTGGTAGTCGCTGTCGGGGATTCCTTTACCGACGTAATACTCCGAAAACTTTCGGAAATTCTTACCCGCCCCATTCCACGTCTTTTTTATGACGTGTACAGCTACGCACATCGAGAAAGCATCATTGCTTAATGTGAGTTGTTGCAACTCAGCATGGGTTGGCGGCAGTGTCAGCCGATATTTGTTGGCTGCATACTCAAACGCGTATCGATGCCACTGAGGTTGTACTTGCCCATACCCTAACGAGTCCCCACCATCCCCTAAGATGTTTCGACCGCTCGTCTCAGCCTCAACCGTCGCCAACACAATATTAAGGTCAGCGCCTTGGTCATTTGCTTCGCTGGCTGCTAATGCTTTCCAGTCACTCAAGCGTATCACCCCATACCAAGGCCCATTCTGTGCCGAGATTGCTGACTCCGGGTCGATCTTTTGCAAGCGAGCTTGTCGGAGCGATCACTGCGCTTCCGATGCCCATATACTCAAATTGCTCCAATAGGTTAGCTCCTGGATACTCTCCCGTTACAAGAGGGACTCCGTCCAGTAACTGCGTGTTGGTACGGACGTCCCTTATGGACATTGCCCAGTAATCTGCAACAGAGTTATAAGTAATGCCGAAAGCAAGGATTATATTTTTGTTGTCTATCGGAAGAGTACAGGTAAAAGACTGGTTGGCATTAGGTACGATCGGTACTTTGACGAATGGCATATGGGATCAACCTCCAAAACCATTGAGCAGTTTATCCACGCCCATCTGTTTAAGCATTGATTGATTCAAGGTAATTGGCTCCGGAGACCCAGTCTGCG
>Ga0256901_1001185_pt1 | contig 13381 bp, 14 predicted proteins | sample MC6MC0689MT_FD_190200 | JGI IMG/M metagenome (GOLD analysis project Ga0256901, IMG submission 190200) | Metatranscriptome of enriched soil aggregate microbial communities from Iowa State University, Ames, United States - MC6-MC0689-MT... | ecosystem: Environmental > Terrestrial > Soil >... | reverse complement strand
GTCCGGATTTTTTTCGAGCTCGCTCGAAAAGCTCCTCTTCAAAATTCGTGACATCCGCCAGGGGCTTTATCTTGATTCAGCGGGCGTTTGTACGCCCACTGAATAGGAATAAAATCGCATTCATCTCGCCACCTATAGAGGTAAGAGTATTCTGCTGAATCAAGATAAATTTGATCGTTTACAAGCAACTAGGGTTTTGAAACATATTTCGTTTCAAAGCCCTAGTTGTTTTCTAAATCTATTAAATAAATCGCTTAAACAGCGTTTCATATAAAGCTACAATTAATATACCACCTAATACAGGAAGGAGAGAACTAAAGCTGAAATAAAAACCCTCCTCATTGTAGTCACCAAAGAAATGAAATTGCAGCCATGACACATCATATGTTTCACCTACACCATATAAAAAAACGGTGCTAAATAAAAACAATGCGAGACATTTTAGACACTCATTCCGCTTCTTCATACCATTCACCTCACTTAATGATGGTCATTTGATTGGCATATGCAACTAAATCTTCTTTTGACAGCTCCGGATTTTCTCTAATGATATTGTATTGATACCCATTTTCCTGCCAGCTAATCGTTAAAAATTCACCTAACTCCATGTAGGTACCTTCCTTCCCACGTGCCTCGATCGGTTTTTCATCTTGAACGCCACCAAACTCTACATAACTTCCAGTCATTTTATAAACTGAAACCGAGAAAGCAGGCTGTTCATCTTTCTGATATTCAAATGAAAACTCTGGACGTTCCTCCACCTTCATATCTTGAATTGCCGTTAATGCTACACCATTTTCTTCTGGCACCATTAAAAATTCATCAAGCTGCTCTTTCACTACATCTAATGTTACTGCCTCAGGTTCCTGTGAAGTTATTTCTTCTATTTTAACATCAGCTGGAATATCCACTGTAAATTGCGCTTCATCAATTTTTGCATCAATATCTATTTTGGTATATTCCGTAACCATTTTACTCCCGGCGCTATTCGTTACGGTTTTTAATGTTAGCCATGTTTTTTTATCAATCCATACTTCCATATCGCCCATTAATGTATCAGCATTTTTAGCTTTCGCTACCATTTTATACGTATCTCTGCCTGCAATTTTCTCTTCGCCGTCAATCTTCACATCATGTGTATTCTTCACCATATTAAATAGTATTTCTGCCTGTTCCTTCGGTGATTGTAAGCCATCCAAATCACCCTCCTTGTAATTCATCGTCTGAGCCGTTTTTTCAACCACATCATACAAAATGATTTGAGAGCCATTATTGGCAGAGATGAAATGCTCTCCATTTTCAGTTGTCATATCAATACGTCTTTTACCATCCTTAGACCACTCCTTGACATGAGCTATTCCACCAGCCTCACCCATGTCCATTGTAAATTCTCCGTAATAAGTAAGTGGTTCTTTCGTTTCCTGTAACGCTTGATCAATAATTTCCTGTGGTGAATACGATGCCTCCTTATTACAACCTACTAAGCTAAATGTAAGCGCGGCAACTAAACCTGCTGCACGTAATGTTTTTTTCCAATTCATTATCAAATCTCTCCTTTAAATGGTGGAATCCAGCACAGTACAGCTGTTCCAAAGCCTTCTTTAGATACAAGCTCAACTGTTCCACCGTGCTTTTCTATGATTTGTTTCGTAATATTTAAGCCAAGCCCTGTACCCCGTTCTCCAGTCTTTGTTCGTGCCGTATCTGCCTGGTACATTGGCTCAAATAATTTTTCAATATCCTCTTTTTTAATCCCTTGTCCGCTATTTTGTACAATCACATAGCATCCTTCATGCTTTGTTAGTGCAGATTTTACAAAATCAAAACACCATGTAGGACACTTCCCAGCGTTTATGGCTGCTAAACCTATTGTTGTACCTGCTTTCCCATAGCGCCAAGCATTACTCATTAAATTATCAATCACCCGCTGAAGCTGCTTTGGATGCACAGCATATTGATTGTCAACTTCACAACTAGCGTCAAGCATAAAGCCTTGATTCTCACATAGCGGCTCGTAATCCGACAATACCATCTCAAAAAACTCTGCCCCATCAACCGTCACTAGTTCTAAATCATAGCTTGAAGATTGGAGTAATGTGTACATCATTAAATCCTCTAACATATGCTTCATCATGTCAGCCTTTGTTAAAATAATCTCTCGATATTCATACTGCTGCTTTTCCGATAACGTTTTATTTTGCAAAGACTCTGCATAAGCCTGAATAGAGGTAAGAGGCGTTTTTAAATCATGTGAAATACTAGCAATCATTAGCTCTTTTTGCTGTTGTTCCGTTTTTAAGTGAGCGCGTGCCATTTCAATTTCGTTCTGCATGGCAAGAAAGGTTTGCGCAAGTTCGCCAATTTCATCTTTTCTTATCCCTAAGTCTGATGTCACCTGTTCTCCCTTGGCAAAGGTACGCATTTGCTTCATTAGTTCTTTTAACGGTCGATTTAACTTTCGATGAAGTAACATCATCGTTGCAATATATATAAGAAGAAACAATAGAATTGAGCTAACTATGACAAGCCAAGAGCGATTCTGTACGCCTTGTACCCAGTCCTTCCTCACTAATTGAATTTCATAAATACCAAGCAATTCTCCTTTTCGATAAACAGGTTCCTTATACGTAAAGGCATTGTATTTTTGCTGTAAATCATATAAATCTTTAAATATTTGGTCTTTGGAGATAAATCCTGATTTCAACGGATTTGAGGAATACAAAACAAAGCCTGATTGTGAATAAAGTGTAATCGCGAGCTGTTCATTCGTTAATGCTTCTATTTCTGTTCTATCTGCATTTTTTGTATAGTACTCAGGATTAGTAAGCACAGATTTAACCTGATTCAGTTCTGTCCATTTTTCAATGTACTCAAGAACGTTTTTATCGTGATAATAAGCATTAATCCACACATAAAGGCTATACGTACCGGCTATCGGTAAGATCAGCACGATGAAGAAAGTGATTAGCAACCATGTTTTAATTTTCATAATGCTTCTCCAATAAAGCGGTAGCCCTTGCCCCATACTGTCTGAATAAAATATGGATTTTTAACTGGATCATTGAGCTTTTCTCGTAGCACCTTTATATGTACCGTGACTGTATGTGTTTCATCAACGCTTGCTTGCTGCCAAATATGCTGATAGAGCGCCTCTTTTGAAAAGGTTTGACTTGGATTTTTCGCCAGTAGTTTTAACAACGCAAATTCCTTTTGTGTTAAGGCAAGCTCTTCATCATGAAGAGCTGCAGTTTCCTTGTGCCAATCAATTATTAAGCCATGTGTAAAGGTTGTGATTTCTTCCGTTATCTCTTGTTTGTTATAACGTTTCCAACGACGTAAATGTGAAGCAATACGCGCCTTTAACTCCTCTAAGCTAAACGGTTTTGCTATATAATCATCTGCACCTTGCAAACCCTCTACCTTATCTGCCTCTTCGTTGCGTGCACTCATCATTAAAATAGGCACTTCGCTTTCCCAGCGAATATTTTGGCACACCGAAAGCCCATCCATTTCAGGTAACATCCAGTCAACGAGCATTAAATCGAATGAATCACCTTGAAAATCAGCAAGTCCCTCAAGCCCTGTTGTTGCCCAAGTAATTTGATAGCCCTCCTGCTCAAGCGTATCCTTTACAATACGTCCAATTGCTGTATCATCCTCAATCAGTAATAGCTTTTCTCTCATCTGTTTTCCTCCTGTAATAACCTTACTATGTAAATGGATCAATGTTTTAAACTTTATACTTTCTTTATATTTTACATATGGTGCATTCGAATTGGTTGTTCTATCCGTTTGTTTTGCCAAGCTATCCGTCAGTTGAGCGATTCTATCCGTTAGTTCAGTGTTTCTATCCGTTAGTTCAGTGTTTCTATCCATCGCTTTTATTGTTCTATCCGCTTTTGCCTCGCTATACGTCAATTCATCATTGCTCTCCACTACTTCCGCCATCCAATCAAAACAAAAAAGGAATGCACTATTTGCGTGCATTCCTTCATTTTTATTAGAAAAATAAACTTAAAATAAAGTAAATAGCTCCAGCCATCACCGCAGAAATTGGCATTGTAATGACCCATGTTGTCACGATTTTACGTGCCATTCCCCATTTTACACCTTTTACACGATGTGCTGTTCCGACACCCATGATAGATGAAGAAATAACATGTGTCGTTGATACTGGTAAATGAATTAATGTCGCCCCAAAGATAATCGATGCAGAAGCTAAGTCTGCTGCCACACCATTCACTGGGCGAATTTTCATAATCTTCCCACCAACTGTTTTGATGATTTTATAACCACCTACAGAAGTACCAAGACCCATTGCACAAGCTGCTGCAAAACGTACCCAGAAAGGAATATCATCTCCTTGATGCAAGCCACCCGCAATTAAAGCGAGCGTGATAATTCCCATCGCCTTTTGTGCATCGTTTGTACCGTGTGTAAATGATTGTAGAGCTGCAGTACCAATTTGCATTGTTCGGAAACCTTTATTCGTACGATATAAATTCATATCCTTAAAGAGTACTTTAAATAATGACATCATCAGGAAGCCTGCTGCGAACGCTAGCAATGGTGAAAAAATAAGGGCTTGAATAATTTTAATAAAGCCTTGGTAGTTCAAAATATCAAATCCTGCTGCAGCAATCGCTGCTCCTGCAACAGATCCAATTAATGTATGAGAAGAACTCGATGGAATACCAAAATACCATGTTAGCAAATTCCACGTAATGGCAGATAATAAGGCTGCTAAAATCACAACAGAACCAGTAATATCACCATCATAGGCATTTAAGGTAAACGGGTCCACAATATCTTTTGTTAGTGCTTTGGCAACCCCAACGAAAGTAATCGCTCCAACGAAGTTCATCACAGCAGCCATATATACTGCTGTCCGTGGCTTTAAGGCCCTTGTTGATACAGAAGTTGCAATCGCGTTGGCTGTATCATGGAAGCCGTTTATAAAATCGAACACAAGTGCGAATAAAACGACTAATATTGTTATTAATAATATTGTATCCATTTCCTACACTCCATCTTACGCGTTACGCATAATTATTGTTTCAATCGTGTTTGCTACTGTTTGACAGCTATCTGCTATATCTTCAAATTGCTCATAAATATCTTTAAACACAATAATACGCATTGGATCTTTCTCTTGAATAAATAATTGCTTCATGGAAGAACGGAAGATTTCATCACATTCACGCTCATAGTCCTTAATTTGAATGGAGTGTTTACGCATTTCAACAAGCTTCTTACTATTTAATAGTTCCATCGCTTGTACCATCTCATCTGTACTTTTTGCAATATACGTAAGGAATTGACGCATCGGCTCTGTTACTTCTGTTAAATTATACATATTAAAATGAGCAATACAGCCTTCCATGCCATCTATTACATCATCTAATTTATTTGCAAGTGCTAAAATATCTTCACGTTCAATGGGTGTCATAAATGATTTATTCAGCATCACAATAAGTTCATGAATTAATTTATCACCACTTGTTTCATATTGCTTCATTGTATCTGCAATTTCTTTTAGCGCATCTATATCTTGAATACGTGCATTATGTGCAAAGTAAATACCTTCATTGACATTTTTCGAGATATTCAATAATGCCTTAAAAAATGGATCTTGCTTGTTTGAGTTGAACATTATGTTCCTCCTGTTGAATTAATTGTCGATTTCTGCAATCATCATAACAAAACTTTTACACATTTCTACATATTTTTAAACATAAACGAGTTGAATTTACAAAAATGTAATATTAAAATTGCCACAATTCATTTCAAGCTCTTTTCCAAGTTGAAAACGTTGGAAACCGAATAATAAAAATACCCGTTTTTTCTTTAAATATTACCGTTTTTTCTTTTATTTTTAGAAAAATACTTGAAAAAACTTTTTTTCCTTCTATTTTTTCAAACAGTAAATTGTTAAGGAATTGTAAACGTTATTTACATTGGGTTTGGAGATTTCATTGTTGTTTCATGTAATTCACAGTACGCTTATAAGTACAATATACGAAGGATGTGAATCATACATATGGACATCGATTTACTGTCACTTGCCATACTATTAGTACTTGGCTTTATCGCATCCTTTTTAAATGCGATTGTTGGTGGCGGAGGATTAATTTCCTTGCCTGCGTTTATGGCAGTTGGGCTACTGCCTAGTACAGCTATCGCCACAAACAAACTTGCCAATACAATCAGCAATGGCACAAGCATGTTAACTTTTTTACGAGCTGGCAAGGTAGACTTTAAAAAAATCGGAAAGATCATCCCTTTCATCTTCATCGGCTCTTTCATTGGAGCCTATACGGTACATCTTGTATCGCCTTCCATTTTAAAGCCCTTAATGCTTGTTATGCTCGTCCTTGTGACCACTTATACAGTTTTCAAGAAAGATTGGGGACAACAGCCTGAGGAGCGAATATTAACAGCTACTAAAAAAATCGCTTTCATTGGCACGTTTGCGGTTATTGGCTTTTATGATGGTTTCTTTGGGCCTGGAACTGGTTCTTTTTTTATTTTCATATTATTAATGATGGGAAATGACTTCTTGCAGGCTGCAGGCAATGCCAAAGCGTTTAATTTCACTTCTAATTTAGCAGCACTTATTATGTTTTTACTGTTAGGAGAAGTTAATTTTATATACGGACTGCCTGTGGGGTTTGTCATGATTTTCGGGGCTATCTTAGGTTCAAAATTCGCACTGAAACGCGGGACAAAAATGATGCGTATTATTTTCATTATCATGACATGTACATTGATTCTTAAAAATGCGTGGGATTATTTTTTTCAATAAAGTGACCAGTCAAAGGCAACGACTTAAGGTGTATTAGAGAATGTTCAAACAACTAGAGAAAGCAATAAAAAATATCATTCGATTTTATATAGCAATTTTCAGTCAATTGACAAAATTTATTTGCGTGCTATAATTCTTTTGGGCTTCACCGCATTGAAGCGAAGAAGTAATTACTAGGAGGATTAGCATGTTTCGAATTGAAGCAAAGAGTAACCCTCGATTTATTGAGGCAGGCTTCATCATACTTTTAATTATCGCCATGATGGCATTTAGTATTGGGTATTTAAAAGCGACTCCCCATATCCCTATTTTTTTGGTTATTTCACTTTTAATTGCCTATGGATTACTTAAAAAAATTCCTTTTCGTGAGCTTGAAGGCGGGATGATTGCTGGTGCGAGTGCAGGGCTAGGCGCTGTATTCATCTTCTTCTTTATCGGTATTTTAATTTCAAGCTGGATGATGGGCGGCACTATTCCTACACTTATCTATTATGGCTTTTTAACCGTTTCACCTAGTTTTTTCTTTGCCATAGTATTTTTAATTTGTAGCGTTGTTGGCATATCTGTCGGAAGCTCATTAACAACTGTTGCCACAGTGGGCGTGGCTTTTATGGGAATTGCTGGTGCAATGGATATCTCCTTAGCCATAACTGCTGGTGCGATTGTTTCAGGAGCTTTCTTTGGTGATAAAATGTCTCCCCTATCAGATACAACAAATCTTGCTTCTGGTACAGTTGGCGTGGATCTTTTCGAGCATATTAAAAATATGGGCTGGACAACGATTCCTGCTTTCATCATCTCCATTGTTTTATATGCTATTTTATCTCCATCAGGTACAGATACAGCATTTGAAACAGTGGAGCCATTTAAGGAAGGATTACTTGCAACAGGACTTATTCATTGGTATACATTATTGCCAATTGCTGTACTTATTGTGATGACTTTTTATAAAGCGCCTGCACTAATTACGCTTGCAGTCGTTTCAATTCTTGGTGTGGGGCTTTCCTACATACTAGAACCAATTGCCCTTTCTAATATATTTAAAATGCTTTTTGAAGGCTATGTCTCCCAAACTGGTAATAAGGAAGTAGATGCATTGCTGACACGCGGTGGTATGAGCAGTATGCTATCAACAATTGCTTTAGTTTTACTGGCACTAACAATGGGTGGGCTATTATTCACTCTAGGCATTATTCAAAGTATTTTAGCAAAGGTTGAGAACATCTTTAAAAGCGCTGGTTCCGTGATCACAGGAGCTGCCATTACAGGAGTAGGTGTCAATACACTGATTGGTGAACAGTATCTTTCCATCTTATTAACAGGCGAAGCATTTAAAGAACAGTTCGCAAAGGTTGGACTAGCACCCAAAAACCTATCTCGTGTAATGGAGGATGCAGGTACAGTTGTCAATCCACTTGTCCCTTGGAGTGTTTGCGGTATATTTATTGCTAGTGTACTAGATATATCTACAGTATCTTATCTCCCCTTCACCTTCTTCTGTTTATTAGGTCCGATTTTAACAATTATATTTGGCTGGAGTGGGAAAACATTAACAAAGCTTGAAAAATAAGATAGGTAGCTGATGCAAATCATCAGCTACCTTTTTTTGTAAAATACACTTTCATGTTATATTGTCAATTATTGAATCATGTTGTATCTGTTCATAGGTATTGTTCTTTAAACAGATTAAAAGTTGAAATCTATGCTCAAGCAATTCACTTAGGATGAAACTACATAAGTTGTATCATTGTCCGCTGATGTTAAAAATTCTTTTAATGCACCTTTGTTTTTATCTAAATCAATATCTAAAACTTCACCTACATTTACACGTTTGTCTTCAAAAGAGCCTGCAATAGGAATGCGTAAAGTGTTCATACCTTTAGAATCTCCATTTACTATCCCTTTTCCGATTGTAAGGATTGTTTTATTATCAACATTTGTATCAATGTAGGAATCTACAACGCCAAGTATTTTTGGCAAATTCATTAAGCTTGAAACACCGATTTGTTCTTTTACCTTAGTCAAAACTTCTTGCTGACGTTCCACCCGTCCAAAATCACTTAGACGATCGTGGCGGAATCGTACATAGCCTAATAACTCGTTACCATGTAAAATTTGTTCTCCAGGCTTTAATGTCATGCCAATTCCATGAGACATTTCATAAGGAATATCAACCTCAATCCCATCAGGTGCTAAAAGATCAATAATTTTGGGGAATCCTTTAAAATCCACTACAGCGTAATAATTAACATCAAGATTAAAATTTTGCTTTATTGTTTTCCTTACAAGTTCAGGACCTCCAAAAGCAAAGGCAGCATTAATTTTATTCATTCCGTAATCTGGAATTTCGACATACGTATCTCTCATAATCGAAATAAGCTTTACATTATTTGTCGTTTGATCATAGTGTGCAATCATTAATGTATCCGATCTACCATCCTCATCTCTAGCATCACTTCCAATTAATAGCACATTAATTTGACCAACCTGCACATCTGCACCGTCAAATGGATCAAATATCTTTACGTCATCTTTAAAAGGACCATCATCTGCCATTGCTAATCCACTATTGTATTGATAAACCGAATATATAATCCCTGCTACGATTACTAATGCGAATGCTAAGAACAAATTCCTTAGCCATTTACGGCTCTTTTTACTTCTTCTCATAACTAAATCCACCTATCATTTAACTCTAAATTAATTTTTTAGTAATGTCTTTGTAGTTAGTTGTACAGCTATTGCATCATCTAAATAACCAATAGGAAATAGATAATCTGGTAAAACATCTACAGGAATAATAAAATATAATAATGTACTTCCAATTATAGTTAGTTCAAAAAGTGTACCTTTCCCCAATAAGTATCTTTCATATAATTCTTTTAATTTGCTTATAAAAGGACCTACGCTTCCTACATTCTTAATTTTCTCATCAAAATCTTTAACAATCGTATTTTTACCTTCTTCTGTTTGCGCAAATAATCCATAGCTCTCTAGTTTCTGTTCAACGTGTACCACCGAAAATTCATCATCATAAACATTAGAAGACTTAAGAAGAGCTTGTATTGCGTCAACAGATGTATGAATATCTGATTCAGATTTCTCTTGTCTTTGTTCAATGGAGTATCCAGCAGCTTCAAAAAGATTAAATAAAGGAACTCCAAGGCAGTCAGCAAATTTTTCTAAATGCTGCGGCGTTGCTTTTCTCTTATTATTTATTATCCGTGAGATTGTAGCTGTATCAATTCCAGTGAGTTCACTAAACCTTCGCATAGATAATGAACGTTCTTTCAAGAATTCCCTAAGCAATAAGCCAAGATTATTATTGTTTCTCTTCTCAGTCATTTTCAATTCTACCTCCTTACTTTTCTACCGTTACTTAATTCAGTTGTAAATATCATTCTCAAAAAGTGTATTATTATGTTGACATTTTGTCAACGAATTTGGTTAAAAGAGAGCTACAAATCGCTTATTGATCCAAACTTCCCTATAGTAAATATATCATCGAACATCAGCTACTACTTCCTAATTTGAACCTGGATGCATATTATTCATGTTGACAAAAAATCAACATTTACACAATACAGTATACTGAATAATAAACGTCATATCGTGGAATTGATTTCTGTTCCAACAGGAGGTTTTCTAGGAGTATTTGGAACAATAGGATACTGGTTACAAGGCTAAGTACTATTATGGGGCATCTCCTCTTTATTCCAAAGCGGAATCAAAATTGTTTTTTTCTAGAATTTCTATTCGATTAAACTCTTTGTTATGCTCAAATAAAGGAGATGAAGTAAAATGACAACAAAATGGAATGCCAATTTATACGATCAAAAGCATGACTTTGTTTCAAAATTTGGAGAAAGCTTAGTGGACCTGCTTAGACCACAGAAAAATGAAGTAATATTAGATGTTGGTTGTGGGACAGGAGATTTAGCACACGAAATTGCAACACATGGTGCCATTGTTCAAGGAATCGATGCCTCTCAGGACATGATTATCGCGGCACAGCAAAAATATCCTGACATACAGTTTCAAGCGGTGGATGCTACAACATTCTCCATCAATAATCAATTTGATGCTGTCTTCTCAAACGCTGCACTCCATTGGATGAAGCAAGCAGATCAAGTTATTGAAAATATTTATCATTCACTTAAACAAGGAGGGCGATTTGTTGGTGAAATGGGTGGAGATGGTAATATCGCCTCTATAGTATGGGCACTTCAAAAAAGTATGGAGGATTTGCAACTACCTTATAGAGAGGAATATTTCCCTTGGTATTTCCCAACATTAAAAGAATATCAATCAAAATTAGAGAAAGCTGGCTTTTCGATTGATACGATTACACTATATGAGCGACCAACACCTCTTCAGGGCGAAGATGGGCTTCGTAATTGGTTAGTGATGTTTAGTCATAACATCCTGCAGCATTTAACGGAAAAAGAGAAAGAGCAAATCTATGCAAAATGTGAGGAACTATTAAAATCTAACTATTATCAGGATCAACAATGGGTTGCTGATTATTGTCGACTACGCTTTGTTGCTATCAAAAAATAATATATAAAGTTTTAAAAGAACGTATATATTCCAATACGTTCTTTTATCTTCTTAAAATACATTAATGAAGAATCAACCTTTGTTAGCTTTAATTGTTTATTGTTCTTTAATGTATCCATTTCTATACTTTTCCCTGGTGATAGCTGAAATTCATCTATTACGACATTACCATTCTCATCTCTTATTCTTAGTCAAACATCTCCATCATTATTTGCAACATTAACAATTTCCTTGTTCCAACAAAATATTAGTAAATGTCATATAATCTTGATCATCAAAGTATAGTTTGTTCTATTCTCCCTGATTTGCAATATCTGTTCGACACTCCTGTGATGATGACGTTTTCCTTTTCAGATGGTTATAGTAAGTATGCTTTGCCAATTTGACATAACCAGACAGTCATTTTACATTCACCATTGTAACGCTCAATTGATTTGACAGCTTGAAAAAAGGCTTTCTTGGGTCAGTTCCTCTGTTAAATCAACATCTGCTGTTAAACAAATAAAAAACCGTTTTATGTCATCTGCATAAGTATAGATGTCACTTAAATCTTCCATCCTTCTCCCCTCGTAAGATTTTATAGACTTTCTCTAAGATTCGTTACAAAAAAATCACAAAAAACCTTCACAAGTTGTTTTACCCACATTTGTGAAGGTCAAAGAATTTCTACTATGCACAAGTTAATACACCAATCAAAACATTAAAAACCAGTAAATCCATCAAAGTATGGGCTTAACCAAATTGTGATGTACGTTAATCCATCAAAAAATAAAATAAAACCAAGTACGACCATCATATAGCCACCTACTTTTGTAATGACTGTGCTATATTTTCGTATCCATCCTAATTTCGTGATAAATTGTGATAATAGTAAAAATGGTATTGAAAACCCTAGCACATACACAATCATGTAAAACACGCCAACATTAGGATTTTGGGAAGCCATCATAAAAACCGCGCCAGTAATAGGGCCAGAACATGGTGTCCATCCAGCAGCAAATGCAAGCCCAATTAATAGTGAGCAGAAATAGCCTGTTGGTCGATTCTTAATAACTAGTCTCTTCTCTTGCATCAGAAGCTTCGGTGACAAAACACCGATGATGATTAATCCGAAAATAACAATTAAAATAGCACCAACTTGACGGAGTAAATCCTTATATTGAAAAAAGAACCAGCCTACTAATGATGAACCGTATCCTAAGAAGATAAAAATAATCGAAAAACCTAATAGAAAAAAGATTGTATGAAGCAAGCCAATTCGTTTTGAGCTTTTATTTTCACCCTGTAGTTCATCCAATGACATACCCGTTATATAGGAAATAAATGCAGGGTATAGCGGTAAGGTACATGGTGAAATAAAATTCAAAAATCCTGCACCAAATGCTAATAATATATTCAAGTCTGACAACATAGTCGATAGCTTCCTTTCCTCAGTATAATGCCCAGTATGTAATCGTATCTGTAACACCTATAATGATTAAAATAACACCCGCCACATTTTGAATTACTCTCCCCATTTTCATGCTAAATCGCATAATGACACGTTTTTCATAAAAGAAATGAATCAGTGTCAATATGATCAACAGCGGTACGGAGGTTGCTACACCAAAAATAGCTGGTAGCACTAAGCCATACGAAGTTGATGCAACTGTCGGCATTAGCCATACAAAGAAAAGTACGAACATTGTTGGGCAAAAAGCTAGAGAAAAACTAGCACCCATCAGCAGGGAGCCTATTTTTCCTTCTTTCAACACCGTTGGAAGAAGAGAAGAAATTTGATTCAGAAATTTTAATTTAAAAATGCCAATAAGCACGAGGCCCGTTATTAGCATAATTGGACCAATTGCCTGGCGAAAAACAGGAAAATACACAGTCATTTTCGTTTCAAAGGATTGACCAAATATCCAAGCGAAAAAGCCCAAAAAAACTAAATACAATAACCTTTCCCATTATAAAAAACACGATTTCCTGCCAATTACTTTTCATTTGAATAGTACGATTCCCATAAAAGGTGAT